>Ga0307378_10004322_pt1 | contig 20358 bp, 22 predicted proteins | sample UN1MG_FD_202238 | JGI IMG/M metagenome (GOLD analysis project Ga0307378, IMG submission 202238) | Soil microbial communities from Risofladan, Vaasa, Finland - UN-1 | ecosystem: Environmental > Terrestrial > Soil > Coastal area > Acid sulfate soil | place: Finland: Risofladan, Vaasa | collected... | reverse complement strand
AAAGAAGGTGTCAAGCAATGTTCCTTGGACGCCCGGCACGCCGCATTCGCATGCGGAACCGTGAGGACGCTTGCCTCACCCCACGCGCTGTCTGGGGGCAGACGAAAATCGGGAAATTGTCTCGGGATGAGGCGCCGCACGGGTGCGGCAGCTACGCGCGATCGCGAGCAATCAGTGTGCCTGCAACATGGAGATGAGGCGGCGAACTGTCAAGAAGAGATGCCGGACGGCGTAAACGGCGCCTTGTGACGATTGGCGTTAACTTGCGACCTTATTAACCGCCGATTGGCGCCCCGGAGGGATTGTCGGCGCCACAATTCATTGTCACGCTAGGGCACCGGCGATGAGGCCGGCAATCGCTAACCGAAGGCCTCCCCAGAATGCTTCACGTGCCGCCACTCGTTTCCACGCTCACGATTGGCCTCGTGCTCGCCTTCGCCCTCGGGCTGCTCGCCCACCGCCTCAAGCTGCCGCCATTGGTCGGCTATCTGATTGCGGGCATTGCCATCGGCTTTGCCCCTGGCGTCGGCGCGGATCAGAATATCGCCAACCAGCTGGCCGAGGTCGGCGTCATCTTGCTGCTGTTCGGCGTGGGGCTCCATTTCTCCGTCCAGGATCTCCTGTCCGTCCGCGCCATCGCCATTCCCGGGGCGATCGCACAGGGGCTCATCGCCGTCCCGCTCGGCATGGCCGTCGGCTGGGGGCTCGGCTGGAGCCCCGCGGCCGGCTTCATCTTCGGCCTGGCGCTATCGGTGGCGAGCACCGTGGTCCTGTTGCGCATGCTGCAAGAGCGCCGCCTGGTCGATACCGAGCGCGGCAAGATCACGGTGGGTTGGCTGATCGTCCAGGACATCGCCATGGTGGTCGCCTTGGTGCTGCTCCCGGCGATCACCGGCCTGTTCGAGGGCGACGCGCCACCCGACACGGCCGTCATGCTGCGCCAGGTGGCCGAGGTCATCGGCAAGCTGGTGATCTTCTCCGTGGTCATGCTGCTCATCGGCAAGAAGCTGATCCCGATGCTCCTGCATTACGTGGCCCATACGGGAAGCCGCGAGCTGTTTCGCCTGGCCGTGCTGTCCATCGCCCTCGGCTTCGCCTTCCTGGCGGCGGAACTGTTCGGCGTCTCGCTCGCGCTCGGCGCCTTCTTCGCCGGTATGATGTTGAGCGAGTCCCAGTTGAGCCAGCAAGCCGCCACGGAGTCGCTTCCGTTGCGCGACGCCTTCGCCGTGCTGTTCTTCGTCTCCGTCGGCATGTTGTTCCACCCGGCCATCATGGCCGACGCGCCGCTCGCCGTGATCGCCACGGTGCTGATCATTATCGTGGCCAAATCGGTCGCCGCGTTTCTCGTGGTGCGCGTGTTCGGCCATGGGCGCGACACCGCGCTGGTGATCTCCGCGTCTCTCGCGCAGATCGGCGAATTTTCCTTCATCCTGGCGAGCCTCGGCATGCGGTTGGGTGTGCTTCCGGGCGAGGGGCGCGACCTGATCCTGGCCGGCGCCATTATCTCGATCCTGCTCAACCCCATCCTGTTCGCTACCCTCGATTCCTATTTCGCCCGCCGCGAGAAGGCGGCGCTGGAAGCGGAACCTGCGCCGGCAGACGAGGCGGAAGTCGAGGAGGAAGAGGCGCTGCCGACCCGCGAGCCGATCCTCCCCACGAGCCTCACCGATCACGTCGTCCTGATCGGCCATGGCCGCGTCGGCAAGTTCATCTCCAAGGCGCTGCGCGAGCGCGGCACGCCGCTCTACATCATCGAGGACAACAAGGACGACGTGACCGATCTGAAGGAGCACGGCATCGAGGCGCTAACCGGCAACGCCGCCGATCCGGAAGTGATCCAGTCCGCCAATCTCCCGGAGGCGCGCTGCCTGCTGGTCGCTATTCCCGATGCGTTCGAAGGCGGCCAGGTGGTGCAGCAGGCCCGGGCCATCAACGACGTTCTGCCGATCATCGCGCGCGCCCACTCCGAAGAAGAGATCGATCATCTCATCAAGCACGGCGCCAATCTCGTGGTCATGGGCGAGCATGAGATCGCCAAGGCCATGATCGGCGATGTCGAAGGCGTCCGGTCTCCGACCAAGCCCGACACCGAGGCGCCGGATGAGCCCGTCGTGGTCGAGGTCAGCGGCTCCACATAAGTCAGCGTGGGAACCACCTCGCGCCGTACAGCGTTGATTTTCCGAGCGCGGTAAGCCTACCCGCCCGGAGGATATCCATGAGTGACAGAGCAAACGTCTACCGTGATCAGGCCTTTAACGCGGCGGCGCAGTTTCTGCGCGTCGATAACACCGCGATCAGCCACGAGGAACGGTTGGCTCAGGCCAAGTGGCTCGCCAATCTCATGGACAGCAATTTCTCCATTCCCGGAACGCCGATGCGTTTCGGCTGGGATTCGGTGCTCGGTCTCTTTCCAGGGGTCGGCGATGCGATCACCAGTGCCATTTCGCTGACGATCGTGAACCACGCGTGGCAGACCAAGGCGTCGCCTCTCACGATTGGCCGCATGCTCGGCAATGTCGCGGTCGACTTCGTAATGGGCGCGATCCCGATCGTCGGCGATCTCTTCGATATCGCTTTCAAGGCGAACCGCAAGAACGCGCGCTTGCTTGAACGTCATCTTGAGCGTCTTGTTGAGAAAGAGCGCGCAGGCCGCGCACGCTTGCCCTACGTCTAAGACCTGATCAATCAGGGGAGGGAACCTCCATGCCGCGAAGAACGACCGAAGCGTTGAAGGTCTTGCTTCTTTCGACGCCGCTTGTGCTTACATCCGGCGCAGTGGTAGCCGAGACCGAGAGCATCGGTCCCTGGCAGATCGAGGCGGTCTACAAAAACGACAAATTCGATCGCTGCGCAATCACCCGTGCGCTCGACGACGACATCGCCGTCAGTTTCGTGCGGACCGGGGCGGGGCTGTCGCTCACGCTCTCTTCGCCAAACTGGAAGCTCGACAACGGCGAAGATTATCCCGTCACCTTGAAGCTCGGCCCCCAGACCTGGGACCGCGAAGTCGCCGCCGAGGCAAGCGCGGTATCCATGGATGTGGGCGATGCCAAATTCGTCTCAGGCCTGCGCGCGGCCAACGCGCTCGATGTGGTGGCCGCAGGGGCCACCATCCGCGTGCCCCTCGACAAGAGCGCGGCCGCCTTCGAGCGCCTGGAGCAATGCGTGGCGAAGAATGAGAGGGCGGTCGAAACAAACCCTTTTGTGGTCCCGGCTCGTCGGCCATAGCCGGCGGGCCGGAGGGCGCCCCGACCTGTACGGAAAGCGCGGAAGCCACGCCCGCCACGGAAGTCACGCCGGCGCCCGCCACCACCGGTTCGGTCGCCGCGGCGACGGACGACATCCCGCCGCCGCCTGAGGCGAAGCCCGAAGGCGGCTCGGCCGAGCGGCCGGCGGAACAACCCAAGAAAGCCAACAGCAAGTCAGCGTCCAAGTCGACGTCCAAATCCGCCAAGCGCGCCTTCAAGCGCGAGGTTAACCGCCTGCGCCGCTTCTTCGGCGACTAAGGGGGCGGAGGCTCCCGGGCGGGTTTCAACCCTGCCCATTTTTAAGAGCGACTTAAGCTAGATAGCCGATGATGCGTGGCGGAGAAAGCGTCATGCATATTGCATTGGTCGATCCAAGCCACGCGGTCCAAGCGGACGTGGCCACCCTGCTAGAGCCTGCCGGACACATCGTCAGCACTTTTGCCGATTCTCGATCCGCGCTGGAGACGATCAGGGCCGACGAAACCATTGAAGTGGTTATTGCCGCATCTGAATTGACGCCTATTTGTAGTGTCGAGCTTTGCTGGGAGTTGCGCCTGCTCGCAGGAGATACGCGGCCGATGTACATCGCCCTAATGTCATCCACCCTGGATGAGCAAACTTCCATCGAAAGTCTCGATGTCGGGGCGAACGATCTCATCCGCCAGCCTCCCAGCAGGGAAGAGTTACACGCCAGGCTCAGGGCGGCGGAGCGCCTGTTGACGCTGCAGCGCAAGCTGGTTCGGCTGGCGACCACCGACCCGTTGACGGGCCTGCTCAATCGCCGAGCCTTCTTTGAGCGCGCCACAGCAGCCTGCGCGAGCGCGCAGATCACCGGAACAGTGTCCGTTATTCTTCTCGATATCGATAACTTCAAGGAGGTCAACGACCTCTACGGTCACTTCACTGGAGATGAGACGCTGCGCGCGGTCGCTCGGGAAGTGGGCCGGGGTCAGAACGCCGTCGGAAGGTTGGGGGGCGACGAACTCTGTATTCTGCTAGACGCTTGTGGCGAAGCGGACGCCCTAGACGCCGCGGAGGAGTTGCGCGCCCGAATTGAAAGCCTCTCGGTCGAGACCGCGCAAGGCAAGACCAGCGTCACCTGCAGCCTTGGTGTGGCCGAGCTTGCTCCACACGACGATGTCGACGATTTGATCCGAAGCGCCGATCTCGCGCTTTATCGGGCCAAGCTTGAAGGGCGGGGGCGCACGGCCGCCACGCCGGGCAAGGACTGGCTCGATGAAAATCCACTCAAGAAAGGGCGCGTTGCTCGCGCGACACCGAGAAAGCCGGCCGCACAAATCTAGTTCGGCGAGGACACGTGCTTGCGGATCTCGGCGAGAATATCCAACCCATTGGCTGCGTTCGTTATGAAGGCCGCGGCTTGGCCCCGGCCGCGCAAATCTCTTTGGACCGCGAATTCTTGCCCCTTGCTGAGTGCCGCGACCGTATAGACGATCACCGGAATATGCTGCGTCGACGGCGAGCTTTTGACTCGACTGAGCAGATAGTGGCCGCTTCCTTCTTCCATGTCGTAGTCCGTGACGATCAAGTCGGGCTTGGCTCTGAGTGCGAAGAGGAACCCTTGCGTACCGCCTGAGGCTTCAATCACGCTCAGCTTGTACTTCTGAAGCCTCTGCGCGAGCGCTCTCCGGGTCGCAGCGTCGTTGTCCACAACGAGGATACGCTTGGCGACGGCCGGTTCCGGTGCGTTCGCCTTGGGCATGGCCGGTCCTTCGAGCAGAATCTTGTAGATGAGGGGCTCGATATCCGCCCAGATATCCGAACTCTTGTGCGCGTAATAGACGTCCAAATCCGCGCAACGCTGTATAGACGCTTCATCGGATCGGCCGGTGAGAATGATGATCGGTACGGGGGCAAACTTTGGATCTGAAAGCCGTTCGACCACCCTGAATCCTTCGACGTCCGGGAGATTGAGGTCAAGAATGAGCAGGTCGGGACGCGTCTTGCCGACTGTCAGAACGGCGCGCAGCCCGTCGCCGGCGGTCTCTACGCGCAATCCAAGGCGGCGGCAATGCGCCTTCAGGTAATCGCGGATCGTCTCGTCGTCATCGGCGACAACGACGGTCTTGCCTTCAAGACTAGGCCTATCTGGCGGCCTCGAAAGGGCTGTGCTGATGGGCGACATCTAAAAATCTCTCGCTACAACAGAGAGATAGGAGTCTAGGTGGGAAACCTTAATGGGTTCCTTAGACGGGCTTCAGGACGCCGGGCGCCCCCTCGCCGGCGAGCGCGTCGGCCTCCGCGTCGGTGAACACGCGGCTGCGCGTCAGAAAGCGCAAGCCCTCCGGCGCTTCGAGCGAGAAGCCGGCGCCGCGGCCCTCCACCACGTCGATGATGAGCTGGGTGTGTTTCCAGTACTCGAACTGGTCGGCGTCCATAAAGACCGGGCAGTTGCCGATCTCGCCGAGATGCACGTCGTTGCCGCCGATCTTGAACTCGTTGGCCGGATAGCACATGGGCGCGGATCCATCGCAGCACCCGCCCGACTGATGGAACATCAGAGGTCCGTGGACGGCCTCGAGCTTCTTGATCAGGTCGAGCGCCGCTTCCGTGGCGAGAACCCTATGAACCATTGGTTCTGTCTCCTTCGTCGAGTGCGTCTCGTGCCGCCGGTTTGAGTGTACCGCGCCGCTGGAGCCAATGGAAAACAGTCCAGCAAATGGCGGCCCAGCCGGCCCCGATACACCATCCGGCGAGCACGTCGGTCGGATAGTGCACCCCGAGATAGACGCGGGTGACGCCGACCATCACCGTGATGACGATGGCAATCCCGAGGAAAAACACCTTCAGCCGCCGCGAGTCGTGCAGGCTGGCCAGCAGCGCGCCGAGGGTCAGGAACGTCACCGCCGACAGCGTGGCGTGGCCGCTCGGAAAGCTCGGCGAGAACACCTTTGCCGCATGCGCCACCAGGTCCGGCCGTGGCCGGTCGAAGCTGTGCTTCAACACATTGCTCAACAGCGCCCCGCCGACCACCGAGGCCAGCACCCACAGGGCCGCGCCTTCCCGCCGGATCAGCAGCAGATAAGCGATCACCGCGGTGACCACGATGCCGAGGACGCTGTAGCTGCCGAGCGCGGTGATATCGCGCGCGGCTTCTTCCAGCCAGGCCAGCCCCAGCGGGTCGGCGTGATCGACCGGGTTGCGGAGCGCCACCAGGAGCTCCCGGTCGAACCATGTGGCGTCGCCCTCCAGGACCTCCTCGGCGATTTGCCCGAAGGCGAGGATGAGCAGCCCGGCGAGAAAAAGCCCGCCGAGCAGCCAGAGCTCCAGCCGATTACGCCAAGCCCAGGCGACAAGGGCGCCTGTCTTGGTGGCGCTGCCGCCGTTGTCCTGGGTCACGCCGCTCCTAGAAAAATCCGAGCGCTTTGGGGCTGTAGCTCACCAGCACATTCTTGGTCTGCTGGTAGTGGTCCAGCATCATCTTGTGCGTCTCGCGCCCGATGCCCGACTTCTTGTAGCCGCCGAAGGCCGCGCCCGCCGGATAGAGGTGGTAGCAATTGGTCCACACCCGTCCCGCCTGGATGCCGCGGCCGAACCGGTAGGCCCGGTTGATGTCGCGGGTCCACACGCCGGAACCGAGCCCGTAGAGCGTGTCGTTGGCGATCTCAAGCGCTTCCTCCTCGGTCTCGAACGTGGTCACCGAGAGCACGGGGCCGAAGATCTCCTCCTGGAAGATGCGCATCTTGTTGTGACCTTCGAACACCGTGGGCTGCACGTAATAGCCCTCGGCCAGGTCGCCCTCGAGCATATTGCGGGCGCCGCCGGTCAACAGCTTGGCGCCTTCTTTCTGGCCGATGTCGATATAGGAGAGGATCTTCTCCATCTGGTCGTTCGAGGCTTGCGCGCCGATCATGGTGCTGGCGTCGAGCGGGTTGCCCTGCTTCACCCGGTTCACCCGGGCGATGGCTTTCTCCATGAAGCGGTCATAGATCGATTTCTGCACCAGCGCGCGCGACGGGCAGGTGCACACCTCGCCCTGGTTCAGCGCGAACATGGCGAAGCCTTCGAGCGTTTTGTCGAGGAAGTCGTCGTTTTCGGCCATCACGTCGTCGAAGAAGATGTTGGGCGACTTGCCGCCGAGTTCCAGCGTCACCGGGATCAGGTTCTCCGATGCGTACTGCATGATGAGGCGGCCGGTCGTGGTCTCGCCGGTGAACGCGATCTTGGCGATGCGCTTGTTCTGCGCGAGCGGCTTTCCGGCCTCGACGCCGAAACCGTTGACGATGTTGAGCACGCCCCCGGGCAGGATATCGCCGATGACGTCCATGAGAACCATGAGAGACATGGGCGTCTGCTCGGCGGGCTTCATCACCACGCAGTTGCCGGCAGCAAGCGCCGGCGCCAGCTTCCAGCAGGCCATGAGGATCGGGAAGTTCCAGGGGATGATCTGGCCCACCACGCCGAGCGGCTCGTGATAGTGATAGGCGATCGTGTCGTGATCGATCTCGCCGAGGGTTCCTTCCTGCGCGCGGACGCAGGCCGCGAAATAGCGGAAGTGATCGATGGCCAGCGGAATGTCGGCCATGCGCGTCTCGCGGATCGGCTTGCCGTTGTCGATGGTCTCCACCGTCGCCAGCAGCACCAGGTTCTCCTGCATACGGTCGGCGATCTTGTTGAGCAGCGTGGCGCGCTCGGCCGGCGACGTCCGGCCCCAGGCGTCTTTCACCTTGTGGGCGGCGTCGAGCGCCAGCTCGATGTCGGCGGCTTGCGAGCGGGCGATCTGACAGACTGGTTTGCCGGTCACGGGGCTAATATTGTCGAAGTAGCGGCCATCGACCGGCGCCACCCAATCGCCGCCGATGAAATTGTCATATTTGGGCCGCAAGGCGACTCGCGAACCCAGGGTCTCGATGACCTCGTGCAACATGGACTCTCTCCCTAGACGACTGCGAATTGTGGTTATTTCGCTACCATCAGAGACCCGGCCTTGATCTCCGTCAAGCCGCTGTTGGGCTGCGGAACCCGGGGTCAGCGGAGGGCGTTCATTTCCAGGCAATTAGGAGGAAGAGATTAGATGGCCAATGAAGCGAACCGAAGCGGGACCAATCCGGTCCTCGCCATCTTGCTGATCGCGGCCCTGATTGGGCTTGGTGTGCTGGGCTATCTTTACTACCGGCAGCAGCAAGAGGTGGTGAAGGTCGACGTGCCCGGCTTTCAAGGCACCATCACCAAAGGTGACGGTATCGACGGTGTCGACATCCAGATCGGCAAAGACAAGTGACTTCGCTCAAGTAATCTCGTTCAGGGAATCAGCACCGCGGCGCCTTGCAACTCGCCCTTGCGCAAGAGCTCGAGCGCCGCGTTCGCCTCGCCGAGTTTCATCGGCACCACACTGGTCTTGACCGGCACTTGCGGTGCGAGCGCCAGGAATTCACGCGCATCGTCGCGGGTGAGATTGGCCACCGAGCGCACCACCCGTTCCTCCCACAGGATGTCGTAGGGAAATTGCGGAATCTCGCTCATATGGATGCCGCCGCACACCACCACGCCGCCTTTGCAAACCGCGCGCAAGGCCGCCGGCACCAAAGGCCCGACGGGTGCGAAGATGATTGCAGCATCGAGCCTCGAAGGCGGCGCTTCGTCGGAGCCGCCGGCCCACACCGCGCCGAGCCCCAGCGCAAACTCTTGCGCTTTGACATCGCCGGGACTGGTGAAGGCGTAGATCTCGATAGCCTGATGGCGCGCCACTTGCGCCACGATATGCGCCGCCGCGCCGAAGCCGTAAATGCCGAGCCGCTTGGTCGGTCCTTGAAGCGCGTCCTCGGCCATCTTCAGCGAGCGATAGCCGATCAGCCCGGCGCACAGTAACGGCGCGGCCTCCGCGTCCGTGTAGCCGTCCGGCAATTCGAAGCAGTAACGCTCATCCGCCACCGTGTAGGCCGCATAGCCGCCGTTGATCTGGTAGCCGGTGAACAACGGATGGTCGCAGAGATTCTCCCGGCCCATGCGGCAATAGGGGCAGGTGCCGTCCGTATAGCCGAGCCACGGCACACCGACACGCGCGCCGATGGCAAAACCCGTCACGTCGTCTCCGAGCGCTTCCACGCGCCCGACGATTTCATGCCCGAGCACGAGCGGCAGTTTCGGCTGATCGAGCTCGCCGTCGAGAATGTGCAAATCCGTGCGGCACACCCCGCAGGCCAGCACTTTCAGCAGGATCTGCTTTGGGCCCGGCGCGGGCACGGGCAGCTCGGCCGCCTCCAGTTTCTGATGCGCGCCCCTGAGCACCATGGCCTGCATCGTCTTGGGCGCCATAGGGCTACTCCAAAGGGTCACTCCATAGGGCTACTGCACGCCGCTCACGATCGCCGCCTTCATGGCGTCGTCGGGCTTGCCGAGCCAGTGCCGGTCGCTGCCGCCGGTGATCAGGAGGCCCCAGGCTTGGCGCGCCTCTGGCGCGAACATCACGTAGATCTGGCTGTCGCCGCAATTATGCGGCTCGCAGATCCACGCGAGCGTATGGGTTTCGCCGCCGACGGGCACCTCCACCACCGGCGTGCCGGTGGCGTTGAACGTGCCGCCGAACTTGTTGACCCAGAGCGGCACCTCTTCGCCCTTGACCATGTTGGCCCAGGCGGAGCGATAGGTCGGGTTCTTCATCAGGTCGGGCAGGTAGGGCGCGTCCTGCGCAAACGCGGGCACGGCCCCGGCAAGAAAAAACGCAAACAACAATCTAGCGAGCATCGGCCGCTCCATTGGCGAAGGTGGGAACCCTAACCCTAGCATAACCGGGCCATAGCGAGGGCCTAGCCGGGCCATGGTAAAGGCCATAACCGGGCCATAACGAGAGCATAGCCGCACGCGCCTTCGTCTATTCCGCGGCGCGCCTGCGCCTATTTCCGCAAAGCGTCATGGATGGCGTCTTGAATGCGCTGACTGGGCCGGCCGATCCAAGTGATCCCGCTGGGCTGCGCCAGCATGGCCCAGGCGTCGCGCCCTTCCGGTGCGAACAGTACGTAGAGCTGATTGGTCTCGCACCCATTGGGCTTGCAGGTGAAACCGAGCGTATAGATCTCGCCGTCGAGCGGCACGGGGATGCTTGGGGTCGGCGGGCCGTCATGTGTCGCGGAATAGGCTTTGACCCATTCCGGCGGCGTCTCGCCCGCCATCATGTTCTGCCAGGCATAGATGTATTTGGGGAGTTTCAGAAGCTGGCCCATGGCCGGCCCCTTGCTGGGCGCCGTGGCCGTCTCCTCGGCGAGCGCCGGGGTGGCCAGCAAGCCGAGCAGCAACGCAAACGAAAGTCGCGCAATCATCGATCGCTCCGTCATGCCGAACAAGAGAGGGGCGAAGCGCTCGCACCTCAAGATGACGCTATTATTACGGTACGAAGGATCGGGCGCGAAGTGTCCGGGAAGAGGTGTCCGGCGAGACCTAGACCCTAATGGCGGACCAGCGGCCAGCCTTGCACATGGGGCCGCATGGCGGTCACGGGCGTGCCCTGAGGCTGGTCGTAGGCGGCGGACGGCTTTCTGCCCTCTCCCGCCACCAGATGATGGCCTGGCACGGGCACGGATGCGGCCCACAGCGCCTTGAAGGCATGGCTCGCGCGCCGCGCGGCCTCTGGTGCGTCCGTCTCAAACAACACCAGCGGATTGCGCGTGTCGGCGTCGCGGCGCATGGCGTCGCCCGACCAGCATGTCTCGGCGCCGTAGGTGACTTGCTCATGGGCCTCGAGCAGACGCGGATTGCGCGCCCAGCGGATCAGCGTGGCCTCGTTCGCGTCGGGGCTGAGCGCCGAAAGCGCGGCGAAGAGCTGCTGGAGATCGTCTTGCGGCTCGAGCTTGGCGAGGATGGCTTGCGCGCGAATGCCCGCGTCGCCAAGGGCGTCCTTCATCAGGATCAGGGCTTGCGCGGGCGCGGAAGCGGCGGAGCGCAGCACCAGCGTGCAAGCCGGCGCGGGGTCTTCCGCATGCGCCTCGATGAACCGGGACATGGCTTCGAGATGCCGCTCGAGCTCAGCCTGCTTGAGGTTTTTGGATCCGTCCGAACCGACCACAACGCGCATGAGTCCCCCTAGGGCTTGTGGAAGTGGGGCAGACGCTTCAGTCGTCGCGTCCCCCTGTCCCGAACGAGGATGGCCCGGAGCAGGTTAAGGAAGGCTTGACTGCCGTCCATTTTCGTAACGCCCAAAAATTATCGCCCGCGAGGCGCTGCCTAGCGGCTCCTTCCGCAAAATTGGGGGTCTTCGGCCGGAAAAGGACGGATGCCGTCCTCAAGAGTGGGATGAGCAGCGCCTTCCCAACTGCCCATCTGTCCCGATTGAACCGGGCAAATGTGACCTGTGTGGGACAGGGGCTGGCTAAGGTGCTGAAGAAGCCCAGATTTCAACCATAAGAAGAGTTCACACGGTATTACAACCTGTTATAGTCCCCTGCCGGGGAGGCCCTTGGCGGAGGGCTGGGGCGTGCGTTTTCAAGGAATTGTCGCGGCAACTTCGGTTGCCGTCGTGCTAGGGGCGTGCATGGGCCGCACGCCTGACCCTGTGGCTGTCGTTCAGCCCCAGGACCAAACGATGAATTGTGCGGCGATCTTTGCTGAGACCCAGGCCAATAATGCTAAGGTGCAGCAACTCGCTAAAGATAACGGCTGGAAAGTCGCTCAGAATGTTGCTGCCGGCGTGGGCGGGCTTGTGGTCTGGCCTCTTTGGTTTGCAATGGACTTTCAAGGCACAGCCGATAAAGAAGCCGCCGCCCTCCAGGCTCGTCAGCAATACTTGGGGCAATTGGCCGTTCAAAAACGCTGCGGTGGCCGCTAGACCTTGGTGCCTTTGCTACCGAATGCCGGGTGAGCCCGGCGGCGAAGCCGCACATCACACAATTTTCGGGCTTTCGGCTGAACCCAAAATTTCGGGAACCAATTCCCGGGATCCGCGTTTTGCCCTTGGACCCGAGCGGCGCGACCCATACCCCCCAAGCCCCGCCCCGCGCTGGTCCCCCGACTCATCCCAAAGCCCGGCGTTTTGCCGGGCTTTCTTTTTTGGAGACGCACCCTCCAAAGGCCGGCAGCTGTCCCCACGTTGTCCTCGCAATCACCCCCATCGAGAGGCCAGGGGCTACTGGAGCCCGCCTGACGCGGGCATGACAAAGACAAGCGGCGGCCGCGAGTCGCGGCCCGTTACCCGGCGAAAGCAGGTCCAGGACTGCACATGACGGGCTGTATTCCGGCTTTTGCCGGAATGACGAAACCAAGAACGCAGAAGACCCGCTTCAATTTGCGATTTTGCGTTGCAGCACGTTCGCCATTACATATCTGAGCATCATGACCGAGACACTCAGCAAAGACAAAATCCTCGCCGCGCTGAAAGGCGTGAAGGGCCCGGATCTTGAGGACGATATCGTTTCGCTCGGCCTCGTCTCCGAGGTGGTGATCCACAAGGGCAAGGTCTATTTCGCGATTTCCGTTGACCCGGCACGCGCCCGGGAGATGGAAGAGTTGCGTCAGGCAGCCGAGAGCGTGGTGAAGGACATTCCCGGCGTCGAGGGCGTGGCGGTGACGCTCACCGCCGACCGCGCGCCCGGCGCCCCAGGCTCTAACGGCAACGGGGCCACCGCGCAGACCGCGCCGCCGCCACAAGCCGCACCACGGCAAGGTCATGGCCCGCAAGGGCCTGGCGTCACTGCGCCAGGGGCCGCCCGCGATGCGCGCCACCGCCCCGGCGGCGTGCCTGGCGTAAAGCACATCATCGCCGTGGCCTCCGGCAAAGGCGGCGTCGGAAAATCCACCACCGCGGTGAATTTCGCGCTGGCGCTGAAGGATCGAGGCCTGAAGGTCGGCGTGCTCGATGCCGATATCTACGGCCCGTCCATGCCGCGGCTCCTCGGCATTCACGGCCAGCCCCAGCAGCTCGCCGGCAATAAGCTCGATCCCATGCGCGCCTATGGGCTGAAAGTCATGTCCATGGGCTTCCTCGTCGACGAGGAGACGCCGATGATCTGGCGCGGCCCCATGGTCATGTCGGCGCTGTCGCAAATGTTGAAGGACGTGGCCTGGGGCGAACTTGACGTGCTGGTGGTCGACATGCCGCCCGGCACCGGCGATGCCCAGCTCACCATGGCCCAGCAAGTGCCGCTCGCCGGCGCCGTCATCGTCTCCACGCCGCAGGATCTGGCACTGATCGATGCACGCAAGGGCCTGAACATGTTCACGAAGGTCAACGTGCCTGTGCTCGGCATCGTCGAGAATATGTCGACCTTCGTCTGCCCCCATTGCGGCGAGGCGTCCGACATTTTCGGCCATGGCGGGGCGAAGGCGGAAGCGGAACGGCTCGGCGTGCCTTTCCTGGGCGAGGTGCCGCTGACCATGGCCGTGCGCGCCACCTCCGACGAAGGTAAGCCCGTGGTGGCGACCGATCCGGAGTCTCCGGTCGCACGCGTCTATCGCGAGATCGCCGCGGCCGCTTGGGCGGAGCTTGAGCACGTGTCCGGGGCCGCGCGCCAGGCGCCGAAAATTGTCATGGAAAACTAAAGGCTTGCGGGGCCCCGGGCGACTCAGCTAACTCAGAACGGGCATGAGTGAGAGCGTTTGGCGAAACTTTTTGGCGCCCTGCCGTCTGTGATTCATACCGACAAGCCCAGTCTCTCCGTCTGCGCCTTTGGCGCCGGCGCCGCCCATGCCGCGATGCTCGCCCTAATTCTTCCGGTCATGGTCACGCTGCCTGCGCCCGAGGAGCGGGCCCAAGGTACCGTGGCCATCCAAGTCGCGGTCCGATCCGCACCGCCGTCACCCTTTGTCGAGGCTGCTGCGGCCTCGCCCGCCATGCTCGAAGGAGTCCTGGAGGGCGAGGGCGACGCCGACGACGCGGCGTGGAGCGAGCTGCCACCGCAAGAGATCACCGGCGCTTTGCCGGACATTCCGGAACAGGTGCCGCTGAACGAGGCGCCGGCGGCGTCCATGGAACAGGCCGCCCTGTCGGACCCGATCGCGGCCACACCGCCGGTCGAGAGCGCCGACCCCGTCATGGATCCGGATGCGGCGCTGGTGGAGCGCGCGCCGGCGCTTGAGTCCGAAGCGGAGATGGAGCTCCGCTCGGTCGCGAGCATCGAGTCCACCGAGCCCGCCGCGTTCACCGAGCCGGATGCCGTTTTGGCCACCGTGCCGATGCCGTTGCGCAAGCCCGCGCCGGCCGCTGTCGCCGCAATCAGAGATGCCGAAGACGTCCGGCTGAGGCCTGCGCCGCGTCGGCGCGTCACCGTGCAAAGCACGACCCGCGCCCCCGCCAAACCTGTCTTCAAGGGATTGTTTGGTGGACGCCGGGCCACGCCGATGGAGGAATTTCCATTCCCCGCGGGGCGCTGAGGCGCTCCTGAGACCTGCCGTCTAGGCCGCGCTTGAGCGCCGCGCCCGGATCGGCGTCACCTTGCCGTCGCTGCGGGGTTCTTGCTTGTTTTGCGAGTCGTCGGCTTCCGGATGCCCGTAGAGGAAACCCTGGACCTGGCGGCAGCCGAACTTGCGCAGCATTTCGGCCTGCTCGGGCGTCTCCACGCCCTCCGCCGTGATGGTCACGTCGAGCGATTTTCCCAGCGCGATGATGGTCTTGACGATCGCCCGCATCGCCGGGTCGCGCGTCATGTTGCGGATGAACTGCCGATCGATCTTGATCTTGGAGAATGGGAAGCGGGCCAAGTAGCTCAAGCTTGAATAGCCCGTGCCGAAATCGTCCATGGCGATCTTCACGCCGAGATCGCGCAGGCGGTTCAGTTTGCTCAACACCTCCTCGGTGTCGTTGATCAGGAGGTTCTCGGTAATCTCGAGCTCGAGCCGCTGCGCGGGCAGGCCGGTCTCATGCAGAACATCGGCGACGGTTTCGGCGATGTCGCTGTCGCGGAACTGCGCCGGCGACAGGTTCACCGCCACGGTCAGATGCTCCGGCCAGCCCACAGCGTCGAAACAGGCGCGCCGCAAAACCCACTCGCCGATCGGCACGATGAGCCCGGTTTCCTCGGCGACCGAAATGAAGTGGCCCGGCGCGATCTTGCCGTGCACCGGATGGTGCCAGCGGATCAGCGCCTCGGAGCCGCATTGCTGCTCCGACATCAAGTCGTATTGCGGTTGGTAGAGCACCTCGAATTCCTCGCGGCCAAGCGCCAGGCGGAGCTCATGCTCGACGGTGCGCCTGCGCTGGAGGGCCTTGTCCATGCTCTCCTCGAAGAAGCACATGCGCTGGCCGCCGTCGCCTTTGGCGCGGGACAGTGCAATGGTGGCATGGCGCAGCACGATGGAGGCGGTGTCGCCGTCGGCCGGCGCCAAGGCGAGTCCAACGCTTGTGGTGATGAGAATTTCCTTGCCGCCCACATGGAATGGCGACCGCAAGGCGGCAACCAGCCGGTTCATGAAGGCCATCACGTCGCCGAGATTCGTAATGTCAGCAAGCGCAATAGCAAACTCGTCGGCGCCGAGTCGCGCAATGATGTCGCGTTCCCGGAGCGTATCTCGGATGCGCGCACCGATTTCGCGCAGCACTTGATCGCCGCCCCCATGTTCCGTGGCGTCGTTGATCTCTTTGAACTTGTCGATATCGAGACAGATAATGGCGATATGAGTTTTGTCGCGTTTCATGCGGGTCATCGCCTCGCCCAGCCACTCGGCGAACGCCTCGCGATTGGCGAGCCCGGTCAGCGCATCGTGGCTCTCGAGATAGCGGACTTGTTCTTGCGCTTCACGGCGTTCTTGGCTGCGCATCCAAGCAAAGGTAACAGGCGTCGCCACACCGATGCCGAGTAGTACAAGCGTCACGATGGCGATAAGGCCGAAATAGCCGGTGAACACGGCCGCCTGATCGCTTTGGTCGAGATAGACGATCAGCGTTCCGTGCGCATGCTGATTGGGATCAATGGGCAGCCGCAAGACGGCGAAATGCGATGGTCCGTCCTTGCTGGCGCCGGTGTACAGACCGACAACGGCGCCGGGCTGGGCTGGATTGCTTTTGACGTCGACGAGCTCGTCGCCGAGCTGGAAATTGGCTTGCCCGCTGGTGAAGATGAGCCGTCCGCGCGCGTCGTAAAGCTCATAGCGCAGTACGCGACGCGCGTATCCGGACTGTTGGAAGACGTCGCCGAGCTGGGGGGCAAGTCCCGGGCGCGTCAATGCGTCGAGCGCTATGTTTGGCTGTTCGAGCAGCTGCGCGTTGATTCGGTTCTCGGCGACGAGAGCCTCGCGCTCCAACTCCAACTGACTGACTTGGCCCGGGGCAATAAGCGCCGTCACGGCGATCACCGCCGATAGCAGCGCCAATCCCGCCCAGTGCCAATATTTTGTCAGATATGTCTTGAGTAACATGTGCAACCGCAGCCATTCAGCAGCCAACCTAGGCCGCTGATCCCGGAGGGAAAACTACCCGGCCGTAGGTTAAGAAACGCCCTAGGCGAAAGGGTTGTTCGACGAAACGGTTTGGCGAGACGGCGCCCAACTACCAGAAACCCTAAAAAGGTCCGGGATTCTGACGGCGTAGGCGATTCTTAACCCTAGCCCGACTTAGCCGCCCGTGGCCGACATATGGCGCGAAACAGCGGGTCCCGCGGCCCGATCGATAACGAAATCATGGCCTTTCGGCTTGCGGGCCAGGGCCTCATCGATCGCGGCATGCAGGAGCGTGTCGGACGGGCCCGCCCGCATGGGCTCCCTGAGATCCGCGGCGTCCTCTTGCCCGAGGCACATATAGAGCGTGCCGGTACATGTGACTCGGACCCGGTTGCAGGACTCGCAGAAATTGTGAGTCATCGGCGTGATGAAGCCGAGCCGGCCCCCTGTCTCCGCGACGCGCACATATCTGGCCGGGCCCCCGGTCCGATCCGCGGTGTCCTTGAGTGTGAGGTGTTGGGAGAGCCGCGTCCGCACCAAGGAAAGCGGGAGATACTGATCCGTGCGGTCGGCGTCGATCTCACCCATCGGCATGGTCTCGATCAGCGTGAGGTCAAAGCCGCGGCCGTGGGACCAGCGCAAGATGTCCTCGATCTCGTCCTCGTTCATGTCTCGAAGGGCCACGGTATTGATCTTGATTTTCAGCCCGGCGCGTGCCGCCGCATCGATCCCGCGCATCACCTGATCGAAGTCGCCCCAGCGGGTAAGCACGCGGAATTTTGCGGCATCGAGTGTGTCCAGCGAGACGTTGATGCGTTTCACGCCGAGAGCGGCGAGTGCGTCCGCGAAGCGGTAAAGCTGACTGCCGTTCGTGGTCAGCGTCAGCTCGTCGAGGCCTTGCCCGAGATGCCGCGACAGCGCTTCGATCAGCCACAGGATATTGCGCCGGACCAGAGGCTCGCCACCGGTGAGCCTGACCCTTCGCACACCGCGTGCGATGAAGGCGCTCGCCATCCGGTCGATCTCTTCCAGTGACAGGAGCTCCTTGCGCGGCACGAAGGTCATATCCTCCGCCATGCAATAGGTGCAGCGAAAGTCGCAGCGGTCGGTGACCGAGACCCGCAAATAGGTGATAGCGCGGTCGAACGGGTCGATCAGGGGAGAAATGGTCTCGCTCATTTACGCGTCTTCATCCTCGACCACTTTGGTCTCGTCCTTGCGGCTATAGGCCTTGGCGCTCTTGACCACGCGCTTGCGGTAGCGGGGATCGGCAAGCGCGGCGGCAGGCGCATTTCTGCGCTTCACCGGGCTTTTCCGCTTCATCGTACCCGCTCGCGTCTTCGGTTTGGCGCGGCCGGTGCCTTGCGAGGTGACCGTCATGATGTTTCGCCCCTAATATGGGCTTTCGTCTCTAATATAGATATGCCGTCTTTTCCATATCACGAGACGGTGCGCCAAAGGAGGCCGACGATGGACGAGGAACGGTTCAACATGTCACTGCGGCGATTCTTGAAGGAGGTTGGTGTGACCTCGCAACAAGAGATCGAGCGCGTGGTGCGCGAGGGGGGCCTTGGTGGCAAGGGCAAGCTCAAGGTGAAAATGGTGCTGACCGCCGAAGGTGCGCCGCTCGACCATGTGGTCGAGGGCGACGTCGACCTCGGCTGAAGGTGCGATGACGGCCTGGCCCACGGAACTCAAGCTCGACAAGGACAAGCGGGCATTATTCGTGACGTTCGATGACGGCAAGAGCTTTGCCTTGCCGGCGGAGATGCTGCGCGTCCTGAGCCCGAGCGCCGAGGTCCAAGGTCATAGCCCTGAGCAGCGCGTCACCGTGCCGGGGAAAAAGAACGTCCGCATCCTTCGGCTTGAGCCTGTCGGCAATTACGCGGTGCGCATCGGTTTCGACGATGGCCACGATACCGGCCTCTATGTCTGGGACTACCTGCGCGACCTCGGTGAGAACCAGAACGCGCGTTTCCAGAGCTATCTCGATGAACTCGCCGCCAAGGGGCTGACCCGCTAGCGGTCGGACTGCTCCTTCGCGAGCAGGGCGCGCTTGCGGGCCACGCCCCAGCGATAGCCCGACAAAGACCCGTCGCCCCTCACCACGCGGTGACAGGGGATCGCAACCGCGAGCCGGTTCGCCGCGCAAGCGCCCGCCACGGCCCGCGCCGATTTTGGGGCTCCGATTGCGGCGGCGATGTCCGCGTAACGCGCGGTGGCGCCGGCGGGGATACGGCGGAGCGCCTCCCACACGCGATGCTGGAAGGCGGTTCCCCTGACGTCCAGGGGCAGGTCGGCCTCCGTTCCCGGCGCATCGACCAAGGCAACGACTCTCGCGGTCAATTGCGCGAAGGCGCTGTCGCCGTCGATCAGGCGCGCACCGGAAAACTGGGCACGCAATTCCGCAAGCAGGGTCTCGGACGCATCGCCGAGAAGGATTGCACACACGCCCGTGTCGGTTGCGGCAACGAGCACCTGTCCCAGCGAGCACGGGGCCACGGCGCATCTGAGCGCTTCGTTGGTGCCGCCGGCGCGAAAACTCTTGATCCCCATGCCGAGAACCTCCGATGCGCCGGCATAGAACCGGCTGTTCGAGTTGAAGCCGGCATCGTAGATCGCCTCCGTCACGGTTGCCTTCGTCCTGAGCCCCGCGCGCACACGCTTGTTGCGGGACGCCGCGGCATAGGCCTTGGGCGTGACGCCAAGTGCTGCCTTGAACAGGCGGTGGAAGTGATACGGGCTGAGCCCCACGGCGTTTGCCAACGCGGCAAGCGTGGGAGGGCTCTCCGCCGCCTCGATCATCTGGCAGGCTTGGGCCAGCTTGGCCGCGTGCTGTGTGCTCAACGAGGACTGATCGGGTTTGCAGCGCTTGCAGGCACGAAAGCCGGCAGCTTCCGCCTCCGCCGCGGTGTTATGAAACAGGACATGCGCGCGGCTGGGTCGTCGCGCCGGGCACGAAGTCCGGCAATAGATGCCGGTGGTCCTTACCGAGTAGTAGAACCTGTCATCGAAGCGGGCATCGCGGGCGAGCACGGCCTCCCAACGCGCGTTGTCGGACAACGGCGGAAGGGAGGGAGGTGCGGAAATTCGAAGCGGGTCTGCCATCGGAGATCCTGGAACGTGCCTGTCCGCTCAAGACTGCCAGTCGAACCCAGGGCGCGCACGCCGGTTCTTGCTGTCAAAGCCGATAATAGCCCGCTTGGCTCGAACCGGTCCCCTGGGAACGGTCCCGCTTGCGGAGTTATGGAGAAGGGCCGGTCTGGCATTCCTCGGGCCTGCCCCCCACATCCCACCCAGGGACGTGTATTCTCAGCCCCGCTACCCCGATCCGAGCTGTCGCAAACCATGCCGTTTGGTGCGCACCGTCATAGAGACGTCGCAGGAGGGGGAGGAGAATGTCGCAAAATCGTGATATTCCAGGCGCAAATATTAGCCCGCCAAAACGCGGCGATTCGTAGCAGAGTCCAGGAGAAAGCCTTGACCAATCAGGCCGATCAGAGCGCCCGTACCCTGCCTCCGGGGCTGCTCTGGCGTGCCGGCCGGGTTGCCAGGCGCGGTCTCCGCGAACTCGCCGCGCGGCTTTGGGGGGCATTCTGGCAGGTCGTGATCGTTGCAGTCATCATGGCCTCTCTCGTGGCCCTCGGCGACCTGACGACCGGGCTCGCGCTTACCGCTTTCGTGGCCTTCGTGGCGGCCGTCGCGCTCCTTCCGCGCCAAGACGTCGACCAGGTGCTCGGCGTCGATCCGGTGCATCAGGTGACCTCGTCACACGCGACATCGGCCATGC
>Ga0307378_10004321_pt1 | contig 20358 bp, 14 predicted proteins | sample UN1MG_FD_202238 | JGI IMG/M metagenome (GOLD analysis project Ga0307378, IMG submission 202238) | Soil microbial communities from Risofladan, Vaasa, Finland - UN-1 | ecosystem: Environmental > Terrestrial > Soil > Coastal area > Acid sulfate soil | place: Finland: Risofladan, Vaasa | collected... | reverse complement strand
ATATTACAAAGAATTTTAAGGTATATGAAAAGTTAAGAGGATTTTTCAGTGATGATGCTTGGCAACCAATTAATGGTATCATAGGCGATTTACACCGTGGAATGATTCCAATTTCTATAGAAAAAACGGAATATCAAAAAGAAGGTGGAGTTCCAGCAAGAAAAATTTGGTGGTGTGAAATTCCTTTTACCAACCAAAATCAAAGACCAGATAAATTAAACGTGATTATTACAGCCGCAGGTGCAGGAAGTATTAAAGACCCATTAGATAGATATGATGTGACTTTTGTGATTAATTAGGAATTAGTATGAAACTTAAAAATTTAATATCAGAAGATATGAAAAATGATAAATTCATTGAAATGAATAAAATGAATGATGTTGAATTTTTAAAAATTGCATGGAATATGGAAATCCCAGAATTGAAAGAATTATTACAATTTTTGGAAGATAAACATGAAAGAGACACATCTTTGTATAAAGCTGTGAAAGGTCAAGTAAAAGCATTATATAAAAATGGAATGAATTTCTATAAAAGTAGAATTGAATTTGTATATGATATAATTAATGATAAGAATGCCGGAGAGTCTATTCCGGATTGGGCAATAGCAGAAACTATTATTAGGAGAAGGCTCGCCAAACTAACAGAATCATATGGAGCAATAGTTTCATTACCAGATAATGATATAAAAGAATATGCAAAGGCAGCAATAAGAGATATTTTTATACAGATGCCAAGTCGTTCGGTAAATCTAAATAATTGGCATGGCTATAAAAATTACATCAGCGAATTTTTTGGCAAAGATAGTTATGATACCGCAATGAAAGAATTACAAAACGAAGGTTGGCTCACAAAGGGTGATACCAGATATGAATGGAAACATATGTATGGACCAGTTGGAACTACACCTAAAAAAGACCATTTAAATGAATGGGCAGATATGGTAAGTAGTGGTGAATTAGATTTAGATAATGAAGACCCAGGTTCATATCCATTTTTTTATAATATAAAAAATTATTCTGTAAGTTTTGGAGAAGAATCAAACACACATAGTAGTGTTCCAAAAGGAAATTTCACACATAAAGTTTATATACCAGGAAGAATTTGGACAAAAGAAAAGGTACTTTCAGTATGGGAATATCCAGACACTAAGGCAATGTATAATGCAATGTTAAAAAAATTAAGTGATGAGATGCAAAAAAATAAATTAGGAAAAATAGATGCATCTTGGAAAATGGATATACCAATGGTAGCAATAAATTTTATGGGAAAAAACTGGACAAGTATAGCTAATGATGCTTCGAGAGAAGCTAAGGCAATGGGGTTCAGAGAAATAGAATCTTATTTGATTCCAATATTTTATTGGACTCCAGATATAATGAAAAATCCAAGCGAATATAAAAAAGAAAAGGATACTCAAATGCAACAGCACATGAGAAGTCCGTTTGCAAAAAAATCTGATGTAGTTGGTGATATAGGTTCTAAAAAGAGACCTGTTGATATGACAGCAACGCAGAGGCACCAAATGAAATCCACATCAGAAAGCATGAATGAGTGGGCAGATGGTATTAAATATAAAGGAAGAATATATGGATATCCTACCAAAAATTCAATAGCATTTGGGTATGTAGATGGCGAATTAAAATCGTCATATGAAACTGCACATAGATTTATTGGTATAGATACATTCGATGATTCGGACTTAACTAACAATTATGCTGGTCGTGTTTTTGCTGACCAAAAGGCGATTTCATTTTGGGGATATCCCGAAAGTAAGAGTAGATTACAAAAGATAATAAAAGATTTGAATAATGAATATCCAGATTTGAATATAAATAGCAGTTGGAAGATAGAAATCGCAAGCGAATTATTATCTAAAAAATATATTAAATACCGGGGAGGAAAATTACATGTTAAAAATTATGATGCGGCTATGTATTCCGGCAAGGCTACCAAATCAGTTTATATACCTATAGATAAATATGATGCGGGGTTGATATCCAATGCTCCAAAATCAAAACGAAAAAAGAAATCAATGCAATTGAAACATATGTTATCTCCCGTTGCAAAAAGTTCGGATGTATCGCCTGGCATAGGTTCAAAAAAATTACCAGCAAAACTAACAACAACCCAGAGGCACCAAATGAAATCAACAAGTGAAAATATAAAAGAATGGGCAGATGAAGTTCGTTATATTGATAATGGAAAACAGAAAAAGCTGAGTGCAATAGATAAAGATGCTATACCTTTTATTTATAGAATTGAATCTCAAAAAACTTATTTTGCAGAGTTTGGACAATTTCATGATAGGATTCAAACAATTAGAATTTATTCTAAGAAAGGAGGTTCAATTTCTGGCAGGGTATGGGTGAATGAAAAAATTATATCTTTATGGGATTATACAGATACAAAGCAACAATTTTTGGATATGATAGATAGTATAAACAAATATAATGATAAAAATATTAAAATTAATTCGTCTTGGAAAATAGATATTCCTAAAGTTACATCGGACTATTATGAAGATTCTATGAAATGGCTTAGAGATGACGATTATGAAGAATCGTATTTTATTCCAGTTTTTGATTGGAAGCCAAATATAATGAAAAATCCTTCTTTATATTATGATGCGTTAAATAAAAGAAAAGAATTACACACTTTAAGTCCAATGGCAAAAAAACCAGATGTTTATACAGGAGTTGGTTCTAAAAAAAGGACATCTACACTTTCTCCGGCCCAACAATATCAATTAACACATACAAGTGAAAATAAAATAAATGAAATACAAACAGAATTCGGATGTTTGATGTTGAAATTGGAATTTCCATGGTGGAAAAATTATGTTGAAAAATATGTTAAAGAAGAAGATATATATAATAATGCACAGCAAGATTTTGGTTACGAATTTGAACCACATGTAACCATATTATATGGGTTTAGTGAAGCAGTTGATGTTGAGAGGATAAAGAAAATGTTGAATACATTAAAAAGACCAATTTCAATTAAACTAACTAAGATAGATATATTTTCAACAAAGATGTTTGATGTTGTGAAATTTGATGTACAATCTAAAATGTTAAATAAGTTAAATGAGATAGTAAGACAGAATTTCGAATATACCGAGACACATAAAGACTATAAACCACATGTAACGATAGCATATGTAAAACCAGGCGAAGGAGAGAAATATGTAAGCAACTTAAAGATGCCTATATTGACATCTTCATCGATTTTTATGTATTCTTATCCTGGCGGTAAAAAAGAGACATTTAATGTCCTTAAAAATGAGTAAAAGTGAGATAATTTAGAAATTCGGTATATTTATATAATATAAAATGCGTGGAACCTTTAGGAAAAGCGCAAAAAACTAAAAAAGAATATATTTATTATTATATAATAATAATTAAATTTTCTGGAGAAACAGAATGGCAAAAATACTTGACGCTAATGAAATGTTTTTTACACCGTTTGAACCAAAGGTAAAAAATAGATTTATTATGTATATTAATGATGTTCCAGCTTATATGGTAAAAATGGCAAACAGACCATCAATAAATTTTGAAACAATAACAATTGACCATATCAACATCAAGAGAAAATTGCAAGGTAAAGGAGAATGGCAGGACATTACCATTTCACTTTATGACCCAATTGTTCCTTCAGCTGCACAGGCGGTAATGGAATGGGTAAGACTTGGACACGAGTCTTTAACAGGTCGTAGAGGCTATGCAGATTTCTACAAAAAAGATTTGACTCTTAACCTTTTAGGTCCGGTTGGTGATGTTGTAGAGCAGTGGGTAATTAAGGGTGCTTTAATTGTAGCAGCAAGTTTTGGTGACTTAGATTGGTCATCAGGAGCAGATGTTGTTATGGCAGAATTAACTCTCGCATACGATTACGCAGTACTTGAATATTAATAACAGGAGAATAAATTATGTTTGAATTACTTGGTTATCTAATTAGTTTAATATTGTTAGCAATTGTAGTAACACTATTGACTGAATATACAAAAAAACTCGGATTTATTACTAAATTGTCCGAATGGTTTGCCGGCAAAATTAAATTCATCTCTTGGTATCAGTTTGAAGCAATATTAATTGCTTTGATTTTATTAAATGTTTTAGGTTTATTGAATGCCATAACACTTGGTACATTCGCATTAATACTTAACGCAATAGTAATTGGCTTAATATCAAATGGCATTTTTACTTACCAATTTATTAAAGGATTAATGCTAAAATTGAAAATTACCGCTAAGATAATTGAAATTATTGAACCAGTTAAAGCAATGACAAAAAAATCAACAAAAAAATCAACAAAAAAATAAATATTAATAAGTGACATTTTAAGCCCCGACAACATCGGGGCTTCATTTCTAAAATAAAATACAAAGGAGTTATTATGACACCGGAAGAAAAAACCATTCAAGACCAGATTATGAAAGGTCAAATACCAACACGAAGGATTAGTGCTGATATACCTACCGAAGAAATTGATTTGCCAAGTAAAGGCAAGTATTATCCAGAAGAACATCCATTATCATCAGGTAAAATTTTATTAAAATATCCAACTGCAAGAGAAGAAGATATTTTAACATCAAGAAACCTGATAATGAAAGGTTCTGCGATTGATACATTTTTGAGTTCATTAATTGTAGATAAATCCATTAATATAGATGACATGCTTCTTGGAGATAAAAATTCATTATTTATTGCAGCAAGAATCTTGGCATATGGCAAAGAGTATCCAGTTGAAATAAAATGTCCATCTTGCACAGAGCAAAATAAAGTTGTAATAGATATATCAGAATTTGAAGCTAAAGAAATTGAAGGAATAGATAAAATTTACATGAATGAATTTCAATTCACATTGCCAGCATCGGGAGCAACATTGACATTTAAAGTGTTAAACGGCAGGGATTTTAAAGAGTCCGAGAGTATATTAAAACAAAGTAAAAAATCTTTAAAAACATTAGTTTCACCTGAAATGACAACAAGAATACGAGTATCGTTATTATCCGTACAAACAAAGGATTCTAACATTATTGATGATAGATTGGAAATTAAAAACTTCGTTGATAATATGTTAGCAATTGATGCAAAAGCATTTAGAGATGAAATGTCCAGAATAAGTCCAGATATAGAGTCAGTATTTTTATTTGAATGTGAAATCTGTGGATATACAGAAAGGACGAGAATGCCGTTGGGCGCAAACTTTTTTTGGCCTGGAGCCGAAGAAAACAGTAAATAATGAAACTGGCGAACAAGAATTTGATTTTACTGAAATAGAGCAGTATAAAAAAAGTGTTTATGATGAATTATTTGCATTATGTTATTATGGTAATGGCGGATGGAATTGGCAGATAGCATATGATATGCCGATGCATATCAGAAGGTACTGTTTAAAACTAATAAAGGATACTAAAGAAAAAGAAAATGCAGAGATAGAAAAGAGCAAATCCTCAAGCAAATCGTCGGGTGGGACTCCAAAAATACCATCACAGGTAGGAACCGCATTAAGCAAACAGAAAGCCAGTCAAAGACGACCTTCACCAAAGAAAAAATGAAAAACCCGTTACTTTTAACGGGTTTTTGTTTAAAAAACATATTTTAATATATTTATATGTATAGTAAAATATAAAGGAACTCACAATGGATGATAAAAAAATATATAAAATTGTAAATGAAGAAATTACAAAAGCATTAATTAAAGAAAGTGGAAAGTCTGGTGGAATAATAGGAAATTTAATATCAAAATTTTATATGTTTATCATAAAAAATGATTTGGAAGCTGCAAAAAAGGCATTACAAGAAAATCCAGAATTATTACAAGCAGCAGAAGATATAAAAAACCAAAGTGAAGTAATAGCTAAAGACCTTTTAAAAAATAAAGAATTTTTAAAATTTTTATTTAATATTCAAGATAAGAAATAAATATGGCAGAAAAACTAACCGCAGAGGAGCAATTTGACGCTCTTAAAAATGCATTAAATTCATTAACGGATACCGTAACGCAGTTTATTGGTAACTTTGCCAAGATGGCATCCGACGCAGCAAAAAATATTGGAGATGATACTAAGGATTTTTCTGATGATATGGGAGGAATATTACAAAAGGCTACAAAAAGCATCGCAGGGTTTGATAGCAGTAAAATGGCATCGCTCGCAAGAAAACAAATGGAAAATTTTAATACAAATTTTTTAGATTTGTACTCAAAAAAATTAGGAGCAGGTGGGTTATCTCCGGCTAAAGTGAAAGATGCAATTGAAGCAATATTAAAAGGTATGGATATTAAAGCAGAATTCGGACTAACAGAATCACAATATAAAGATTTTGTTAAGAATTTACAAAAATTAGTTAAAGAAAACGAAAATTTAATTTTAACATTTAAGGATGCAGTTTCGGATTTGGCTCGTGATATGATGAAACCATTCGATAAACTTATTGGATGGATTGAAAAATTACCAGGAGGAAAATTATTATCCGCAGCATTTGATTTGGATAAGATGAAAAAAGATATAGAAACGAAAATAAAAACCGAATTGGCAAAAGCTTATGAAGAAGGTGTTAGAGGATTTAAATTGATTGGTGAAGCTGGAAAATCCGCATTTAAAAGTATTGGTGCTGCAATAGTGGCAAATCCTATGTTACTTGTATTTGGTGCAGTTTCACTTTTATTGTATGGAATGGTCAAGTTAGGAAAGAGATATTTAGATGTGATGAAAGGTATCCGTGACCAAACTGGACTTGTAGCAAAAGATGCTGCGGAATTGGCAAAAGTATCCAGAGATGTTGCAGGGGAGTGGTCAAATCTTGGGCTTGATATGGAAGCCGCAGGCAAAGCAACCGGAGCAATTGTGAATGAGTTTCAGATAATGGATGTAGCAACCCGAGATATGATTGAAGGTGTTGGTGCTATGGTTGGAATTTTAGGTGTAGGCGAGCAGAGTGCAGCAAAAGTTGCAAGAATGTTTGAAGTTATGAAAGGCGCAAGTACTGCGACCACAATACAAATGGCAGCAGTAGTTGGAAATGCAGCAAAATTAGGTGGTATTGCACCTGCAAAAGTTTTTGAGGATATGGCACAATCAACAAAAGAAATACAAACATATTTCAAAGGAAGTTTTACAAATGCAGCAAAAGCAGCAATTGAACTTAGACGTATGGGCACATCAATAAAAGAAGCATCCGCATCTGCTAAAAGTATGGTTGATTTTGAAGCAAGTATTGGTTCTGAGTTAGAGGCATCAGTATTATTAGGTCGTCAATTAGATTTTAGTGCAGCAAGATATTATGCATTTATGGGCGATATAGAAAATCAACAAAAAGAAGTTTTAAAACAAGTTGGAAGTTTAGAAGAATTTAATGCAATGATGCCATTCCAAAAAGAAGCAATAGCAAAGGCTGCAGGAATGGAAGTTGACCAACTTGGGAATATGTTGCAACAACAAAAGATTCTCGCTGGTATGGATTCTAAAAAGAAACAAGAATATAAAGATGGGTTAGAATTATTAAAAAATATGCAAGACGTAAATGAAAAATCATTACTTGATGACAATAAAAGATTACTTGCGACAGAGCAATTAAAGAAAATGTGGGATAATATATTAATGGCATTATCTCCAGTTTTCGATGTATTATATCAGATAACTGAGTGGGTTGCCGCTATTGCTGAAAAAAGCAAAGCACTTGGAATCGGACTTATTGCAATTGCAGTAATAGTTGGCGGAGTGCTTTTGACAGCAGTTACTTCACTTGTTGGAAAACTGGGCCAAAAAATTTCTGGTGGGTTGATGGATATGATATTCAAACCAAACTTTGCTTCTTCGGGCGTTGAAAAAGTAGCAAAGGGAATTAATATTGTTGATAATAGTGTGGAGAAATTCAGTAAAGGAGCAGGCGGTGGATGGGGATTGGCAAAAGCGGCTGTAGGTATGATTCTTATAGCTGGAGCATTATGGATATTTGCCCAAGCACTGAAGGTACTTTCAGACAATGATAAATTACCAGAAACATTAGCAGTCGCAGTCGTCGGACTCGCAGCATTGACAGTAGTAGCATTATTATTAGGAACTTTACAGGGTCCAATTATATTAGGTGCATTGGCAATGGTAATTTTAGCAGGTGCTGTATGGGTATTAGGTTTAGCATTACAGGCATTTATTCCGGTAATGGACGCATTTGGTAAATTATTCGCAGTGCTTGCAAAATCTTTAGGTGATTTAGCTACAAGAGTTACATTCTCACAATTAGCAGGAGTTGCAGGCGGGTTATCATTAATAGGATTAGCACTTGCAGCATTTGGAATGACTGGAATATTTGGAATGTTTGGACTATTACAACTAATGGGAACAACGGCAGCATTATCAGAATTGGCCAAATTAGCTAACCCATTAAATATTGTAGCAACATCAATTGAAAGATTGGGAGCTGCCCTAAAGATATTAGATACATCAAAACTTGATATGGATAAATTAGAAGAAATTGGAGATATTGCATTAAAAGGAAAAGTAGAGCAAACACCAAATGTTACAGTTAATGTTCCAGATAGAGGTGATTGGTGGAAAAAATTCGATATTTTAATAGATAAAGTTGGTTCAATGGAAGTTAAAATGGACGGAAAATTAGTAGGCGAAGTGCTGGCAGACGGCACATCAAATCCAGGATTTGGTAGATAATAAATATGTCAAAATTAATTGAAACATATAATAAAAGTATATTTGCTAATATAGGCAATAAAGTGTCTGCTATACAAAACAAGCAGATACCACAAGATATTAATATTAATAAATTTAAAACAAAAAGTATCTTAGATATACAAAAAGATTTCTTTGAAGAAGTTGTGATACCATATGCCACAATTTTAGAGGAGCAAAGCAATTTTGGAAAAATCACTGTTAATCCTACAAAATCTGTTGTAGATTTATTTAGTAAAATTGCACAAGATGTGAGTCCAATTATAGTGATTTCACAGGATAGTAATTTATTAAAATTGGATAGTGTATATGATAGTATCAGAGATACAAAGAAAACTTATTTATTAGATTCAACTGTTCCTACATTAAATGAGACTAACAAAACTTCTGTATTATCATTATCCAGAGAAGAAATTAGTTTATTACAAATAACTTCTGTATTAGATTCTAATTTGCCAGACTATAAATCATTTGAGACAACAGATGTATTAAAATTTAATAGTAAGTTTGACGACATCGTAGATTTTAAAACAACATCAGTATTAGATTTCAATAGTACATTTGGTGGTGTCACCGAATTACCTTATTCAAATGTGTTGGATTTAAATAGTAAATTTGATGATTTGATTATTAAAGATATTGGTTCAGTATTAAAAGTATATGTAGCATCTAATTTGCAAGGAACTATTCCTGGTGCAGTAGATTTCTTTGAAAATATATATGCACCTGGATTTACTCCTGGATTACAAAAAGGACAAAGTTTATATAATACAGATAATATTCCACCATATAGTGAAATGCCAAATACTCCGGTTAAAACAATTGTAGATACAATTGAAATGCCAAGTACTCCAAATAAACCTATTGGAGAAATATTACCACTTGTAGATACGCCTGAAAAAAATATAACTGACCCGGTTCCTATGTTAGGCCCAAGTAGTAAACCAATATCTGATATTAATCCGCCAGCAGTAACTCCTGAAAAGATGGCATCAAATATTATTGAAATGCCAGGAACTCCAACAAAAAATACCGAAACAATAATTGGCATTACTGATACTCCAGAGAAATTCATATCACAATTAAATTCGCCACCAGAAGTTCCAGAAAAAATTAAATTTATTGCAGATGATGCAGATTTTCCTAATAGATATTTTATGGGAGATGTTGTTGGAAAAAATCCTAATACAGGAATTGTTAATTTTATTCCAGATTTATATGCATTCGGTTTCACACGAAATCTACAGCCATATATTACACAATTTAAATTGGATTATGGAGATATATCATATGATGATAGACCAAGATTTGGTAAATATACAATACCATCTAATTGGGCACAACTTCATCAAGTAAATTTTATTCCAGATGTAAAGGCAGATGGTTTTACATTGGGGGCATTAGAAGGGCAAACAAAATTTAAACTTACCAGGACGTTTGACGAGATTGGTAATGAAACTACATATGTACCAAGTCAGTGGGCCCAAACTATAGATTTGGATGAAAAATTCAGTAATATACAAGATAGATATGATAATAAAGTATATCCATTTGGAGGAACTGATGATAAAGCTTTATATCAATTTAATTGGAACATACCACCTGGATATCCAGGAGTATTAAATCAATATGCAGTATATTTTTCTAAATATCCACCATTAACAAATGTAACATATAAAACTGTTATTGATTGGGCATATAATCAGATTATTAGGGTTCCACAAGCACAAACATTATATAACCAGGGATTTCACACTCCACTTGTACCAATAGGAACAACATCATTAATAATTCCTCCATATAAGTATGCAAATGATAGATTGCCAACATGGGCAAATATATATACAAACACACTTTCGGATGTTGGTTCAACTCTCGTCGCAGGATTTTTATCACAACAAACAATAGATTTACTCGATAGATTAACTGATGCCGACTTACAACCATGGAAAAAGAGTCCAGTGGTATTTCATCAATTAGCTGGTGAAGTATATTGGACAACACATGATTTGGGAAGTGCAGTTAGAAATTCAAGAGAATGGTTAATAAATCAAGGCTCTAACCTTTTTGGAAGAACATTGACTGAATATTTTGTTCCAAAAATAGAATCTGCAATTGGTAATGTAGTATCATCATTTTTTAATAGCGCAGTTGAAGCAAATCTATTAAATGATGATAAAGTTTTAATGCTTTATCATATATTAATGGGCACAAAATATACAAAATCAAAGGCATTCTTTGATAGATTGGCAGTAACATACAACAGCAAATATTCAGCAACGGGTGATAACGCAGTTAATTTATATACTCTCGAATACAAATATAGTGATGGTGGAAAAACATTAGATAGATTAAATGCAATTAATTATGCAATACCATATGTGAAAGATGTTACAACTGCAGTAGATGAATTATTTGGCGTCGATTTGACCATATCATCATATGAATATGGACAATTAAAAAATATTTTAAGTCTTGCAAAAAGTGGAATTGACACAACTTTAATACCAATTGGACTTCACCCAAATACTTTAGAAAATAGGTTCTTAATGAAAAAGGATTCTAAAACATTTGGTACATATACAGAAGACCGAAATTATTATTCGAGTGATACTCCAATAGAAAGTCGAACATATGTTTATGACGGACCACCATTAACAGATTCCATTAATAAAAATTATCCAGAAACACCAACTGCAAAATCAGATTTAAATGCATTGACTGTAGATACACTTGCAGATTTTGAGGTTAAATCGGTATTAAAAAATATATACAATGATTTTTCAGCTGCACACAGGGCAATAAATGATGCCAGTCGTGAAGATAGTTATTCATCATTGATGAAAAACAAAGTTAGAGATAAGTTATTGGAGAGCAAGGGATTTCCATCATACGAATCACAATTTTCAGATAAGAAAAATAGATTAAATATGATACAAATGCCACAATCTGATGATGCTGATAATGTATTAGGTATAGAAAAATATGAAGATAAATATGACTTAATTGATTTTTATTTTGAGGACTTGTCATCATTTTCTGATGCAGAGAAACGAGAATCAATTGTAATTCCATTTAAAGCAATATTAACAACATTATCAGACGGAACAAATGCAAATTGGGCAGCACAAGATTATATGGGTCGTGCAGACAAGTTTTGGATATATCAAGGATTTGACAGACGAGTTGCAATTAATTTTGAGGTAGCAATAAACAGTAAAGACGAATTTATATCAAGTTGGAATAAAATAAATTACTTACAAGGTATGTGTTATCCAGTTGAATATCCTGCGGAGATTTCACTCAAAGCACCTATAATGGCATTAACTGTGGGAAATTTATTTGAGAGAATACAGGTAATTATGAATAGTATAAATTATAGTTTTGATGGTAGTACTTTGTGGGAAATTGAACCTGGATTCCAATTACCAATGTATATTAAGATAGCAGTAGATTTCACAGTTATATATGCAGATACTCCAAAGGCAGCATCTCGTCATATAGGTCAAAGTCAGGAATGGATGAAACCAAAAATATTTTCATATGATGGTGATAATAAACAGACGAGTAAAAATAAAGTAGATATAGTTGAAACTGTGGCCGGAAAAATTATTCCAAAAAAGGAAAATATTGATAATAAAGCAGCTAAAGATGCACTCTCTAAAACACCAGTAGGAATTTCAGATGATATTGAGAATGTAAATCGTTTTTCCGGAGGTGGATTTGGACCAATAGGCGGCGGCGGATGGTAATTTATTAATCGGAGAAAATAAATGGCAATTGAAAGATATAGCATAAAAAATTTAATAAAAAAGTCGGATACTGGAAAAAATGTATATAAAACAGTATTGTATCCTAAGATACGAGTGTCTGATAATGATGTATATATATTTGCAAAACAAAACGATAGATTAGATTTATTAGCAAAAAAATATTATGGTGATGTAAATAAATGGTGGATTATAGCACATGCAAATAAAATAAAAGGTACATTCTTTTTACCAGAAGATTCCCAATTAAGAATCCCAATGGATATTAATAGTATAATAAATGATTATAGGGACTTAAATTAATGGCAACAAAACCAAAAATAAGTGATACTGCGCAATATGATATACTTATATACAATGATTATAAGGATGCCAGTGTTAATATTTATATTCCAAAAATAAAAATAGAAGCTCCAAAAAAGAGCGATTATAAAAAAGGATACTGCTATAGATATTTTTACCAGCAGTCAAATGATAAAAAAGCATCTGTTAAAGAGATTCCACAAACAGAATATGATAAGATACAAGGAAATTTTTTATACCGAACCCTTAAAATAAAATGGAAAATAATAGGAGATGCACAAGTTGCAAAAAATATAAATACTAAGGTTGCTCACACTGCTGACAAAGTAATGCCAGGAATAAAAGATGTTTTATCAAGCAATTTTTTATTATTTTGGCAAAACTTACCAGATACTGCAATACAATTTGATGTTACGAATAAATTGCCTAAAATACCTATAAAAAAAAAGCGGTTTAATGTTGAATTAGTATCCGCAGTTTTATTTGATGAAAGGGGATTTATATATATATTAACTGAAGGTTCTGATATAATTTACACCGAGGATTCAATAGGAATTTTAGCACAACTATAAAGGACAAAAATGCCAGATTTAGAAAATGATAATGAACAAGTAAATGACCAATCCGTCGTCTATGAAGGATTTCCTTTTATATCTAACGTAGATAACTATGTACAGACAGAACTGACATATCGTGCGGAAAACAGAAATCGTGCCGCAACTCCATATATAAAAATAACACCGGGATTTTCCTCAAATTCAACTCCCGGAGGTAAAATTGTTATGAAAGGAATTGAAGCTCCAAATGATAGAGACCCATCTACATATAAATTCAATGAATTATACAGACCAGATGCATTTTACCGACCACTTGCTGGCGTTAAGAATGTTACAGTTGACTATAAAAATGCGTATGGTAGTACGAGAAAAGCTACAATATCTTGGGTATGTCATTCAGTAGAAGATTTGGAAAGATTGTCACCATACTTTTTAAATCCAGGATATACTGTTTTGATTGAGTGGGGTTGGAGTGACATGGCAAAGGCAATGATTACTAATGACCCCGGTATTAAACTTGATAATGCATTTAGATATGGAAAAGCAGGACAGCGTTTTACAAATGGAAATTATGATTGTATGTTAGGTGTAACCACAAATTATTCATTTTCAATGAATCGTGATGGTGGATTTGAATGTACAACAGAAGTTATTTCAGCAGGATATTTAATGGAAGGTATGACGATACCAAATCAATTTACAACAGATTCTACGGATGCAAGAAAAAGATTTTTAATGTCTCCAGCTGGTGGTGGGTTAAATGAAGACCAAGCTAATGAACAGGTGAAAAACGAAACTGAATTAAAAGAATCAACTGAGGACGCAAGAGTAGAAACCCTGCAGTATTTTTTAACCGAACGATTGCATACAAAAATTAAAGCTGATAAGGATATATATAATAATGCAAATAATGTATATGATGATTATTTTATCTATAATCCTATAGAAGGGCATGAAGATGATAGTTTAGCAAACGCATATATATCAGAAAATATAGATGATGATAAAAAGACTATTGATGATGTAAAAGTAGTTACACCAGATAAAACCGAACTTGTATATCAACAGAAAGAAATTTTGGGTTCTTGGGTGGACCCATTTTCGGGTTTATTGGTTCTTACAACAGACTATATTGATGACCCATCGAAACCAAAAGTACTAAAGACAACTAAGGGAACACAGAAAGAAATCGAAACAATAGTAAGACCTGCGCAATATGCATCTTGGGGATATATTGAAGATGAAATTTTAAATCCTCACATTAACATTGCGACATCAAATAGTAAAAAAACTTATTTTAAATTTGATAGTAGAAATAGTAAGATTGCAATGCATAAGAATTTAAGAACAACTGATTTGGGCGTATGTTTAATACCATATGATGGCGCTCGTGTTCCAGACATTAGACGAGGCGAAACAAATGATGATACATATAATTATGGATATCCAAGAAGAATTTTAATTAATTTGGATTACTTTAGAGAAACAATGTTAAACGCAACAACTGTAATGGAAGGTGTTCTTGCAATATGGTCTGGAATAAATGATGCTTGTGTAAACTATTGGAATTTTAAATTAAAAACAACGGACCAATTTTATGATGATACTGATAGACAGGAACAATTAAAAGATTCTGATAGAATTAATCAAATAGTTCCGAAGACAAATGTTTATGTTACAGCAGAGCCAATGACATTGCAATCTTCAAGGGAATTGGCTCCAGATGAAAACGAGTCTGCACTAAATAAATATTCAATTATAGATATAAATTATGCAGACAAAGTTGTTGGAAAAAATAAAATAGAGGATGGAAATGTTTATATATTTAGAACAAAAGGATTTTCTATTCAAGGCAGTGAGAATAAATTTACAAGTGTTGTTCGTAATATAAATTTCCAATCCAAATTATCGAGTCAGGCAGCATTGAATGTATTTTATTCGGCTCAAAATTCTGATGGTAAGGTTATGGGAACTCCACAAACAAATACATTTAGAAGTTTATATGATTTTACAATAGGAGAGGCAACAAATAATATATTAAAAGATACATTTGCATTACGTCCTTTAAAAATTGATTCTCCTAAAATGGATAATGTTGATGGTGTACCATTAAGAGAACCTGGAACTACTACTGAACTTGTATTACAAGAGCAATCTCCATATGGAGAAACATTGCAGAGATTTTTACCAATAGCAAACGGTGATATTAAGCCTAAACGATTTGTTTATGATGTTAGTATTCCATCAAAAAAAGAATTTATACATTTAACTGGAATAGAAGGAATGAAAATTGCAGTATTGTTAAATGACCCACCACACCCAGCAATAAATTCAACCGCATTGGTACCTTTAGATTGTGATGTTGAATTGGAAGGAATATCAGGACTTAGAATAGGAAATGTATTTACAATAGACCATTTACCATCAATATATCAAAAAAAAGGTGTGTTCCAAATAATTGGTATTACTGATACTGTTGATAAAAATTCATGGGTAACAAAATTGAAAAGTCAATTTAGAGTATTTAATGATGTTAAATATAAACCTCTAAGTGCAGTTCCAAAATCTTCAAGAAATGTGAGTAATATTCCTATAGGAAATATAACTCCAGATGAACTTGTATTTTATAATAAAAAACAAATTCATTTAAAGACTACAGACGAAGTTGTTGATTTTGAAGCACTGAAAACAAAAAATAAAAATTTGCGTGAAGTTTTGCTTAACGCAAATGCATACAGTATGAAATATTTTAATAAGGTTGTCACAGTAACGGATATTCACAGAAAGAGAGAAGAATCGATAGCAAATCCTGGCTCGAAACATTTAACATGGGAAGGAGCAGATTTACGAAGCGATAAATACACTGCTGCTGAGCGTGTTAATTTTGAAGCGTATCTTAAAACGCAGGCAGATTATGTTTTGTATCATTTTGGTACTGGTTGGCATTTCCATATTGAGGTACGTGCGTAAATAAAAGTAAATTGCGTTTTGTATTAAAATTTTTATATTTATCCGTAATAAAGGTTACATAACATATGATAATAGAAACACGAGAAGAATTCCAACAATTTTTTGATTTGTATAAGGATAATAGCGTAATCCTTATACCAATTTTATCTGATAATGAGCGTAATGCTTTAAATAATAAACTATGCTTATTATTCGTAAAAATTTTAAATTCACCAAAGTATTATATCCTTCCATTCACGCATAGTGAAGCCAACAATTTGGATTTTAAATTGTTGGATTATTTATCACACACAAACAATAAGAAGTATGTTATAGATAAGAAGCAATTCTTAAATATATCTCCAATGGAAAATCTAATAGATGTCAATATACTATTTTATCTGAATACAAATAAGATTACAGAGATACAACAGAAGTATAGTAAAGGTGAAATGTTTTTAATTAGTAGAAACATGATGGAAACTGCCGGTGATGTATATGATTCTATTCCCATATTAAAGATTAAAGAAAGGCTTGTTCCATATTCTGATAACATAGAATTTATTATTAATTCCAATTTGGAGTGTGATACACGGTCATTTGATTTCTTAAATAACAAGACAATAGAATGTTTGCATAAAATAGAAAAGAATGGCATTTATGTAAATTCTGATATACTATTGAAATATCACCCACAATACAAAATGCACATAAGTAATAATTATGTTTATACAGATTACAATATATATACTTCAACAGGAAGACCATCAAATAGATTTGGAAACCTCAATTTTGCAGCATTAAATAAAGACAACGGCGAAAGAGAATTTATAGAATCCAGATTTGGAGACGATGGCAGGTTATTCTATTTTGACTATGATGCATATCATTTAAATCTTGTTGCAGATTTAATTGGATATAGTTTTCCTCCCGACACATCAATACATGAGTATCTTGGAAAACAATACTTTGTAAAAGAAGAATTGACAGAAGAAGATTATGATGAATCAAAGATTGTATCATTTAATATATTATATGGTGGTATTCATGATACTATTGCAAAAGCTATACCATTCTTCGCAAAGACACAAGAATTTATTACAAAAATGTGGAACGATTATCAGAGAGACGGATATATCAGAACCAACGTATCAGGCAAGAAAATATACCTTGACAATCTGGACAGCATGAGTTCCAACAAGTTATTTAATTATTATTTACAGAATTATGAAACCGAGAGGAATATATTAATTATAGAAAAGATACATCAAATTTTAGAGCCGTATAAGACCAGTCTTATTATGTATTTATATGATGGATTTTTGCTTGATTATTGTATCACCGACGGTAAAAAATTATTTGACGAGATAAAAGAAACACTTGAAGATGGCGGGAAATTTAAAACAAAGCAATATGTTGGGAAAAACTTCAATAAAATCACGAAAATTGGTTAAATTATTAAAAACCTTATATTTATTTGTATAATATTATATTTGAGGAACATTGTAAAAATGGTTGATTTTAACATAGAAGAAATACTTTTGGAAGCATCATATAAAAGTAAAAAAGGATATTTGGATTTATCCTATAATGAAGATGTTAAATTCCTTGAGAATATTATGTACGATATGAAATATCCTTCTAATTTTATTGAAGAATATGTTGATGATTTAAAATATGAAAATATGAAGCGTCAAATATATAAACTGGACCCATCAAATTTGGATGAAGGCATATTAGATAGCATTAAAAAGTTTATATCTACATCGTGGCAGAAATTAAAATCTATTATTAGCATATCGTTTAAGAAAGCATCGGATGTATTATCATATGATGATAAATTTGAGCAAGAATATACTATTGTTGTACCACGGCAATTATTGGAACATATTGATGCTGCAAATTTAATTTTAGAGGCAAGCAAAAAATTTGATGCTATGAAAGGTTATTACAATGAAGCGTTAGTGTGCCAAATTATTTGGGAATACACAGGCGACAAAAATGTAGTAAATATAGATAAGAAGAAACATAAAGAGCATAAAGATGAAATAGATAAAACGGTAAGTATATATAAAAATTTGATAAAAGATAAAAACATATTATTACAGGCCGAAATTGGCAGTGAAGCGATGTCCAACTATTTAATAAATTCAGCAAAGTCTGACGGAGTTGTAATTGTTGATATATTTTTATCTGGAATGGAAAAATCAGTTGGTGAAAAAAAGGATATAAGTATTATAGTTAAGCGTGGAATGTCAGCAGAAGAAATTAGAAATTATTCATTAAAATTGTATTCTAACCTCGAATTAAATTTATCTAATATGACACTGACAAGTTTATTGTATAATTTAACAAATCCTTCCGGAGTGCCAGAGAAACGAGGTCGTAATAAAAATGAATATAGTGAAAAAGCTAAGAAGATGCAAGACAAATTATATGCAAAAAATAATAAATATAAGAAAGCATGGGACAACGCAGATAAATTAAATACAGATATGAAAGAATTAAAAAAATCTTTGGAAAGCAATCACCCAAAGGTACAATTACTTAGAGATAAAAGAGGCTTTTATAGGAACATTTTAAATCCGGCTCATGCTGAAATGGCATTTAATGTACTTAAAAGTTTTATTAAAGACGGAAAAAATAAAAAAATCTTTGTTAGAAATTTATTACAATCTATTGGTTTTACTAATTCTGATACCAGAATGTTATTGGCAGTAATGTCAAAAAAAGGTGATAACATTGTTGTAAAACAATTGGTAGACGAACATCCAGAATTTGATTTGTCAGATATAAATTTAACTAAACCGTCAGGTATTACTATTAGAATAAATAATAGAGATGAATTAATCATAAAATTGAATTTTAAAGAAGGAGAGCAAGAGCATGTTTCAGGACAGGTACAATTTTCTAAAGTAACACCAGTACCACCTGATTTCTGGCAAGGCCTCATATAAATTATAGGAAAAACTATGGAAACACAATTGCTTGTCACTTTTACAAAATTAAATAAATTATCTAATACTACATTGGAAATTAAAAGTTGCTATACATTAGCGTTTAACAAAATATATGTATTAGAGAATGCTATTGATAGTAAAGAATTAATTTGTAGTTATAATATAGATGTAAAAGCAGGTGTAAATGGTGATATACCATTAAACACAATTTCAGTACATCGTAAAAAGGACACAAACACCATTTATACAATTAATGCATTAAATTATGTTATAGCATTATTGAATGATGGTCAAGTAGATAACAAATTTCCTGTTCCGTGGGAAAATTATAAAAATATGATACTTGTGACTAATACAGACGGTCTTAAAAAAATTGAAACAAAAATACATTCGGTGATAACCGTTTAATGGAGAAATGGTAATGAAAAAAACAATGAAAAAAACAATTAAAGAAACAAGAGAATTGATGGATAATGTAAATGAATTCTTATCAGAAGCCAAATCGGCATCAGAGCAAGCAGCAGAAGAATTTAAAACCGCATATGCTCAACAACTTGCCTCAAAATTAGGACCACAATGGCAATCTAAAGGTACAGACTGGTCACAAAATAGTAATATAGAGCAAATTATTCATGACTTTGTATACCAATTTGTAACAGATAATCATCCAGAACAAATGGGTGATGAAGAAAGGTCAGAAGCGTTTGTACAGAGCGTAATGCAGTATATTTAATAGAAAAAATTTTACTTTGAGCGTAAAAAAGTGCATTAATGCTTAAAGTTTCTATATTTATCCATACACAATAATGTGTGTGTATAATAAGTTACATTGTTAGATAAGTTATACTTATTTAATGAATGATACTTAACAAATTAATTAATTAATCAATGATAAATTAGGAGAAACATCATGCCTATAGATTTAAATCAAGTCCGTGATAGACTTAAAACCCTCGAAAGTCAAACAAAAAAACAAGACTCATTTTGGAAACCAACACCAGGCTCACATGTAATTAGAATTGTGCCGTATAAATTCAATAAGGAAAATCCTTTTATTGAATTGTTGTTTCATTACAATATGGGTAACAAGCCACATCTTTCACCACAATCATTTGGTCGTCCAG
>Ga0307378_10004320_pt1 | contig 20360 bp, 17 predicted proteins | sample UN1MG_FD_202238 | JGI IMG/M metagenome (GOLD analysis project Ga0307378, IMG submission 202238) | Soil microbial communities from Risofladan, Vaasa, Finland - UN-1 | ecosystem: Environmental > Terrestrial > Soil > Coastal area > Acid sulfate soil | place: Finland: Risofladan, Vaasa | collected... | reverse complement strand
TCATAAGTATAAATAAGCTTTCCTAAAAATAGTAAGTTTTGGTTGTTTTTACTTAAAAATATTTAAATATAATTCTGGATAAACTAGCAGGTTTTTATATTCCAATACTCCTTACAAAGTTTAACGTAATTTCTAACTATTTCTTCCAGTAATATTTTACCGGTTTCAGGATTAGATTTTAGGGGAGCTCCGTAAATTCCGCTATTACTCTCTTGGATTCCCCAGGTAGAAATAAAATATTTCTTATTTCCAATAGCATCGGCAGTAAAGAAATCTGTTGAAAAATTTAATTTATCTTCATCTGTAGCTTTATTAAGGTCTATTTTATAACCCATTGTCATTAGTAAAGATGTTTCTAATTCACCTGCATGAGTAGAGCCACCAAGACCGGTTTTTCTTATTTTAGAGTATTTTTCAGAAGATAGAGTTACCGGGTTTGTTAGAGCACAGTAAACGTTATATTCATCTGCTATTTCTCTTATTGCTACTTCCAGTATTCCTCTATGCTGCCCATGGGAATCAATAATAACTATTTTTTTAAATCCCATCTCACATAATGATGCAATTATGTCATGTACATATTCACATACTGTTTTTGTTTTTATTCTGATTGTTCCAGGCCATTTCATCATTTTTATTGGTGAGTAACCTGCCCAAACTGCTGGCATTAATAGTGTAGGAATTATTTTATTAAGTTCTTCAGAAACCAGTTGAGCTATTTTGCTACCAATAAAAGTATCGCATCCAACAGGAAGATGCGGACCATGTTCTTCTACCTGAGCAACAGGTAGAATTATGAGAGCATTTTTTTTGATATATTCCTTTAGTTCAGGCCATGTATTATCCATAAAATTAATCGGCATTTTCTAACCTCCTTTTGACAGAACATCTTTTTATTAACTTTACATCAAGCTTTATAACTTTTATATCATTATGATTTTTGTTTTGAATTTGGCTTAATAATAGTTTAGCGCTTTTATAACCCAGTAAATATTTTGGCTGATGAATTGTTGTTAAGGAAGGATTTAAGTATTTTGCTAATGGTATATCGTCATTTCCAACCACAGATACGTCATTAGGGATTTTAAGATTGAATTTATTTGCTGCTTTGTATACTCCAACTGCTGACAGATCACAAATAGTAATAACTCCGGTAAAGGATGTTTTTCTAGTAATTAGTTTTTTCATAGTATTATATCCACCTACAATATCAGGCGCTGCTTCTAGAATAAACTCTGGGTTTATAGGAATGTTATATTCATTTAATGCTTTTAAATAACCCAAAATAAATTTTGATTTGGATCCTGGAGGCCTGAAAATGTCTATAACAACTATGTTTTTATGTCCATTCTCTATTAAATGCTTGGTTGCTATATATGAGCATTTAGAATGATCAACAAAAATTGAGTTTGTATTTAGTTTTTTCTGGGGTATATCAAGAATTACAAAAGGGATTTTCCATGTAAAAAGATTCTTTATACCATTTGATTTTTCCGAAACTGGAGCAACAATAATACCATCTACTTTTTTTGATGCTAAAAGAGAAATGTATCGTAACTCTTTTTTTTCATCATAATCTGAGTTACATAGCATTATATTGAAATCTTTTTTGTCTAGAACTTTTTCAATTCCTCTTAAAACTTCAAAATAAAAAGGATTACCAATATCAGGAACAATTACACCTATGGTTTTTGTTTCTTTAATCTTAAGACTTCTGGCCAGGTAGTTTGGCAGATAATTTACGCTCTTAATAACATATAGTACTTTTTTTCTTGTATCTTTTGTTACTAAGGGGCTATTGTTTAAAACCCTTGAAACTGTTGATTTTGAAAAACCTGCTAATTTTGCTACTTCTTTTATATTCATAATTTTGTAATTTCATTTATTGTTTAATATTAACAAAATTTTTAAAGTTTATGAATTATAAATATCAAGTTAAAATTTCCTTGTTATAAAAATTTTCTTGACATATATGATTAAATGCAATTATAATTCAATATATCATATAAAATTATCAAATAAAAATTTTTTTTAATATTTGGGAACGGTTTCATTGAATTTCTTACATCAAACAGGGAGGTAGAATGGCCGCAATTAAAAGATATATTATGGAAACTTGTCCAAGTCACGATACATGCTGGGATATTGCTGCAAGCCCGGATGGTTACATTTATATAGGAGCTTGTATGGAACATACACCTGGGGGAATTGCAGAACTGGTCCAGTTTAATCTGAAAACAAAAAAGTTAAGAAGTATTGCAAACATGGCAGAAGTTACAGGTGAAAAGTATGGTGACACTCATGCGCCACAGGGGAAAATACATTTATCACTTTGTCCAACAAGAGAAGGTGTTATATATGGGTCAACACACTGCACAACCCCCCCACTTAAGGATAGAATGTGGGATCCCTGGGCTATGTTTACAGATGATAGGAGATGTTTTAAGGGAGCACATTTTTACAGATATAACCCTCAATTTGATAGTATAGAGGATTTTGGAATAATTGCTCCAAATGAAGGTGTATCTGCTATGATTTTGGATGAAGATAGCCAGAGATTTTTTGCTGCAACTTTTCCTAAGTCACATCTATATTCATGGAATATAAAGGGTAGAGATATAATGGATTTTGGTAGAGTTTCAGAGCACTATATTTTGTCACTTATAAAATATGTTGATGGAAAGATTTATTTTACTGATTACTATGGAAGGCTTATATGTATAGATCCCAAAGAAATGAAATTAGACTTTCTGGATACTAAACTTTTACACCCAGAGTATAACGATGGTATGAGAAACTGGATGGCTCATGGTGTAGTTGGACCTGATGAGTGGATATATGCAGGAATGTATTCCTACAGCAACCTTATTCGGTTTAAACCAACTAAAAAAGGAGTGGAAGTAGAAGACCTTGGATTGGGGATAGAAGAATCAAATAAGGATAAAATTCTTAATTATGCATTTACAAAAGGGGCACCTGCAGGGTTAATCTTAAAAGATGAAGTAATCTATTTTGTTCAATTAGTTTATTTTGGTCCTAAAGAATTTGTTGGAAGTTATGTTTCTTCGTATGATACAGGAACTGGTAAGAAGGAGTATATCGGGGTTCTAAAAGATAAGGACTTTAAACCATTAGTCTGGAAAGGTGTTTTAGGGGTAGATGGTAATTTATACTGGGCAGATTTTGATGCAGTTCCACCGAACCTGTGGTCAATGTCTTTATAAAATTAAACTTATGGAGGTTATAAGTTGGAAAAAGATAATAAAACAAAGAAGGAAAGTAAGTTTTTTGAAGAACCTATAGAGTTTGGGAAACCAATTGTTACAAGAGGAAGAATTTTTGCTTTTCCTTTAAAGTCTTGTATAAGGGAATCAAATATTAAAAGAGGAAATTGTGTCTCCATTGTTTGGGATGAAAAAAGTTTTATATTTTATGGTTTAGTAATAGGTGAAGAGAGCCATATATTTTTATTTGATAGTAATTCAACCATTGAAGATGTGGGAAAAGTTGGGGTTGAAAATGCAAAAAATGGAATTTTAGTATTTGATGGGTTGGATAATATAGTGTGTATAATTACTGATGGAAGCGATACAACCAGGATATTTACACATAATTTAACTACAGCAAGAAAGATGTATTCGCATATGTGGGGACATTTTACTTTTTCACCCATTGAAGATAAGGATATTTTATTAGAAAAAGAAGTTATATTTGCGGCAGGTAAAAATAATTTTGATGGATTAATATATTTTCTCACAAACAAAGGAAATATATATACATATTCTATTGGGGAAAACAAACTTACATATATATCAAAAGTTGATGATAAAAATTTATCTAAAGTTATTTGCTTTAATCCAGAAAATGGCAATGTTTATGGTGTAACAAAGGATGGTAATTTTTGGAGACTCTCAAATAAAAAAATTAATTATCTGGATATTTGGATACCATGTATGAAAAATAGAAATTATGTGGCTTGTGCTGGTAATTTAATATGGTTTGAAAACAGGATATTTGGCTGTACTTTACAGGATGCTTATTTATTTGAATATGATATTGAAGATGGGAAAGTAAAAAATCTTGGCAGACCAGATGAGAATTCTGAAATCAGAGATATTGATATCTTAGAAGATGGCAGAATATTTGGAATAACCGCAAGTAAAGATAGAGGGATGGGACGAATATTCTGTTATTCTCAGGAGCGTGGGTTTGAAGATATGGGAATTATTCAGGCCTGGCAACCAGTACATGACTTTGCATATGAACCTTTATGCATTAAATCAGGATCAAGTGGTGATTTTCTAATTGGTAATGGTGAAAATAGAGCAAACATATTTTTGTACTGCTCAGCACCATTTTGAAGAATAAAAGATTAAAGGAGGTATCATGAAGGTAATATTATATTACGATGAAGGTTGTTTTGACTGTGTGATAGCTAAGACCTATCTGGAGGCAATGAAAATTGATTTTGAAGCAAAAAACCTAAAAGATGATAATAATAAATTGGAACTTATTGAGAAAGTTCATAAGTATATCGCGCCAGTAATTATCATTGATGACGATGTTTACCTGGGATTCGGCTCTATTGATGGCAAATTTATTTCAAATGCTCCAGAAATACTTGAAAGATTGGGAATATTGCCTGCTGTAAAAGATGAGCAGGAGAATATTATAAATGTCCTTCCAAAAATCATAAAGACTTTAGATATTGTAGAGTAAAAAGTATATTTGCAGGAAGAACTAGTCTATTTGAGAGGAGGTGAACATATAGAGAAAAGAAGGGTTAAAAACCTAAGATATGGTTTTATTAAAAATTAAAAAAGGAGATTGAAATGAAGAGAATAATTAGTTGTATTTTAGCTGTTATTTTTGTAGTTTCTATGGTCTTTTTAGGTATTGGTTGCAAGGAAGAAGCTGCACCTGCTGAGGAAGCTGTAGAGGAAGAAGCTGCACCTGCTGAGGAAGAAGCTGAAGAGCCAGTTGTTGAAGAAAAGAAGTATGAAGGTGTTGAGTTAAAAATTATGGTTCATGCAGGTTCTAGTGGTGAAAGGCCAATATACGAATTTGCTGAAGAATTTTATGACAAAACTGGTGCAAAAATATCAATAGAGACAGTTGCCTGGGAAAATATAATGCCAAAACTTATGGCTTCGATAGAAGCAGGTGAAGGAGGATACGATATATCTTACACTAATCCAGAATTTACCTATACCCTATGGCCGAATCTATTGCCATTAAACCCCTATATAGAAAAATATAATTATGATACTAGTGACTGGTTTGAGGCTGCCGTAAAATATGGAGAAGGTATAGGGGATGATCCAGATATCAGATATACCATACCTGCATCAATGGTTGTTGCACCAGTTTTCTATAATACTGAGAAGATTCCTGAGTATCCAACTACATGGGAAGGTTATGAGGAAGTCTTAGCTGAAAATACAAATCCTCCTGAAGAATATGGCCTTGCTGTAGCTGGAGTACCTGTTCAGACGGTAAGGCAGTTTTATGCCAGGTTTTGGTCGCTTGGTGATCCATTGCTAACTCCAGACTGGAAACCTCTTATAAATAATGAAAATGGCGTAAAAGCTTTGGAGATGCTAAAGAAGACCATTGATAATTTTACACCTCCAGGGGTCTTGGGATGGGACAATCCTGACGCAGGTGCGGCATTTGCTAGTGGTTTATGTGCTACATATGAAGGATGGACAGGTAATGTATTAACTTTTCTTGAAAACCCTGCTGAAAATAAAATAGGGGATAATTGGGCTGTCGCCATGTATCCTGAAGGTGGTACTGGTAATATGACCGATAACTCTTTTGCTATTTTTAAAACCACTAAAAATCCAGATGCTGCTTTTGAATTTGTTGCTGAATTTACAAATAAAGAAAATTCAAAGAGATGGGCTGTCGAATATGCTCTTGAGACACCAATAAGTTCTATTTACGATGATCCGGAGGTTCAAGCAGCCCAACCCTGGTTTAAAGGTTATAAAGAAGCTTTGGATGTTGCAAAGCCAGCTTTTTGGAGAGTTCCACAATGGATTGAGCTATTTATTCCAACGGGTGAGATGGTATCAAAATATTTAAGCGGGGAGATAACTGATCCTCAAGTAGCTCTTGACCAACTTGCTGCAACGTGGGAAGAGGCAATAGAAAAAGCCATACCTGATTTTGAATACATGGAATAACTTTTAAAGTGTCGATAGGGGGATACCATCCCCCTATCGGAATATGTTTTTGAAGTGTTAGCCAAGGTTCACTTAAAGGATATTAAAAATGCTAACTGGATATAGAAAATGGTCAATAATTTTTCTATTACCGTCAGGCTTGTTTTTAATTTTTGCGTATGTTTACCCGATGGTTTACTCATTTATTATGAGCTTTTTCTCTTATAGTATGCTAATTCCGGGAGCAAAGCCAGTTTTTACAGGGATAAGTAATTATTTAAGCATTTTTAATAATTTAGCTTTTTTAAATAGCTTAAGGATCACGTTTATTTTTTCCATAGTAGCGATTTTCTTTCAATTTATAATTGGTTTATTTTTAGCTTTGGTCATGTCAGCAAATTTAAGGATAACAGGTGTGTTTAGGGTTTTCATGTTTATTCCCTTAATGATAGCACCTGTAGTGGTTGGGATATTATGGAGAAATCTTTATCACGCATCTTATGGAGTAATAAACTTTTTTATAAGTTTTTTAGGTATACCGCCACAAATATGGTTGGGCAGTGCAACAAAAGCTTTACCTGCAGTAATAGTTGTAGAAATTTGGCAGCAGTTACCAGTATTTGCCTTTATTTTGGCTGCAGGAATTGCGTCAATACCAACTGAATTGAATAAGGCTGCGCTGGTAGATGGTTGCGGTAGGATGAGAATTTTTTGGCATATTACTTTACCATTATTAAAACCAGCAATTATAGTGGCCTTTTTACTAAGGATTATTGATACATTGAGAATGTTTGATATTGTTTATACGATGACACAGGGTGGACCAGGCACAGCAACGAAATTTCTTTCTCTTCATATTTATGAAAAAGGTTTGAGATTTTTTGATATTGGAACTGCTGCTGCTCAGTCCTGGTTTTTTCTTATAATAGTTCTATTAATTGAAATTTATTTTATAAGATTAATTTTAAGGAGGGGAACTGCTAGATAATGTTTGGTCTAACAAAAAGCACAGTTGAAAAAGTTTTGTTGTACATAATATGCACCATTGTCATTATAGTTGTTGTCTTCCCATTGTATTGGTTAATAATAACTTCCTTAAAATATGATATAGATTCATATGTATATCCACCCCAATTTTTTCCGGTAAACATTACGTTTAAAAACTATATTGACATATTATTTTTGGCACAGGAAGGTAATTTGGTAAAGTATTTTCTTAATAGTCTGATTATTACAATATCCACCATTTTTCTTTCATTATTATTTGGGTCAATGGCAGCATATTCATTGAGCAAACACTACTTGTCAATAATGTTTAGAAGGATGATGCTTGCTTTAGTATTAGTAATTAGAATTTTTCCCCCAATTACGACTGCTATCCCATATTATATAATATTGAGTAAATTTAGACTGGTAGATACCCATATTGGGTTAATAATTAGTTATGTTTCATTTTCCCTGCCTTTCACAATTTGGCTTATGATAGGGTTTTTCCAAAGTCTCCCTACTGAAATTGAAAAGGCAGCGACTATAGACGGTTGTAATTTTTGGCAGAGATTTATAAAAATTGTGATTCCGTTAAGTCTTCCTGGATTAGCTGTAACAGCTATATTCGGGTTCTTATACTCGTGGAATGAGTTTATGTTAGCATCAATACTCACATCCGAAAACGCAAAAACATTACCTGTTGTGATAGCTGGCTTTATTTCAGATAAATACTTATTTTGGGGTAAGATGACGGCATTGGGAGTATTAATGACTATACCCGTTATAATTTTTTCTTCTTTTGCTCAGAGGAGTATTGTTAAAGGCCTGACGTTTGGGGCAGTTAAAGAGTGAGTTTTTAAGTCCAAATAATTAGTTTTTAAGGAGTTTTGATGGCTAATTTAGTTTTGAAAAATATAACAAAGAAGTTTGGAAAAATTGTAGCAGTAAATAATTTTAGTTTTAACGTCAATGATGCTGAATTTGTTACACTTGTTGGTCCTTCTGGCTGCGGGAAGAGTACCACGTTAAATATCATCGCAGGGTTAGAGGATCCAACAGAGGGAGAAATTTATATCGATAACATTTTTTCAAATAATATACCACCTAGCAAAAGAGATATTGCTATGGTTTTTCAGAGTTATGCACTTTACCCTCATATGAGAGTTAGAGAAAACATAGGTTTTGGTTTAAAAATTAGAAGATTTGACAAAAAGGAGATCCAGAAGAGAGTAACAGAAACTGCTGATTTTTTAGGTATAGGTAATCTTTTGGATCGTAAACCCGCAGAGTTATCTGGTGGTCAACGGCAGAGAGTGGCATTAGGAAGAGCGATAGTTCGTAAGCCTAAATTATTTTTACTTGATGAACCTCTTTCAAATTTAGATGCAAAATTGCGAACACAAATGCGGGCAGATTTAAAAATTTTGTTTTCTGATCTAAAAGGTAGTGTTGTTTATGTAACACATGATCAACTTGAGGCTATGACAATGAGCGATAGATTAGCTGTTATGAATGATGGTATAATCCAACAGATAGGATCGTCAGATGAGGTTTATGATCACCCGAGTAATTTATTTGTTGCTGGATTTATTGGGTCTCCAATGATGAATTTTGTAAATGTTAAAATTGAAAGGGGAGTTATTTATTCAGATGGAATAGAGATGGCACTTACAAAACAGCAACTTGATAAAATTGCAACTTATGGGTATAAGAAAGAATATATTTTAGGAACAAGGCCTGAAAACATTACTATTTTAAAGAGTGAATCTAAAATTCGTTTTGAAGTAGAGGTAGTAGAAGACGCTGGTGCAGAGTATATTATTCACTTAAAAAATGGGAAGAACAGAATAAGTTTAGTCAGTGAAAAGGACATTAGTCCCAAGAGGGGAGAGAGCCTAAATTTACAATTTGATGTTAATAAAACTCACTTGTTTGATATTGATACAAAAGTTGCTATCTACTAAGATAGATTTTTAAATATAATGATCTTAACTCTGGAATTAGATGGAAGTTTGGAGATTAAATTTTGAATATATCAAAAGATGTCATAGCGGGAAATAACAAGAATTATATTAGATTTCGCAGGCTAATAGAAAATTATGGAATCGGATTTTTAGTAATTATAATTATAGGTATTTTTGGTATTTTAAATCCCAGAATTATATCAGTTGGAAATATTTTAAACCTTTCCAGACAGATTGTTCCTATTGGTTTTATTGCATTGGGTGCAATGTTTATTTTAATTGGTGGCGGACTAGACCTTTCACTTGGTGTGGGAGCAACAATTACTGGAGCAATAATGGGAATAGTTTTTTACTTAACAGGTAATATATTTTTATCAATTATAGTTTGTATTTTTTCTGGTCTTGTTATAGGAGCTACTGATGGATTATTAATTACAAAGCTTAATTTCTCTCCAGTAATAGCAACATTAGCGATGATGGTGATACTTCAGGGAGTGATACAGTTGATATTAGGTGGAAGAATACTATATGTAGATAGTCCGGTATTGAAGCATATAAGTAGGGGTACAGTTGGAAAGATACCATTTGCATTTATTTTTCTTATGATTTTTTACATTTTAGGTTATTTTATTTTAGAACATACAAAATATGGCATATATTCACGTGCAATTGGAGGGGGTGAAAATAATGCAAAAATTGCAGGTATTAACATACCATTAATTAAATTTTTTTCTTATATCATAGCTGCATTTTTAATGTGTATGAGTGGAATTGTACTGGTAAGTAGAATGGCTTTAATATCACCGGCTATGAGTGGTTTTCCTATGCTTTTGGATGGTTTTTCTGCAGCAGTAATAGGTGGTACTAGTGTTACGGGAGGAAAGGGAAATGTAGTGGGAGTATTTTTAGGTGTAATTTTTATTGGAATTATAACAAATGCTCTAGTTTTCCTTAAAGTTCCATCAGAAGCTCAGGATTTATACAGAGGCTTACTTATAGCATTTGCTCTGATTTTTGAAAGATCAGTTAGTATGAGGAAATAAATGAAAAATGATTTTAGGCAAAGAGTTTTTTTAAGTTAATTATAAATATCATAGATAGATGTGTTAAAAGGAGGTGGTTTTATAGAGATATCAAATTTTTAATGTAAAATAAATTTTTAGAAGGAGAGTGTAAAAATGAGATAGATGTGTTAAAAGGAGGTGGTTTTATAGAGATATCAAATTTTTAATGTAAAATAAATTTTTAGAAGGAGAGTGTAAAAATGAAAAAGTCATTATTATGGCTAGTAGTAGTGTTACTGAGTATATCTATGATAGCAGTTTTTTCACTTGCAGGTTGTAAGTGTAAGGGAGAAGAAGCTGCACCTGCTGAAAAGGTAACAGAGGAAGAAGCTGCACCTGCTGAAGAAGAAGCGGAAGAACCAGTTGTTGAAGAAAAAGTAGTAATTGGAGCAGCAATGGTTGATGTCACTAATCCATTCTTTGTAGACGTTATGAAAGGTGGTGATCAGATGGCAGGTGCTATGAACGCAGAGGTTATATGGAAAAGCTCTGAGGGAAATCTTGAGAAACAGATAGCATTAATTGAAACTTTTATTGAACAGGATGTTGATGTAATCTTTATTGATCCTTTAGACCCTGTTGCTGTAATTCCGGCCATAGAAAAAGCTTATAGTGCAGGAATTCCAACTATTACTGCAGCTAATCTTGTAGAAACTCCTGGTAATGTTTCTACTCCTTTCCCGGCTAAAGCTGCTTTTAAAATGCTTGTAGATATGGTGGCAGCATACTTAGACTATGAAGGGAATATTTTATATTCATCTGGGATTCCAGGCAACTGGATTCTTGACCAGTATCTTGAAGGAGTAGAAGAGGGAGTTGCTCAGTATGAAAATATAGTTTTGCTGGATGAACAACCTGCGAAGATGGACCCTGCTCTTTCACAAAGAATCATGGAGGGATGGTTAACAGCCTATGATGAGATAAGCGCTGTGATATTTACGACAGATCCAGATATGTACTCGGCAATTGAAGCTATTAAAAACGCAGACAGGATTAATGAGTTCCCACTTTTTAGCCAGAATGGAGATGTGAAAGCAGTTGAAATGATTCAGAATAACAACGAAAATGGGGTAACTATTGACCTATTATCTGGTGCAACAAGGATAGGTGCTTTTAACATTATGCTTGCAATAAGATTAGCTCGTGGTGAAAAACTACCGGATGTCCTATGGTTTGGTTATCTACCTGTTATGAATCAGGATACATGGGATTACATTGTTGAAAAAGGATTTGACCAGGATGTTGAATGGATTACTCCAGAAGTAGCATTAGAAATTGTAGCAAACGCTGATTCAGAGTTTCTTAACTGGGAACCACCTGCTGAGTAATTTACTACCCTCTTGGCAAGGTTTTAACCTTGCCAAGAGGAGATTATCTATGATGAATTGTATGATGGGAAGTAATTAATGGAAACATTAAAATTAAAGATAAAAAGTAATTTAAAGTTATTGGCATTGACATTAATTAGTGTAATATTGATAACTGCATCTTCCTTTATGAGCCCCTTTTTTTTAAGTATAGGTAATATTCGTAATCTATTAGTTCATGCTTCTGTTTTGGCAATTATGGCTATTCCTATGACTTTTACTTTGATTTCTGGTGGATTGGATTTGTCTATAGGTTCAAATATTGCATTTGCGGGTGTTATAGGATTTTTAGTTTACCAATTTACCGGTAATCCTTTGATTGGTATGATTGGCTGTCTTGCTGCTGGCGGATTTATTGGAATACTTAATGGAATTATGATTGGCTATTTAAAAATAAATGCATTTATGGTAACTCTTGCTTTCCTGGCAATAGTGAGGGGGGCAACCTTAACAATAACTGGTGGACGAACTATTTCTGTAGTTAATAAAACTTTTAATTATCTGGGCCAGGGCTCTATATTTGGTATTCCTGTTATTTTAATATTAATAGTCGTTCTTTATATCATATTTCATTATGTTTTACGTCATTCAATTTTAGGGAGAAGTATTTATGCAATTGGTGGTAACGAAAATGCAGCTATTGTTGCGGGGATTAAGACTAAGTTAATAATACTTTACACATATATATTATCAGGAATGATGGCAGGTTTATGTTCTATTTTTGTAGTGGGAAGATTATCTTCCGCTCAGCCATGGGCAGGACTGGGAGTAGAATTTGAGACTATAGTTGCTGTGGTTCTTGGTGGAATAAGCATTGCTGGTGGAGAAGGTGATCTTATGGAATCACTTATAGGGGTAATAGTACTTGCAATTATTTTAAATATCTTGGGTTTACTACCAATATCTCCTTTTTATCAGTATGTTGCGAAAGGTGCAATAATGATTGGGGCAGTTTTTATTTATGGAAGACTTAAAAGAATGCAGGAATAACTAATTGGATGTAAAGAGGTTTTTATGATTCAAAATATTAACTATGATATTAAAAATAAGTCTGTTATCAAGAAAGAAATTCTTAAAGAAGGGAAAAAGTTAAAAGTTGTAAATATAAGCAAATCTTTTCCCGGGGTTAAGGCTCTTAATAATGTTAGCCTGGAATTTAAAAGTGGAGAAATTCATGCGTTGGTTGGTGAAAACGGGGCAGGTAAGAGTACTTTAGTTAAAATTATTAGTGGAGTTTACATTAAGGATAATGGAGAAATTTATATAAATGATGAAATTGTAGAAATTACATATCCAAGGATTGCTTCTGATTTGGGAATAAGTGTAATACACCAGGAGTTTTCATTAATTCCAGAATTAAATATTGCCCAAAATATATTTTTGGGAATAGAACTTGCTAACTTTGGAGGTTTTAAATTAAATAAAAAAGAAATGCATAAGAGATCAAGAGATATTTTAGAAAGTCTGGATTTTTATGTAGATACAAAGGCAACTATTTACCATCTTTCTGTATCCGAGCAACAAACTGTTGAGATAGCCAAAGCATTAATCAGGGATTCATGGCTATTTATAATGGATGAACCTACCTCTGCATTATCAGAAAAGGAAGTAAAATTTCTTTTTAACATAATTAAAAATCTAGCTCAGAAGGGTGCAACTATTATCTATATATCACACCATCTTGAAGAAGTTTTCGAGATATCAGATGTAGTTACAGTTCTCAGAGATGGTAGTGTTGTGGGAACTAATGAGACAAGTAGTTTAGATCAACACAAAGTTGCAAATTTAATGGTTGGTAAAGATGTAAATGTAATGTTTTCCAGAAAAAGAAGACAAAAATTAGGCAGAGTTGTTTTAGAAGTAAAAGAGCTTACTAAAAAAGGGTTTTTTAAGGATATAAGTTTTAATGTAAGAGAAGGAGAGGTATTAGGATTAAGTGGTCTTTTAGGTTCTGGAAGGTCAGAATTGTGCAGGGGAATATATGGTTTAGATAAAGTTGATGCAGGTGACATTTACTTAGATGGCCAAAAGGTGAGGTTTAATTCTCCCCTTAATGCTATGAAAAAAGGCGTATTATATAGTCCTTCAGATAGGAAAAAAGAAGGAATTATATCTCTTATGCCATGTGATGAAAATTTAACAATAATGTCGCTTCACTGGATTAGTTTTTTAGGGTGGATAAAAAATAAATTTCAATTAAATATATCAAAAGATATTATCAAAAGTTTAGGTATTAAAGCTTCTTCTGTAAAGCAAAAAGTCTTAAATTTAAGTGGTGGAAATCAACAAAAAGTTTTAATAGGAAAATGTTTAACAAGAATGCCAAAAGTTTTAATTCTTGACGATCCCACGAGGGGTATTGACGTAGGTGCAAAGGAGGAGATATATAAGATTATTGAAAAATTAACCGAAGAAGGAGTTGCAATAATTATTATTTCTCCAGAAATCCCTGAACTTATTGGAATAAGTGACAGAGTATTAACTTTTTTAAATGGAAAGATAATAAATGAGTATTCCTATCATGAAATAGACCAGGAAAAAATACTATCCGATATCTTAATTGAATCAGAATAGACAGGGGATTTAAGTATGAGTGATTTAGTAAATAAAAGTTTTGAAATAGATATTAAAACAAAGATAAAGTTTGGATTAAATTTACGATTCGAGATTGGAAAAATATTAAAAAATAAAAATTATAAGAAAGTATTGATATGCACAGATAAAAATATTGTAAAACTTAAATATATTAATGAAATTTTTAATTCTATTTCTGATGAAAAGATATATTATAAAATTTATGACGGGGTAGAGGTTAATCCTACAATTACAACGATTGTTGATGCCTATAATAAATTTAAAAAAGATAGTTTTAATTGCATAATAGGTATAGGTGGCGGAGGCCCAATAGATGTAGCAAAAGGTATCAGTATTGCGTTAACACATAAGGGTAATATACGTGATTATATTGCGGAGGTTAATGGTCAGAAGAAACCAATTTTGGATATTGTTTTACCAGTTATTGCTATACCTACAACAGCAGGTTCTGGTGCGGAAGTCTCCCCGGTATCAGTGATTGTTGATGAAAAAAGGAAGTTGAAAATTGGTTTTTTTTCTGAATATTTATTTCCAGTTATATCTTTAGTTGACCCGGTTCTTTATACTACATTGCCGCCAAAAGTGACTGCTGGATGTGGGTTGGATGTATTATCTCACAGTTTTGACGCCTTTGTTTCTCCATATTCCAACAGCTATTCTGATGCACTTGCTATAAAATCAATTGAAATGGTTTTTAATAATTTAAAAACAGCTGTCTTTAATGGTAAGAATCTGGAATCACGTGCAGAAATGGCGATTGCAAGTATTTTGGGACTTATATCTATGTACATTGGTAAAGGTGGATCTACTCATACAATTGGTGAACCTCTTGGAGGACTTTATAATATTTCTCATGGCTATGCGTGTGGTATCGCAATTCCGGCAGTGATGGAATTCTTATTACCTGTCTGCAGGGATAAATTTATTACAATTTTTAAAAATATTAGTAATTTTTTTGACCCAAGGGAAAATAACAGTGTTGTAGCTCATGAATGTATAGAAGAATTTAGAAAGTTGATCATAGATATAAAAGTGGAAAAGCCTTTAAAAGTAGTAAATAATCCTGATATAGAATTACTTAGTGAGTATTCTATTAAACATCTTGCTGTTAATAGGATTCCAGGAGTTGCGACAAAATCAGATTTTGTAAATTTATATAAAAAAATATTTAATAAAAACTATTTTTAATTTTTTATTGTTTGTTAATTTAGTAATCTATAATATTTTGGAGCGGTAAATGTATAACATAAAAAATAATTACATATTAAAAAACGCAGTAATAATAACTCCTTTTAAAACCATAGAAGGATATGATTTAATTGTTAAAGAGGGAAAGATTACACGGATAGTTAAAAAGAACATTTTGATATCTGATGTAAAAAAATTTAAAATTTTAGATTTAGAGGGAAAATATTTCTTAGCTCCAGGTCTTATAGACATACATACCCATGGTGGTGGTGGTGAGGATTGTTTGGGTGGAGAAATTGAGGTAATTTCAAAATATAAGCTAAAACAGGGAGTTACTGGGTATTTAGCTACACTGATGTCTTCACCACTTGAATTGATTTACGAATCTTTTGAATCAATTAAAAATTTTAATAAGTCTGGCAAAGATTTGCTATTACCAAAAGTTTTAGGAGTTCATATTGAAGGAAATTATCTTAGCGAAAAGTATAAAGGCGCTCAGATTCTGAAATATTTAAGAAAGCCTGACGTGAATGAATGTAGAGAAATTATCAAAAGGTCAGAGGGTTTGCTAAAGATAATGACTTTAGCTCCAGAATTAGAAGGCTGTTTGGAAATTGTAAAACTTTTATCAAGCTACGGAATAATATCTTCTGTAGGTCATTCGGATGCTTCCATGGAAGATTTGAATTTAGCAATAAATAAAGGTTTAAGTCATGTTACTCATGCATTTAATGCTCTGGGAGAAATGAGGTTTTCTGAACCGGGCGTAAGGCACCCAGGTCTGGAAGGTTATATATTAGTAAGAGATGAGTTAAAATTAGAAATTATTTCAGAATTAACACATATAAACCCAGTTATAATGGAGATAGTATACAGAACCAAGAAAGCTGAGAATATAATAATTATTACAGATTCAATGAGCGTTAGCGGGTTGGAACCTGGAAAATACGAAATTGGAGTAACGAATTTAATTTTAGAGAAAAATTCAGATGTTGCCAGACTTGAAGACGGTGGATTGGCTGGGAGTGTTATACCTTTAAATAAGGCAGTTAAGACTTTTTTTGAAAATACATCAACAACATTAAACGAGGCAGTTCAAATGGCAAGTTATAATCCTGCTTCCTCTCTTGGAATTTCATATAGGAAAGGAAGTATAGAGGTTGGAAAAGATGCAGATTTAATAATTTTTGATGAGGATTTTGAAATTAAGAAAGTTTTCATTGAAGGTAAATTGGCATTAGATGATGATTAATATAAAACTAAGTTATTGAAATATGGAGGTAAAAATGGGAAGTTTTAGTTACAGTCCATCCAAATGGATACCTTACAGGAATAAGGAAGTTATAGAAAGGGTCAGGAAAATAAAAAGAGAGGATATTTCAAAGCACAATAATCCTGATTATAAGATAAGGGTTGTAAGAGATGATGAGATTGAGTTTATTTGGGTTACCGATATGTTTTACAGAATAAAAAAGGCATCTGATGAGGGAAGAAGGCTTGTGCTAATTTTACCTAACCCTGTATTTTGCTATAGAAAAGTTGCCTATCTTATAAATAAATTTAGAGTTGATTGTAAAAATTTATATACATTTAATATGGATGAATATGCAGATGAAGATGGAAATATAGCTACAGAAACTTTTCCTCAGGGATTTATGAGGGCACTTAAAAATTATTTTTATTACAATATAAATAAAGAATTGAGACCACCTGAAAATCAAATAATAGGTTTTACTAATAAAAATTTGAAAGATTATGGAAAGATGATTGAAGACCTTGGGGGTGCAGATGCCTGCTACAGTGGACCAGGATGGACAGGACATCTTGCATTTATTGAACCTGATGCTCCTGAATTTGAGGGTTCTCTTGAAGAATGGAAAAAGATGGGACCCAGGATAGTCACTTTAAGTCCTTTTACAATAGCCCAAAATTCTCTTCATGGAAGTTTTGGAATGAGTGGTGACGTGGCAATGGTGCCGCCAAAAGCTGCAACTATTGGTCCAAAAGAGGTAATAAATGCAAAGTATAGAATGGACATACACTCTCTTACTGTAAATAATACCAAGGTATCATGGCAAAGATTTATAACAAGACTTTGTTTACATGGGGAAGTTACTCCATTGGTACCAACTTCAATCTTACAGACATTACAAGCAGATGTTTATGTATCGGAAACTATTGCGCAGGATATAGAACCTGATTGGGAAAAAGGATATTAATTATCTGTTTTTTACTTTTTAGATAAATTATGGGAAATTTTTTATGCTTTGATTTAGGTACTACTAAGATTAAATCTGCTCTAATAAGTTATGATGGGAATATCATTTATTCTTCAGAAGAAAAAGCAAGAACTTATAGTGATGATAAAGGTGTATATCAAAAGCCTGAAGACTATTTTGATATAGTTGTAAGCGAGATTAAAGAGATTAAAAAAAGGTACCCTTCACATCTCAGAAAAGCAGACAGCCTCATATGCAGCGGACAGATGGCAGGCATCCTTTCAATTGACAGAGACTGGGAAGTGGTAATGCCCTGGACATATTCAATAGATACCAGGGCCAATAAATATCTGGGTTTTATAGAAGAGAGGATGGCGTCAAGAATAAGGGGCTCATCCGGAGGAGTCCCATTTATGGCTGCCAAGATAAAATGGATAAAAAATGACTTCCCCCGGGAGTATAAAAGGAGCCAGAAGTTTATAAACCTTACCACCTATGTCGCGGGAAGGCTTGTAGGACTTTCAGGAGATGAAGCATTTATAGATTACAGCGTTCTTGCCATGAACGGGCTAGCAGATATAAAAAAGGGAATGTGGAATAAAGATATCATAAAAGACCTGGACCTTGATATATCAAAGCTTCCGGAGATAGTCCCGCCCTACAGGACAGTAGGTACCATAGCAAGAGAAAAATTCGGTACAAAAAACGATATAAAGGTCCTTGCGGGAATAGGAGACCAGATAGCAGGTTTTATAGGAGCGGGAATACTTGAAAAAGGAGATATTGTAGATGTAGCCGGTACCTATACTGTCCTTGGTTATGCCGCCGACCATTTTATCCCGGATACAGATGACAGGATAATATCATCGATATATTCAGGAATAGAAGACATATATTATCAGCTGGCAGTTGTAGCCGTAGGAGGTTATCTCTACAACTGGTTTATAGAAAAGTTCAGCTATGATGACAGCAGGCTTGAAAGGGCAAAGGATACAAAGGGATTATACTTTATACCGCACATTGGCGGGAGGTCAGCACCTCCCCAGCCGTATTACCAGGGTACCTTTTACGGGCTTAAATGGAGCCATGACCTTGATAGCATCTATACTGCCATGCTTGAATGCATAGGCTATGAGTATGACTTTATATACAGCAAGATAAAAGAGCTTAACGGCTTGAGGGAAGACCAGCTTGAAAAGATAAAAGTGATAGGTGGAGGAGCTCAAAACAGGATATGGAACAGGTTAAAAGCAAGCATACTTGAACTTGAATATATGGTAATGGAAAACACCTCTTTTGAAATACTGGGAAACTACCTTATAGCAAGATATGGAAGCAATATAAAAAAGGGATACAGGGATCTTTTAAGTCAAAATATAATTACAGTGCTTGAGAATATAAAGCCGGAAAAAGAAAGAATCAAGCATTACAGGGATCAAAAAGAGCGGTACAGAAAGATAGTAGACCGCATAGGAGAAATATACAGGGATTTTGGAAAGGAATAAAATATGTTAAGGGCAGGAACATCGATTATAGATATATCACCAAAAAAAGGAATTGAGCTTGCAGGATATCCGCATTTCCCCCGCTATAATACAGGAGTCCATGACCCGCTTTATGCAAGTTGTATTTACCTTGATAATGGGAAAGAAAAGATAGCCATTATAGCAATGGATTTACTTTTTTTCTCAAGAAAATATGTAAAAGCGGTAAGAAAAGAGATAAGCAAAAAGACCTCCATTCCAGAGGGTAATATTTTTATCTCTGCATCCCATACCCATTCCGGACCGTGGGCTGCCGGACGTCTGGACATGGAGGCTCTTGAAGAAGGACTGGATGTAAATAAAGATTACATAGATGAACTCAAAGGTAAATTAATCGACCTTGCAGCCCGGGCTTATTCCAATACCTTTAATACAAGTTTAGGGAGTGGTTTTACAGTCTGCGGAAAAGAAAAAGGTATTGGCGGAAACCGCAGGGACCCCGAAGGGCCTGCTGATCCAAAAGTATGGGTAACAGCTATAAAAGACAACAGTAATACTCTAAAGGTGGCTATGGTAAAATATGCACTCCATCCCACTGTAATACATGAAGACAGCACCCTTGTCACAGCTGACTACCCCGGATATACAAGGGAATACCTTAAACAAAAAGAGCCGTATATGAATCTACTTTTTATGCAGGGTACATCCGGAGACCAGAGTACAAGATATTTCCGCCAGGGCCAGGACTTTGACGAAGCTAAAAGGATAGGCTATACAATCGGACAGGCGGCATATAGTATGCTTAAAAATATCAAGTTCGAAAAAGAAATAGATCTGAAAGTACTTTCAAAGGAGATCGACCTTCCGCTAAAAAAGCTTACTTCCGAAGAAGATGCAAAAGCATTTGCAGAAAAGGCAAAGAGTGAATGGGAAAGATTAAAAAAGGAAGGTGCTCCATATATAGAAGTCCAGAATGCAAACCTTAAAAACCTTGGAGCTGAAAATACCCTGGGCTATATAAGGCTTAAAAATAAAAACATCCCCATATCGCTTGAAGCCGATGAGCTTCCTACTGAAGTCCAGGTACTTGTAATCGGGGATGCAGGAATAGTCGGTCTTCCCGGAGAGGTATTTGTGGAGTTCGGCCTTGATATACAAAAGAGATCCCCTTTTGAAAAAACTATTGTAGTAGAACTTGCAAATGGTTGCCTTCCCGGCTATGTCTGCACGGAAGAAGCTATAAGAGAAGGCGGTTATGAAGTAGGAGCCAGCATGCTATCTGAAAAAGCGGGAGATATTCTTGTGGAGGCTGCACTGGAGCT
>Ga0307378_10004319_pt1 | contig 20362 bp, 17 predicted proteins | sample UN1MG_FD_202238 | JGI IMG/M metagenome (GOLD analysis project Ga0307378, IMG submission 202238) | Soil microbial communities from Risofladan, Vaasa, Finland - UN-1 | ecosystem: Environmental > Terrestrial > Soil > Coastal area > Acid sulfate soil | place: Finland: Risofladan, Vaasa | collected... | reverse complement strand
AGAACCATAGTTATGCAAATATTACTCTTGGAGATAATATTTTTGGGTCTGTTATTGTTGATGGATTCTATGCTTATGCGGGTTCACAAACAGACACCGCAACGGGAATATATAAAATTATGCAGGTAGAAAACAATGAGGTTATTAGTATATTATTGTGTGGGGCCGGGCAATGTTTTCCGGAGTAAAAAAGCGTGTCTTTGAAGAAACTAATAAAAATATAATATGCCAAACTATACATTAACATACGATGAAGGAGTACAAGGATGGCCGTCCTTTTACTCATATGCCCCTGATTTTATGATTGGGATGAACAACTATTTTTATACATTTAAAAACGGCAATCTTTATCGTCATAATGTAAACGCTACAAGGAATAATTTTTATGGGACTCAGTATACCTCTAAAATCCAAAGTGTATTTAATGATTTACCATTAGAAAATAAATTATTTAAAACATTAAATTTAGAGGGTGATGATTCGTGGGAAGCGTATATGAGGACAGATATACAAGACTCAGGATATATTGACGATGCTTGGTTTGAAAAAAAGGAGGGGGCTTGGTTTGCATTTGTTCGCAATTTGGGAACTGTTCCTGCAAATATCTCTGAGTATGCATTGCGTTCTTTGAATGGTATTGGCAGAAGTTCTGTAGTTGTAATTGGTGCAGGCACCGCAACGATTGATTTCCCTTTGACGGTTCAAATCGGCAACATCCTAAGCATAGGGGATATGTTTTATTTTGGACTACCACCAAATTACAATAGCCCACAACTTGCAGGTCAAGTTACTCAGGTAAATATTAATCTACGTGCGGGAATAAATCAAGTTGTGATAAATACAGTTGGTGCAACCTTCATTCCTACTGTTACACCGCCACCTGTTACTGTCCCTATTCCCATCCAAGATGCTTATTTTCTTTATATAAAAAATGCAGTGGCAGAATCGCACGGAGTGTTAGGACATTATTGTATTTTTGATATAGAGAACGGCAATACGGCCAAAACAGAACTGTTTGCGGTTGAGTCAGAAGTTATGAAATCATTCCCATAAAAATATTATCTTTGTTATTATGGTTGAAAGTGAGTATCCTATTCAGGTTTTAAGTAGTATTCCACAAGGAACAGGGATGTTATGGGAAAAAATTAAAAACTTTCAAGAACAAATAAATTCTCTTGATGAGTCTTTGACGCATAAAGCAGGGGAAAAACAAAGTAAAGAGTTACAAGAAGTATACCCTTTAAAGCAACATATTGAAAATGGAATATACACAAGAGAAATGTTTATGCCTGCGGGACATTTAATAATCTCAATGATACATAAACAAAGCCATCCCTCTTTTTTACTTAGAGGAAAGGTATCGTATTTGACTGACGAGGGAGTGGTCGAAACAATAACTGCTCCGAAAGTTATTCAAACAAAAGAAGGAGCGCAAAGAGTTTTTTTTGTACACGAAGATACCGATTGGTGTTGCGTGTATAAGACAGACGCAAAAACATTTGAAGAGGCAGAATCTGATGTGTATGTAGATACGTATTTGGAATTGCCTAAACACATTATAGAAAAGAAAAAATTATTATGGCAGGATTAGCATTAGGATTGGCAATTGCAGGTTTAGCAATCAGTGCAGGTACGACTGCAACTTCGTTTATACAAGCGGGGAAACAAAGGAGACTTCAAGAGGGTTATGAAGCAGATGCTGACAAGGCTCTTGCTGAGGCACGTAGAGCATTGCAGGTAAACTATGCTAAACAGATGTCCATCAAAAAAGAACCATATAACCAAGAAAGGTTGGCTATGCTTAGTCAGGGTCAGCAAGTTATTGACGCTGCTTCGGATAGCGATAGGGGTGCTGCATCAGCGGCAGGTCAAGTCTTAATGGGGCAACAATCAAGTCAGGCAGATATCACAAACCGTCAGTCGGATGAACTTATTAACATTGAGAACGCCATCTTAGAAGAAGAGTCAAGACTTCGCGATATCAATGTAGACTTGGATATGCAAGAGGTTGAAGGTGCGCAGCAGGCAGCAGCAGATGCTCGTATTGCGGCAGCGGATGCAACGCAGGCAGGCATTCAAGGCATTGGCCAAACGGCACAAGCAGGATTAGCAATGGTCCCTCTTTATAGCCAAAGTAAAACCGCAACTAACAATGCTATTTTAGAAGCACAGGGTGCTGACCCTACATACTTACAGGGGTATGACCCAACAACTGCAACGGGTAAACAGTATAGACAGATGCAAAGACAAAATCCAAGTTTTGACGTAAACACTAATTATCAAAGAGCCTTAGCAGGGTTGAGTGTAAATCAGCCACCCCCACAGGTTGCTCCTGCGGTAGCACCGCAGACACAACTAAGTTTAATAAATCCATCTCCATCGTTTGGCTCGGGTCTCTATAATTATCAACAAAATCCATTTAGTTTACAAAAACCTACCCTTAATATCCCGGGTATAAACCCAATGACAGGAAGACCTTGGGGTCAATAAAATATAATATATGGCTACTAAAATAGGTTACGTAAGGAGAGACCCCTCTGAAAATATAAATTGGGCTGAGGTTGGTGCTAACTTCTCGGGGATGCTTCAAGAGGAAGTTCGTGTCCGTGAAGAAAAGAAAGCAGAGATAGATAGGGCTACCCGTGAAATGGAGAATGTTCTTAAAAATTCCCCTATGGGAGATTCTAAGAATATGAACGAGTGGTCATTAGATTTTGCTTCTGATGCTCAGAGTCAGTTGTTGATGACTAATGCCCTTTTAAAAAATGGTCAGTTAAAACCAAAAGATTATACTGTTATCCGTCAGAATTTAGCAGACGGTACAGACCAAGCGTTTACGTTACAACAAGAATATCAAAATGAATTTGCTGAGAAGATGGCTCGCGCTAAAGCAAAGCCCGGGAGCACTATTGGTCCTGATGGTAAGCCGATTGTTGGTGCTCAAGCATTAGAAACTTTTCTTATGGGGACTGCTGAAGGCTTTGGTAATTTCACTAAATCTAAACTTATGATTAGCCCGACAACAGGGAAAGTAATGGTAGGGTTTATAGGGGCTAATGGAGAGATAGAGAAAGACCCAAGTAAATTAGTTGGTATCAATAACTTACGCAATAGAATTAAAGGGAAGATTGATGCCTATGATATGGACACTGCAATTGCAGAGGCGAAGGCAGGTGCATTTGGTGCGTTTTCAGTTGTAAGTGGTGAATTAGGTGGCCTATATCAAAAGGGTATGATTATGACATCAAATGGCCCGCAACTTAGAAATGCATCAGGTCTTCAAGAATTGGTTGATAAAGGCGTTATGACGGCTGAAGAGGCTAAGTTACTTAGTGACATACAGACCACAGAAAACTCTTGGGCTGAAAGCCAACTATCAAACTCTTATAATATATCTTCTTTACTTACAAATAACTTAGGAGGCTCAGCCCCTAACGGAAAGGCTTATACGTTTACGGACAACCCTGATTTAGAGGATGAGAACACTATTTTGCTTACGCAAATTGACGGTCAAATGGTACCTAACTTTGATTCAGACCAAGGGAAAAAACACAGAGAGGCTGCTAAGAGTGGCCTCATTAATAGAATGCGTGGTGCTTTAGATGTTGAAGTTAAAGGCCAAGTGGTAGGAGGTAATACTCCCCCTCAAAAACAAGAATGGCAGGACAAAAGTAACGCAGCGAAAAAAGCGGCAGACAGTACGGTGGGTGCTTGGGGTATGTTGTATAATGGTACTCCTGAACAAGTAGAAGCGGCAGTAAATACCTTAATGGGTACTGCGAAATCTAAAGAACAAGGTGTCCAATCTATTGACACTAAGAGCAAACCGGGATATGTTATTATTACATATGATGGTAGTGGCACAATAGGTAAAAGCACAAGAGAGATACCAATGGTACGCGTAAAGACTAATACAGATGGTACTGAGACGATTTCTCCTATACCTTTTAATGAATTTGCTGCGTCAGGAAATGAAATACACGGTGTTGATGATGTAACCGATGCGATAAAAGCAGCGGGAAGCGATGCTACACGGCCTTATAATAATGGCATAGGCGCGTATGGAGAGAGAACTAAGGCTGCAAAACCTCGTAGCCCTATAGAGAAACTCGATGATTATACAAGCAGCGACCAACCTGCTGATAATCTGTTTGGCACGTCTGATGGCTCAGGTTTTGAAAAACATATAAATGACAAATATTCGACTTTAGGGTTTACCGCAAAAGAAGGAACTTATACAGATGTTGTAACAGTAACGGCCCCTAATGGGAAAACGAAAGACATAAGATATGATGGGGACGCAAGTACCGCACGGGCTGAATTAATTTCGTTTGTTAAAGCAAACACACCGAAAACCACAGACGCGGATTTATTGGTACTATCCTCACTTAGTGCCGGGGGTGGTGCGGGCGCATTTTAATAAATAATTTCAATAGAAATAAAAGATGAACGAAGAAGCAATAAAAATAGCATACGATTTGTTTGTGGCTGACGGTTATAAAAAAAGCATTGAGGAGTTTAAAACTTTAATGCAAGAAAATCCGAAAGGTAGAGAGGTGGCCTATAGTCTATTTGTTTCTGATGGATATAAAAAACCAATTACAGAGTTTGAAGTTTTAATGGGAGTTAGCGCATCACCAACTATTGCTCCACAAGAAGTCTCTGTTGAAAAAAAAAATCCTATCGAATCTACGGTTCAAGGGCAAAATATGGAATCTCCATTACCTCAAGAAGTGGGGCAAAATGGTTCTTTGGAATATGCAAAATTAAACAGTAACCAAATATCTGAGCCTGTCCAAACATTAGATTATTTCGATAAATCTTTATCTATAGTAGATGAAAAACTTATTGATAAAGAAGAAGAAGAAGTTGTAAATGAATTACGTTACAACTTTGCTGATTACGGATTTACGTTTGAAGAGCAAGGTATAGGTGACTCTATGAAAGTCACTGCTAAAAACGGTAAGTATATTGACGTAGACCTTGACCCGTTTCTTGGCTCTACAGAAAGTTCAGAAGCCATAAAATTAAGAAATTTTCTAAAAGAAAATAAAAAAGAAAATGAAAGGCTTAGTGTTTTAGAAGGCGAGTATAAAGTAAAGGTTGAAAAAGTAAACAGTAAAAAAGAGTTGGATTCAGAACTTAAAGGGTTCAATGAAATGACTCAAAACTTTGATGAGGAATTAAAATCATACTTAGAGCGAACTACTGCTTTAAAAGAGAAGAAAAAAGATAATATAAACGACCCGAATGAGATAAATGCCCTCAAAGAAGAGCAAGCAGCATTGGAGAAAATTAAAAATTCTCTTGTAAAAAAACAAGAATCATTTATAACACAAGGTGCTCGATTAGATAAATTAGCAGCAGATTACGCTGCTATGAAATCTAAAGAAGGAACATTTTTGGGTGGGACTTTAAACGCTTTTCTTGATGGCTTCGCAAGGGAGAGTGCGTCTATGGCAAACATCGGTACCGACCTTATAACATACTTATCTGATAGTGCGGGTTCTGACCCTGAATCTTATAAGGAAGATTTATTAAAAATAGTAGAAGAAAAAAAATTAATACCTAAAGGTAAAACAATAGAAGAATTAAGGGGTCTTAAAATAGATGAACTTACAGAAGTTCTTGGCGGGGACACCAATGATATAATTTTTATGCTTGAAAGTCTGCCAATAGCAGGCCCCGGAGGATTGCCCCCGGCCCCCACTCCTAAATCTTCTTTTGATATTGCACATTCTGCAGTATTGGACAAGTATAGGAAACAAGTCAAATACGGAGATAGACCATATAGAAATAGATTCTCAAATGCGGCAGCAACTACTGATTTAGATATGGGATTGGTAGATGCTTCGAGAGTAGGACTAAGACAGGTTATGGGCGATGACGAGACCACAGTGGAGTGGAGTAAAATGAAAAAAGAAGAGTTTTGGATGGGGTCATATCTTGGATTAATGGAATCCATACCGGCTATGATAGCGGTTCCCGGACCTACAAAATGGGCGCAAAGAACTGCTCAAATGACTGCACAGGTTTCTGACCACGTGTATGAAGAGATGTCAAACAATCCTGAGTTTGATAATATTAGCGAAGCAGAAAAATCTTTAGTTGTTGCCCCAATTGCTATCGCAGTAGGTGCACTTGAGTCGTTAGGTCTACGTAATGTTATTTCTCAGAAAGGTCTGCTTAATGGTATTTTAGCAAGAGCATTTACAAACGTACCTAAGGGAGCAAGTGCACAAACTTTTAGGCAATTTGTGCAGCAAGATGTAAAAAGTATGGCGGCTCGTGGCCTGCTGACTATGGGAGGGGCTGCAGCAGCCGAGTTTGAAACGGGTTTCGCACAAGAAATTGCTGAGGTTGGTGTTAAAGATATCTATAATTACATTAAAGAAAAAGATATGTTTGTCACTCCTGAGTCTGCTGAGGATTACATATATCAAATTCTTAGAGCAGGTGCTCAAGAAGCAGTGGGTGGGTTTATTATGGGGGTTCCCGGAGGAATTTCCTCTGCGGCAAGAAGCCAAGACTTTACTACCCTACCTAAAGAAGTTTTTGAGATGTTTGAAGGTATGTCTAAGGATGAAAACTTTGAACAAATATTGGATGCTAAGTTAAAGCAGCAAATAGAAACGGGTGAAATCACAGAAGCCAAGGCTAAAGAAATAAAAGAAGATTACCTGCAACTTAGTGGGCTATTGGTGGCAATACCTGAGACATATACGGCTGAACAGAAACAAGAGGCATTGGGTTTATTGTATAATAAAAACAAACTTGAAAACTTTATTGGACCTAAAGACCCAAAGTTAGTAAAGCCACAACAAGCCGCATTAGATAAAATAAATTTACAATTAGAGGCTATTGGTAGTTCACCATCTACAAATGTCACAGAACAAGACGGTGTAAGTACCACAGAACAAGAAGGTGTAAGTATCACAGAACAAGACGGTGTAACACAAGAAGACCGCACAGAAATAGACTTGTTCTTTAGCGACCAAGAAGACACTGAGTCAGAAAAAATTTCACCTAATCTTGTAATAAATACAAAAGGACTTCGGCCTGAATCCCCAATTAACAATAGAAGGAATGTTGTTGTTGCGTTATCAAAGAGAGCAGCCAATTCCGTGAAGAGAATTCTTCCTAATACTAAATTCTTGTTACACGAAACTAACGAAGAGTTTGTAAAGTATGCTCCCGAGGGGAGAGGGTATTATGATGTAGCAAATAACACAGTTCACATTAACCTATCAAACGCCACAAAAAGTACTGTTGGTCACGAAGTATTTCACGCAGTATTAATTGACAAAGTAAAAAACAATGATGCGTTTGCGCAGAAAATTGCATATAATATGATGCAATCTGTCAGAAAAACACTGCCTGTAAGTTCTCCAATCAGAAAACGTATTGACATATTAGCAGAGCAATATCAAAATGAAGAAGCGTGGTTACAAAATGAAGAATCATTAGCAGAATTAATGGGGATACTGTCTTCTGAATATAAAAGTTTAACTCTTCCATCTAAAAATATTATTGTAAAATGGATTAAAAGTGTTGCGCGTAAGTTTAATATACCCGTTGGCCCTGAATTTACTAAGACAGATGAAGATGTAATCAATTTAATGAATACACTTTCAGGAAAAGTAGGAAAAGGATTTGAGGTTACTGAGGCGGATTTAACTTATTTTAATAATGAAGTGCAAGGCATAAGTGGGGACGTTGGCAAAATTTCAGTAAATCGTCAGGCTAAGGGGGTAGACTCAACGCCCGTAAAAGATGACCCCCGTCCTTGGGTGAGAAGGTTAGTTACTGACATTAAAGTCAATGACTTAGTAGGTCAAAACTTTGTAACAAATATGTATGACTTTACTAATTCAGGAATAACTGAATTAGGAAATGGGTTGACATTAGATTTGTTAGGGGGCAGAAACTATGTTGCATACATTATGGAGAAGACAGGTAAAAATTTAGGTGATGTATCTAATCTTGCCGCATTCAATTCAAAGGAAAATGCAGAGGGGTTTATAAAGAATGCAATTGAAGGAAAGGCATCGTTGTTTGCTCCACACTCAGGCACACAAAAAGATTCTTGGCAGTTTCAGCAACACATTTTTGCTGCATTTACTGAATTGGTATTAGATAATGATATTTTATCTAACGATGAACTTATTGATATGTTTTCTGAAACTTTAAAATCTAAAAAGGGGGTAGAGGCATTTGACATTTTTCGTTCAGCATATGTAAAAAATAAAGGAGCAGACATTGCAAGCCTTGAGCAGTTTAAAGCCAACCCTTTAGAGTTGGTTGAGTTACTTAATGTAGAAAACAATTATAGCCCGGATATGAGAAAGGGTTTTAATCAAAAAATCTCTACAAATAAAAAGTTGCAGGCTGCAATAGGTGTAAAAAATGGGGCTGATTTAGTGGAAAGATTAAGCGACCCATTAAATAAAAATAGTTCAGACTTTGACGTTATGACTTTTGTGAAGTTTGACCCGTCAATGCTTGAAATAAAAAAGACAACACCGGGAGAGGTAGACCACCACCCCTCATTTGGTTGGACAATTTTGTCTAAAATTGAAGGAATATATCAACCCGATAAATTTTATAAAACTTTTGACCTAACGGATGTTTATACAAAATATAATTTAAACGAAACCGTTGTGTCTTCAAAGACACAAATGCTTCAAAAAGATTTTGAAGTGCAAAACATTAGAAGTAGTGCGGGCTCTATACCTAAAATAGCAACGGTTGCTCGGCAACAGAAAACTGTTGAAGATATTGCGAAAAGATATCAAATGAATATATATGGATTTTTCCCTAATGGTGTCGATGCATATTTTTTAAAAAGAGAACTGTCTCAGATACCGGGGTATACTTTAAAACAAGCAAGAGTTGATGAGTATGGGAGAGGTGGTAATTTTTATATAGCCGATTCAAGAGGTCGTAAAGTAAACCCTTATAAGGGTAGATTACAAAAAACTATAACCGAAGTTATAAACGAAGGTCGTGAAGGAGGGTTTAAGGAGGCTACTATAAAAGACTACCTTATCCGTAGTCTTGGTTTTGGGTTAGAAGAAGTGAAGGCCGCGATGAGTATTGAGGTTTCTGAATTAGAAACAATGCCTGATAGTTTTGGGAATATCAAAGGTGGTATTAAGAAAGGTGTTATTTTATGGAATAGAGTTCAAGAATTTAGACAAAAACTTACAAATAAAAACGATAGAAATACGCGCCTTACCCCTGCTGAAATAAAGAAAAAGATTTCTGATTACAAAAAAACTCAGCGCAAAACTTATAAAACATCTTCACAGATAAATGATGAGGTTGATGCCTATAAAGAAAAAATAACAAAAGAAGGGAAGTCAAAAAATCAAGTCACTACTCTTGTAAATAAATTTAGACAAAAACAACTTGATGCAAGAGATGCGCTAAGGGATACTGCTAATAAAAATGTTCTTGAATTTTCAAAGAATGAGAACAAAAAGAATAACAGAAAGGCTCCCCTTATGTCTGAGCAAGAAATTATTGATAAGACTATTGAGTTTTTAGAGGTTCAACCTGAATATATTGCAGAAGGTGATTCTTATGTTGCTCAAGGAGAAACGCGCTACAGAGTGGGAATGTCCTCTCAGCAGGCAAAAATGATTACTGAATTTCAAAAAACAGTGGGCATTAGACCGTCTCAAGGTGTGGCTGAAAAATTGCGTGTTGCTCGTTTTCTGTTGAGTCAAAGAGCAAAAGCCGGGAGAGATATTGCGGGAATAAAACGTGAGTTAAAGAATTTTATTAGAAAAACAATCCCTTCTGAACTTTACAGTAAAAAAGAGGTGATGGATTTAATTAATAAAATTTCCATAGCAGACGAAACGAATATTGATAACCTGTTCCAAGAAGTTGTAGATTTTACTACGACAAAAATCATTACCTCACTTGAGTCTGACATTAATTCCATTCTGTCCGGCAAATATGAGGAATCCCAAGGCGGTAGGTTAAAAGGGAAACGGATTAGTTTAAAAGCAAGAGAAAGGATTGAGGCTATAAAGAAAAACATTCTTCCTGAAAATTCATCTGCAGAAGATTTACTTGAAAAGATTAATGAATTACAAAAAGAATTTAATGAGTTAAATATAAAAGAAAATCCAACAGATGAAACCTTTGACTCAATGCTTGACATCCAAGCCGCCATACAAATAAATGACGCTGCATTAAGGGGGGATATTGATATTCAAAAACTTGACGCATTAGATATAGCATTGAGCAACTTAAAGAGTTTGTTGAGTGGTGGCCGTACACAGTTAAAAGAGGAATTAAGGCTTCAACACGAAGAATATGTACGTCAAAGAGAATATGTTTACGAAGACGTAACAGGAGAGCCTTTAGATGATTCGGAAAATGTAGACATACAGGCTCGTGAAAGAACTCGGGCTGCAAAAGCATTGTCTGTAAAGGGTAAGATAGGTTCATTACTAAGCAAGATAAACAATGCAATTATAGACGGTGTGTTTGGAACGGCTGAAGCACTTGATGGGTTGATGGATAAGATTTCATCATTACCCGGAGAAATGTTTGGGGGCAGAACTCAAGAGATTGTTACGGATAAAGTTGATGAAGCATCTCGTGAGAATAAGGAACGAAAGATGATTGTGGGGCAGGCTATACAGGATAAACTTATGGAATTGTACGGGTCAAAATGGAGAAAACGCTCCCGTTTGAATCGTATTGATACGCCAACAGGTATATATATAAATGAAGAAGCCGTCAAAAAAGCACAGGAGCAATATGCTAAAGACCCTTCAAGTATTAATAAAAAACTTTTAACGGATGCACTTTTGAAAAATGAATTAAAAGTGAGCCAAAATAAATTGTATTATTTATACAATCAATATAAAGACCCTGCTAACCATCCTGCTTTTGAGTCTGTTAATATGTATGGGTTAGAAGCATATTCTAAAACTGACAGTAAAGAAGAATTTTTAAGAAAACAAAGTATAAATAGGGCTAACGCAAAAAGAGTTATGGATTCAGTTGAATCTCAAATGACTAAGGAAACCAAGACTTTTGCTGATTGGCAAGTTAATGAATTATTCCCTGCCTTATACTTGCATTACAATAGTGTATATAAAGAAATATATAGAACGAATCTTCCTTGGAATCAATTCTATGCAGGTAGGATATATAGAGAGGGCGTAGTTGAGCAGCCCTTGGATTTATTATCAGGTCAAGAACAATACAATACATCTGTTGGTTCCCCATCCACTAAGTTTAGGGTTAATAATGATATTGCCATCAAGGAGATGGACGGTACAGATGCGTTAGTAACATATGTGAATGATATGGAATACTTTGCTGCATTTGCTAAACCTATGCGTGATATAAATAAATTATTTACTAATAAACTTATTTCTTCTGCCATCTCTGATATTCACGGAGATGTTACGCTTTATCTTATTAAAGATTCAATACAAAAAATAGCAAATAAAGGAGTTAGAACAGATTTAACTGCGGGCTTTATTAATGGAATGAATAACGTATTTATTCTATCAAGACTTGCATTAAGCCCCGTTGTTATGATAAAGCAAATGAGTTCATTTCTTACTTATTCCAATGATATTGGATATGCGAATTGGATATATTATGCAGCGAAAAGTTTGCCTGATGTAATCACAACCTTTAAAGAAATAAGGAATAACTCAGTATACCTAAAAGACAGGTACTCTAATAGTATGATGCGTCAAATAGAAAGTTATAGTGAGACTTCACGACAAGAATTTATTCCAAACTCTGCTAAAGATTTTGCTCTTGACTTCCTTATGTTTACAACCAAGTTTGGAGATGCAACCGCAATCTATATGGGTGGTATTCCAAACTATAACTACTATAAGGCTCAGTATAAAAAAGCAAATCCTAAAGCGTCTGAGAAAGAAATTATTGATTACGCTATTACGAAGTTTGAAAGAGATACAAAAAGAACTCAACAATCAGGCGACCTTCAAGATAGAGATTTGTTCCAAACATCTAATCCTCTTGTTCGTGCAGCCAATATGTTCTTAACAACACCAAAGCAATATCTTAGAAAGGAAATACAGGCAGTGAGAGGTCTATATAGAAAGGCATCTCAAAGAGATATTAATGCAGGGAAGGGAACATTAGTTGAAAACCTTAGGACTTTGTTTACTTATCACGTAGTAGCACCTGTGTTTTTCCAATGGATTGCTCAAGGGCTACCCGGTATGCTTAGGGGGTGGCGAGATGATGACGATGAAGATTTGTTACGCGCAGCAGTCCTTGGGAACATAAATGGTTTATTTATTATAGGTGAAGCATTTATGATGGCAGGTGATTTTTTTACAGGCAAACCGTGGGCGGGAGAAAGTTCTAAGAGTGTTGGTGTTTTAACAATCGCAGCATCTCTTGTGCAAAAAGCAAAAAAAGCGCAAGCAACAAAAGACCCTGTTAAACAAGCGGAGGCTTGGCATAAATTTGAATTAGAATTATTGACTATAACAGGTTTGCCCGCGCCTACGATTCAAAAATTTGTAGACAACTATAAAAAAATCGGAGAAGGCGGAGAGGACCCCGGTATTACAATATTAAGGCTTCTAAATTATTCTGACTATCAAATTGAAGGGCCTCCCGAAGCGGCTGCGCCTAAACCAAAGCCTATGTCAAAAGAAACGATGAAAGTACTTATGCCTGAATTATACGAGGAGTTGGAAGAAATAAAAGAAAGCCTTAAAAACGAAGAGGTAGATATGTTTAGAAAACAAATGAAAGAGGACAGGGAAGAGATGATGAGAGAAATGTATGGACAACCTCCAAAAAAAAGTAAATAATAAATAACTATGCCATTTAAAAGTAAAGCACAGAAAGCGTGGATGTATGCCAACAAACCTGAAGTTGCAAAGAAGTGGGAGCAAGAAGAGAAATGGGACAGGGTAAGCGGAAGTTTACCCGAGCGTCTTACTCCTAAAAAAAATCGCAGGAAATCTTAAAGAGAATCGGTGAGGTCTACTCCTGATTTTAATTTTAGATATCCAACGGTCTTCTTTATGAACTTACGATTTGAAAAATCCGTCTCTGCGGGGAGCATTTTTTCGCTCCAAATTATACGTATATCTGAAATGTAAAACGCCCAAATTCCTTTGGGCGTACAGTTGATATATAATGGAGTGGTATTGTTTATTTTACATCTATGCATTAATGCATCGTGCTTTTTCTTTTCTATAAGTAACTCATTATAATGAGTTCGTCTGCATTTTAGTTCTATATCTAAATTGAATTTCTCTGAGTAACAATCAGTACGAGCATTAGTTCTTTTTGTCATAGACAAATCCTCTAAGAATTTGTCTTTTAACAATTGATATAAACTTTCTTCTGTACATTTATTCAATATCATCCTCCAAAGATTCTTTTATACCCCTTAGGGTGGCCATAAGGCCATCAATGTCGCTAACAAGCGACACGAAATCTCTATCAATTAAACTTTCATATATGCTATCACAAGAGTCGTGTATCCCGCCCATCAGATTATTGATGTAAGTAATCCTTTCTATGTCGTAGGCAGGTGGTTTTGGCATATGTGTTTATCCTTTATCTAAGTTCTGTAAGAACATCTCCCCCATCAATGGATTTATTTTTTTAATATTAACATATATTACTCTTGATTTTTTTCTAACCTCTAACTTTTCTCGCTTTGAAGAATCCATTCCAAGATTACAGTACAACCAACAATCAATTCTCAATAACTCATCAACCTTTTTTTTGTCTGACCAAGTTTTAAAGTTAAGTATTTTTTCGATTCCGTCAAGAGTATACTCCATTATACATTCTATTTATTAATGACTCGATTTTATCTTCTTGTCCCTTAATAGTTCTTTGGGTTATAATTTTATAAATATTTTCTAATCTATCGTCTTTTTCTACACGGCTTTTTAGTTCCTTGTTTAAGTCTATTATTTTCAAAGATAGTTTTTTATTTTCATTGCGTAACTGAATTAGTTCTTTTTTTAGTTCATCTTCCGTCAGGAACATAACTGATTGGTCGCGAGAGTTAAACTCACTTAGAATTAAATTGTAAGAGTTTCTTAGTTCCGAGTCGGACTTCATATAATTCTCAAAACATCTTACGTAGTGCATAATAGTAGCGTGGTCTTTAACGACACTCCTTCCTATTGCACTGTATCCCCAACCGCAATTGCGTAAGATGTACGAATAAATCATACGGGCATTAACGACTTCTCTTTTCCGGGTTCGAGATAGTTTTACATCAACCTTTAATAATGACTTTATCAAGTCTCTTAAAAACAAGGGCAGGTCTCTTTCTATTTTAATTTCTTCCATATGATTCGATTGTATTTGATTCGTTTATTAAGTCTAAGTACTCATCACATTCTATTTCGTGAAAGTCTAAAATTATAGTGCTTATTTCATTATAATATTCTATTACATAGAACACGGGTGTTCCTACCGATGTAACCCCACCTATGTATTGCACTGCATCATTTTTAGGAAGGAAGTCTATGCAAGTCAAAAGGTTCTCGATAATATCAAAGTGCACATAGGGCTCGTATGCACGAACCTTTCGTTCAAAAACAGGCTGAGTAGAAAACTCTATCTCATTCGCCCCTATATACCTCTGTGATAAATCCATATTCGTTTAACTCTTTAAGCCTGTATTCCTGTAAGGGAGATACTTTTCCTATAGGCGTTTTCACTTCGCTAAATATAACCTTAGCATCAGGGGGGATGGCAACGATGTCGGGGATGCCATTCTTATTAGTCTTGATTAGTTTGATTACATAGTAACCCTCTGCCTCAAGTTGCTTTATTCGTTTGGTCTGTATCTGTTGTTCAGTTGCCATCTACAAACTTAATTAAATTACTTTTAATTCATAGTAGTCTGTAAACCATTCGTTGACGTACCATTCTTTTATTTCATCAGGCGTAAATGAATAAAAAGCATAGTCGCTTGTGCTTTTAAATAGAACAAAAACAACCAAGTCAACATCCTCATTGTCTATAGCATATTTGTTTGCCTTTAAAGAATTTTCACAAGCCTTTATAGATATCTTTTTAAGTTCACCTTTCTTTTTTATTGTTATGTCTTGGTCGTGTGTAACTAAAGTTCTCTCTTTAATAAATGTTGATACATTATAGTCTGAACAATCTACATCTCTATCGCAGTAGTCACGAATAATAATCTCAGCAAGAATACCTATGTACTCCGTGTAGTATTCTCTATCTACTTGGCCGAGTAAGACCGAATTCATAGGGCCTTTCCTTTCTCTATGAGTCCCGTTATATCTTTTTTTATTTTCCTCAATCCTAATTAATGTTAGGTCATTGGCGTATTCCTTAAAGTAGTTAGGTATAATCATAATAGTTTTTTAAAATGATTAATTGTAAAGTCTTTCTTTTTTGACACCGCTTTATATATATCTTTTTCAATGCCCCCCTTAGAAAATATCCAATACACATCTGACTCTAACCTTTCTTTAGTTGTCATCCTGTCTCTTGACTGCCAATAACTTGTAGCACTAAAGTCTATGTTATAATACACAAGAGCCGCTGCTTTCTGTAATGATATACCTTCACGCCCGCTAACAATTTGTAAGGCTATAGATTTGTCTGTGTCTTCAAAGACACTAAGGTCTGTACATAGTTGGTCTCCATATACTTGCTTCAATGCATTTAATTCTTCCTTAAACTTATAGAAGATTCCAATCTTCACATCTCCAAAGTTGTCGTATATATATTTCGCCTTAGATAAATCTAATACTTTTGAATTACCTGATTCAAATTTAACCGTGCCCGAGTATATCTGATGAAGTTTCATCATTAGTTTAACGGGGGTGTCTGCTAAGATGGTTTCGTCTTTCCCCTCCACTACTAAATTCTTTTTTAGTTGAGCCGCAATCTTATATGTAAGGGGTTCAAGTTCTACCTCAAGTACGTGTTCTTTTGTATTCACTTTAAAACCCGCTTCTTTCTGTGTGTAGTCTATTGTGTATGGGTTCATCGCCTCAAGTATGGTTGGTAAACCATCGGAGTAATCATTAATCATTAGCCCGTTTATCTTTCGCTGCTTTACATTAACAAAGTCTTTACAGAATTTATAGAAATTACCATACGCTATAAACGGGTTGGTTGGAATCCTATATACTTGATGATACATCTGACTATAAGACTCAGGGGTTGGTGTGCCTGATAAAAATATAACATACGGGTTGTAGGCTTTTATTATATTCCCTACTTGCTTGGCACGTAGGCTTGCTTTGGGGAATGCACCCATACTGTGAGCCTCATCACATATAATTAAGTCATAATACATTCCCTCTAACTTGTGCAGAGACTCATAATTAACAACGGCTATTGTGTAATTAGGTTTCAACATATTAAAATCATTCTCGATGCTGCTAATAGCCTTCTTTTTAGTTATGAATAAGACAGTGCCACATCCTATCTTATCGGCTATCCCAAGGCTCGTGAGTGTCTTACCTGTGCGTACCTCCATCGCTAAGTAAAGGAATCTATATTTATTTAATACTTCAGTCCCTTGATGTATGATTTCTTTCTGATAGTCTCTGTATTCTATTTGTGTTTTTTCCATTAAGTTTTTGTAATAATCTACGCTTCTGTTTATTCTGTCTATGGTTTCAGTAGGCGTGTTGTGTTTTAATCTTTTTATAATAGTGGCGTTCTTACCTCTGCCTACTTTAATATCAATTGTTAGGTTTACTACAGACGCTAAGATGCCGCATTGCTTGTACATCATCTCGTTGGAGTATCCCGGGGTTCTTTCTAATATATCTTTTGTCATAGTACGGGTTGAATGCTAATGTTTCTGACTGCTACATTCTCAGCAATCCTCATAACAAATCTCTGTGCATCAAGTTTTGTTTTAAAATCTTTCTCTCTTTGAATCCAATTCAAAACCTTGCTTGTAGTTTGGTCGAGGAATGTATAGTGTACTCGGTACTTCATTTGTTTTGTTTTATACGTATTTAGTCGTAAATATTCGTATCGGTTTGTTTTTTTATTGCCTGAAGTTTTCGGAAAAATTCAGGCAGTTTAATAATGTGCCTTATGTTGCACTCTTGGTGTAAATTCTGTCGTAATTATAAATCACAAAACCAAATGGATAATAAGTGTTTTTCACAAAGATTAAGTGTTTTTCACTTTGTGGCTCATTGTTTTTCACTTTGTGGCTCATTTCTATTTGGTGTTAAAGGTTTTAATTATAATGGAAGATATTCTTCTTTTTTGTCTTGATGCTTAAAATAATCCGTTTTTTAGTCATCATTTTGAAGTAATGGTTACGCAATCGTTCCGAAGGTTTAATAATGTGCCTTTAATTGCACTATTAGTATAACTATTGTCCGTTTTATAAACTATTACACCGCAAAGTGCCAATTAACGCACCATTACTCGGATATTATCCGTATTACTGCTCATCTTGTTACTAAATAAGTGGTGGGGGGCTGCTTCCATCATCCATTACATCCACAGTCCCCCGATAATCCACTACATTATATTGGCATACTTTGTTGAGGAGTAAGTTTAGGTTTGATTCTCATCCACTTTCCTGCTGCGTCCCTTCCCTCTTCGGGTTGTTGATTCGTTTTGTATATAGCGTAGGAGACTAACCATTGATAGAATCTCATACGACTTATACTCATACGCGACTTAGGCGCGTAGTCAGGATACTCTGCAATAAATTCAAAGTACCTGTCTTGTTGGTGAATCTTTATGCCAACAATTAACGATGGGTTCTCTTGCATATCTCCAATCAATCCACACCACTCTATAAAATCGTGTGATGTTTCTGCGGACAATTGTCTGATGCCTAAGTTTACAAATAAAGACTTTACCAATCCTTCACGTAAATATTTCTGAAGACACGAGACCATATAGTTATCAAACTGACACCACTCATCATCATCCCAATCCGCAAAGAAGTGTTTTCCGAATTCATCAAGCGGTGTGAAGTTCTTGTTGTAGTGCTGATGTAGTTCTACCTCCCACTTACGTCTTGCAAAAGAGTTGCCGCTTCCCTTGATGGCATAGTTAGTTGTGATTGCAATCTTCGGAGACTTGCTGAATGGTATCTTAATGGCATCCTTGTTTTTCTTCTCAAGAGTTAGTCCCTCTGTAACGACAGAAAACAATCTCTCAAAGTCAAAATGTTTCTTAACATCATCAAAGCAAAGTATCTGCGTATCTACTGATACAAGTTGGTATGGAAATGATTTCTCAAAAGCAAATGCCTTACCGTCAATGACTACTAACTTTTTCATTTGGTTAAGTGCATTCATAAACACACCCTTACCTGTTCCGCCTTCAGGGTTATCACTAATTACCTCATCGTTTAAAATTACCGCAGGGCAATAAGATAAGTTCTTATATCCGTGCATTAAGAATCCAATCGTAGACTCCATTGTATGTATTCGTGGCTGATTGTCAGCACAGATTCGGGATATAAATGTTTGGTAGTCACATAGGGTGTTGTTACATATTTTAAACTTTCTATCAATAACGTGTTCTTTCCAAACATAACCTCCTAAGTCTAAATAATCTATAGGTTCAATTTTTGTCCCTGTTATTTTCACTGCACAGTTTCTGTAGTACAAGTATGATGTTCCCCTTGTGTCTTCTATAAAGTAAATATCTATAGTAGACAGTAGGGTTAGGAATTCCTCACGGAAAAATCTTGTTTGGTCAGCGAAGTAATTATAAATACTTAGGTCATCTAACTTTTCTAAATATTTAAGTATAAAATCTTTTATTTCTTTCTCTGATGTGTGGTCAATTAAGTTGTTGGTTACCTTGACGAACACGTAGTTCTTACTCCCTTCAGGACAATACTTATAAAATCCATTCTCCTCAAGGAAGTCCTTAAATAAAATGTGAATTATTCTTATCACCCCCTTTTCGTTCTTACTCCAAAAGGATAGGCTTGTATCTTGGTCTTCTATTCTGTTTAATACAGAATCAATCACATCACCATCAACCCGAGACTCCGCTAATTGATGGCGGATTTCTTTTTTTGATACACCTCTTTTTAGTTTGAGTCTTATTTGATTGATGCGCTCCTCATCTTCGTAGTACTTAGTTCCGAAGTTTCTTGTCTGTGAATATGCAGAATCAATAGTTGTGTTTATCTCACTAATAGTAAAGTTTTCTGTTTGATATTGACTCAACACATAACCTGCAAGACTCTTGTTAATTCCATAATCATTGAAGGCCATAGCAAGAATGTACACATTCTGATTGCGTTGCCCCTCAATCATTGGATACTTTTTAAGCCACCACTTAACTAAGATGTCAACCACTTTGTTTTCATCGGTAATTGGTATAGTCGGTGCGTCTCTATTTTTATTAACCTCCGTGTACTCAGGTTCAGAAATCTTATCCCACACTGAGGAATTTAGATTGATGTGAGTTAATGGGTCGTAAGACTCATAGCATACCCTTGATACGTTCTTTGTTACCTTATCGAAGTTTGGTGAGTTGAAGTGAGTGTTAAGCGCGTTGAAGTAGTTTACGTGGTTATCTACATCTGCGGGTATCTTAACTAAAACTTTTAATCCATCTCCTGATGGAGATATAAAGACCGCCATAACATACTTGTCCTTGCAAAGAGTTTCTTTGTCTTGAAGTAGGTCTTTAGTTTTTGAATACCCATCGAAGTCTAAACAGATTAAACCGCTATGAGTTTGTAGCGCACTGTCTGCTCTCTTATTGAAGACACCACTAAAACAAATAGCAGGGAGTTGTTTCTTTAGTTCGTTTCTCTCTTGTTTATTTTTCTCTTGTCTGATTTTTTTTATTAAATCTTTTGTCGCTCCGTCCTTGATTCTATTAAGTACAAGTTGTACATCTCTGTGAAAGGGAGCCTCTGTTTCTTTGATATTCTTGAATATCGTGACTATCTGTGTCATTAATGTGTTGATTTTGTGTTGATTTGATATATGTAACTAACTGATAATCAGTATTAGTGTTGAAAATGTTAACTTTCTTATATATATATAAGAAGTAAAAGTAATTATAATATTTATATAAAGGCTAATGAAATGATTTTTTTCAAGCACTTAACACAATATAGGAGACAGAAAAGGGGAGTCACCTCCCCTTAACCGCTTCCTATTTTATATTGGTTTAGAATGGAAGGTCTTCTGTGGGTACTACCGCAGCCACCGAAGATGATACAGTTCCGACCTTGCTATCACCACCTTGATTTTGTGGCTTTGCTTCCCAAGTGTCAAGTTCGCAATAGTACTTTCCACTCTTCGCTTGCTTGATGTCGATGTTTACCCATCCGTTCTTAACGTGTTGTTTAAGGAAGGCGATTGCCTCGTCTACC
>Ga0307378_10004317_pt1 | contig 20369 bp, 15 predicted proteins | sample UN1MG_FD_202238 | JGI IMG/M metagenome (GOLD analysis project Ga0307378, IMG submission 202238) | Soil microbial communities from Risofladan, Vaasa, Finland - UN-1 | ecosystem: Environmental > Terrestrial > Soil > Coastal area > Acid sulfate soil | place: Finland: Risofladan, Vaasa | collected... | reverse complement strand
GCCTTCCTTGCCGCTTCAATACTCATCTGTTCAGTTTTGTTCGTGTCCGTCATTAGTGTGGTCAAGACATCGGCGAGAGCCTTGTGCGGGCATTTCGAATTATGATCGAAGAAATAACCGGTCCTCCCATCCTCTATATACTCATTAAATGGTTCAAGCTTTGACACGACGGGAACAAGGCCCGTTGCCATCGCTTCAAGTGGAGCCACAGGCGAGGCTTCGCCCTTTGGAGCAACGGATGGATAGCAGTAGTAGGCGGCTTCCTGAAGTGCTTCTGCCAACTTGACCGGATCATTGACAGCACCGGAAAACACGACCGGCAAACCGTTAGCCCTTGTCTTGAGCTTTGCCGCATAGTTCTTTCCGCCCCCCCCTGCTCTCTTCGTCACAGGCCCGACGATGCGAAGTCGAAGATTGGGAAAGACTGGACAAAGCATCCTGAAAGCATCTATCAGGATGTGTATGCCTTTCTCAGGGTGGACGCGGCCGGTATATATGATTGTCTGTTCACCGTTAGCATAGCGACGCTCTTGAGGAGGCTTGAAGACCTCGGTGTCTACAGGATTGTTAATGACATTGACAAGATGAGCGACATTGGGTGTTTGTTGGACAATCGCGTCGCGCACGGCATCAGAAACAGCGGCTAATCGATCACAATTTCTGTACAAACCCATCTGGTTTTTTGGATATCGGTGGATAGCGACAACCAATTTTCCAGCATTCTTCCGAAATCTTGAGGCCAGTACGGGAAGCCAGAACGTATTTGTGACACATATGTCGGCCCGAGGGAGCAAGGTCATCATCTTCATCGCATAAAGGAGGTCCTTTAATAGATCAACATGTATACTTCTGGTACGTCGCATATATAGTCTTCTTATGTAACGAATGCCATTTACTGTCTCATCCGAGACTTGAGATGGATGATTTCTGCATAAGAACGTCACATGATGGCCTCTTTTCACAAATTCTGCGGCGAGGCCATACCAAATGCGCTCCACAGCCCCGCAGGGAGCAGGAGGCAGCGGCATAAAAGGGCCAGTGACTATGGTTATTCGCATTCTTACGGATGCCTCAAAGACTCTGATTCTTCGGAAAGCAATTCTCAGGCAACAAACTTACTGAGTGGCGTCGCGTTTGCCTGCTGCCAGGAGTATATTTGTAGGCACAAAAATATCTCTAAGTCCAAGTCCGGAACCGCAATGTTTGATTTCCCGAACGTCAAGGCCCACTGCCGACACAAGACCGGCCAAGGAACGTTTGGTGAAAAATCGTACGTGAGGGTAGGTTGGGTCGTAGTGGCGTTCAAACGCAAAAAGGGCTATGCCCAGGTTCTTGAGTACCCCGTGAAACGGAACGGTACAAAGAAATATCCCATCTGACGACAAGACTCGGTAGATTTCGTCAAGGGCGAACCTTGGAAAATACAGATGTTCCAGAACCTCAGAGCACCAGACGAAATCGAAAGTTAAATCCTGGAAGGGCAAAGACTCTTCCAAGTCATGCACCTTGAACTGGATGCCCTTGTACTTGTTCCTGGCATTGGCTATAGCCAGCGGTGACAGATCGATACCAGTCACTTTATATCCGAGGTCGGACAATTTGGAAGAGAAAAAACCGTCTCCGCAGCCGACTTCCAGGGCTTGAGAGGCAGCCTTTGACCTGGGCTCGGCCCATTTCTGCATGAATCTCACGAAATGAGGCGTATAACCCAGATGCTCTGCCGAATACGCCTTTTCATCGTCTCTCCACAAATTGCCATACGTCTCTTCTCTTACACTCTTGTCCATTGTCTATGTTCCGCCTTTGTCCCTTGAATACTAAGTGAAATCAACGAACCTGTCCTTCCTCAGCCGAAGCGAAGTATCAATCCAGTCTTACACAATCGGGCTTTTCGCCCAACCCCAACAGCCATTCGTACACGTCAACCATTTCCCGGGCGATCCGCGGCCAGGAATAATTGTCTTCAATCAGTTTTCGGCCACGTTTTCCCATTTGCTGTCTTTGGGAATCGGACAGGCTCAAGGCCGCACGAAGTGCCTTTTCAAGCGGTTCAACGCCGGTGTCAATCCACCAGCCACAGTTGTATGTCTCCAATTCCTTCCAGGGAGCCGTTCGCGTTGTTATGACAGGCTTGCCCGAAGCAAGGGCTTCGGCGATAACAATTCCAAAATTTTCGCTATGCGTGGGAAGGACGAATAAATCACAGGCAGCATAAAGATGCCTTTTTAAATCGCCATAGACCGGCCCGTCAAATGTAGTCTGATTTTCCGCTCCGAATTCGTGCACCGCCCTCTGCACTTCTTTCAGATGCCCATTGTCATCGGGACCGGCGATAATCAACGACCATTCGGGGAAGCTCCTGCATATTCTGCCCCACGCTTCAGCTAAGTTCTCAAGACCCTTTATCGGGCTTACTCTCGACAAGAACAAAATTACTTTTCTGTCTTTCACCAATCGTCGAACTTCGGCGTTATCCTCTAATGAGTCGGCTGCTCCATACTCGCCGGCATTCAGCCCTATGGGAAGTATACACACCGGAACACGCAGCCGCAGTGATTTGAGAGTGTCGTATTCGTTTAATCCCGTAGTATGCAGACAGGCTGCGGAACTGAGAATATTGTAACCGTAAAGATGCATAAGCAGCCTTTTCCTCAGAGCGGACTTGCTCATGCAATGGGATTGAAGTGTTCCGTGAATAGAACAGACCAGTTTCTTGGCACATTTTTTGGCTATTTGCCCGCCGAGCAAAAGCTGATGATTCCATATCGTATGTGTGTGTATGATATCAAAGTCCAAGCAGTGTTGCATTGCGAAACGTTTCAGACTTCCGGAATATGCATAGGGTCCGGAAAGCCGTGCTTTTTCGAACGCCTTGACAGGCAAATCGGCGGGACAGTCCTCTTCAAAGAAAGGATCGACTGTCGTCAAGATCTGCACATCACAACCGCAATTAATCAACGCTCGTGCAGATTCGAGAATATACGTTGACGCACCGCCCCCAAGACGCGATATCGATGTTGTCAGAAATAGCACTCTCAACCAAGCACCCCGCAGTATTACATAGTATAGTGTGTATATAGCAAACGCTTAAACTGCAATTGACTTGCACAGCCAGATTGGTAGGCCAGGGACTTCTGTAATAAGCCCTGTTTTGTACTCAATAACCTTCTTAAAATATAATGCTGCCTCTCTGGGACTAATCTTGGGAGCATATTGAATCGTATTGACCCGGGCCTGGTTAAGTCTATCCGTGTCCTCAATATAATATTGAATTGCCTTCGCCAGACTTTCACTGCTTCCCCTGTTGAACACTCTGCCAGTCGCACCTGAAAGTACTAGCTCCTTACCCCTGATTCCATCGCTGACAATTACTGGTAACCCATTCTGGATTGCCTCATTGATCCTTATTCCCCACGGTTCTTCAAAACCAGGGGCTACAAAGATATGGGATTGCTGTTTGATCTGTGTTAGTTCCTTATCTGGCACAACACCTGTGAACTTGACGATACCTTCCAGCCCAGCTTCAGCACTTAGTTCCTTAAGACGCTTCTCTTCTGGCCCTAAACCTGCAATATAGCATCTCAATTTGTGCCCATACTGAGGCATTAGAATCTTTAAGGCTTTTATTAGAACTTCTTGTCCTTTGTTCTTAGTAATATAGCCTGTGCACAATAATGCTACTTTGTCATACTGCATGGGCCTGATCGAGAGTCCATCTCGCTGCTCGTCCGAGAAATATGCAAAAGGAAATATCTGCGAGGGTTTCCACCCTTGGCGCTGAAACTCTTCAGGGCAATTGCCGGACAAGGACATCACAAAAAGAGATTTGCTAATATATTTCTTAACTCTGATAGGTATAATATACTTTATATATCCTGCTTTCAGCTTCCTTTTGAGACCTGTATATTGGTTAAAAGGAGCTTCTGTCATAATTGCGGTTCGAATGTTACTATTCTGCGATTGATCTAAAGCATACGCCAGCACTTTGTTGTAATAGATGCCCGAGAAAACATGTACACATGAATTATGTTCTTTTAAGTAGCTATCAATGAAAGCATGCCCATCTTCTTTAGGTATTATTTGCAGTTTAGCCTTACCAACATCAGGTGTATACCAGCCAAGCGATTTTCTTGCTTGAGTCATCTCTTTAGTGCACACAACTTTGACTGAATAACCATCTATGTTCGCCAGTTCTCTCCACAACCCCGATATAGCTTTACACGGAAAATTCCACCAGAAAACCAGATTCATTCAAAACCTCACTATGCTCTATTGCTTGACGATCGGCGCAATCTCTCGCCAAGTTTTGCCTTTGTACCTAACCTGGTCAGATACGGCTTTACAATACTTCAGTGAAAGCAATTTCAGCATTCTTGAAAGCAGCAAACCAAGCACGTACCTTGGATTTGCGGAATGGGCACAATAATGCTGTTGAAGATAGGCTTCCTCCAGCCGTATTTGTCTCCATTTTGGATGCTCCGGATTATTAGCAGATTCACTTTCACTAAAATTATGGCCGGACATTTTCGCCGCCGGATGAAGCCTAAGTCCCCATAGATAACGATTCACACGTCTATAGGTTGCCCCGAATTTGTTGTAGAAGCGCCACCATAATTCCGTATCCATCATATAATGAAAGTCTTCGTTGACGTAGCCTGCTTTTTCGAGCAGTCTTTTTGTGAAAAAACAGCTCGGTCCACCCGCCTCCAATACCCCCATTCGGGGCAGAAGTGAGTTCCAGTTCAATCCGCATCCGCACTTGATAATTCTTCCATCAGGGTCCATCCACAGGCACTTGCCTGCGAACCATTCACTTTCAGGATTAGCGTCATACGCCCTGGCCACTGCATCGAGCGCTCCCGGCATCAATACATCATCGCTGTTAAGCCATGTAAGCAGATCGCCATTTGCTCTTCTGAATCCTTTGTTAAGGGCATTACTCTGTCCCTTGTCCGGCTCGCTAATCCAGTAAGCCAGGCGTTTCTCATATTTCTTTATGATTTCAACAGAAGTGTCGGTACTGCCGCCGTCAATAACAATAATCTCAACCTTGGGATAGCCTTGTTCGAGAATAGAGCAAATAGCTTCTTCAATGTATTTGCCTTGATTATATGAGGGCATTACAATAGATATCAGGGGTTCTTGGGCTTTCATTATCAGTCAAACGGCACATTTTCAGGATAAAGGCTATTTTGATGCTTCAGATCGGACGTAAATATGATCAGCCAGCTCATCCATAACGGAACGTAGGATCGCGTCTGCACGATGGGACTGAAGAAGAAAGCCCAGTATATCACAAGCATACTGACCGCAATGACCGGCAACAACGGACCCGAGTAGTATTTAAGACACATATTGAACTTGCGAACAAACATTATAAAGATATATAGCCAAATCACGCCGGCACCAACGCCGGCCCAGACCGGCGCCCCCATCAAGACTGAATGTGTAGGTATCCAATCTGTCTCCGCGTACGCTCGATAATCAAAACGCTCTCCGGCGATTTCTGAAAGCTGCGGCAGATATGTAAAATCTTTATCATGACCCCAGGAGCCGTAACCCAGCAGAGGCCTATTCAGAAAAGCTTTGAATGAGATTACGAAATCACCCCTTCCCTGCAACAGCAGCTCGGCAGGATTATATGGATTCCTGCAGCGTTGAACCTGTTCTTTTCCATGAGTTCCCCCCCAATCCAGCTCTGTCACGGCAAAAATATAAGTCGCATACAGCATGTACAGGACAGCCAGCCCCGACAAAGCAGATATAGCGAGTACTCTCTTGTCGAATAGGACTTGTCTTGGAACTACGACTAACACCAACAATATGCAGCCTGCGACAAACCAGGCCCCACCTGTCGATCTTGCATTATTTGCCAACCAGAACAAGCCATTGACAATGCAAATGGCCGCAACCAGAAGGCGACGATTGGCCTTGTACAGATACACGAGACACAGCAGCAGGATGGGCTCAATAATGGGATACATGTACACTGCGAGGTATTTCGCTTGCTCCGGCGATATTACATACCGTCTGCCAAAGTAGCCGGACACAATACCGCCGGCTATGTAAAACAGGATCGAATATTCGCTGCTCTTGTCAAACAGGTACAACAAGAAAACGAAATTGACAATCAACATAAAGACGTTTGCCCAGCCTCGCAGATAATCATACGGAACCGACTGGTTATATATATCGCTCAACACAAGCAGTGCGCCATATAAAAAAAGGCACATCAATAGCTTTCTCGCGTCTGGATAGCGGCGTATTATCTCTTTATCTTTCAAGAAAAAGAACGGCAGCAATACGACCGCCATCGCTTCATTCAACGGCAGCATCCCAATCAGGCTGACCCGAAAGCCCGCGCTCGCACCATAGATGAAGAGCAAAAAGCATATCAGTTTTGTTGACATAGTATTAGAAAAAGGGCTGGTAATGCTCGTATTTGGAACTCGCATCATATGCTGCGCTGTCACATCATTTTCAATAAAAAGTGAGGGCATCCTGCTCTTTAGATAATCATGCAAGCTTAGTTCTAAAAATCATAATAGTACACTCGTTGCAGATCTCATTCTCGCATGCGGCGACATCCAACTTCTGTCAGCAAACGGGTTAAATATTTTAAATCGAAAAAGGATTAATGATGCCGTTATAATTTCGACTTCATTGCTACAAGATTCTGTTCTCTTGAGAAGTCCGCTGGTCTCTGAGCCAAACCCGAAATTAGCCCATATTTATCAAAGCAGTACAGGTGGTACCCAAGCGTTTCAAAATAATCCCATATTTCAGTTGCTCGATACCCGAAACCGACAGTATTGATGTCAGCCATCTCCAGTAAAATTGTAGGAGCAGTCACTTTGGACAGGGTATGCACGCCGCCCTGAATTGCTAAAAGCTCCGCACCTTCAATGTCCATTTTGATTAGATCAACATGACCTATTCCTTTTTCTCCGATATAAGTGTCCAAAGTGGTGATTTCAACATCTTCATGGCCAATCATTAGTGCGCTCTGTCTGCAATGGTTACCAAGGGAACTAAAAACCTCGGTACCGGGTCTGTAACAAGACAATTTACCAGTACCAATCTTATTCGATAGAGCTTTCCTGTTTAAGGCACAAATATTCGATAAATCATTAAACCGGACATTAAACTCCAGTTCTTGAAACATTCTGCTACTTGGTTCGAAGCTGTGTACCTGCCCAGCAAGCCCCACACGGCGGGCCGCTAATAATGTGTATTGTCCAAGATTAGCACCAACATCAAAGAAAACCATCCCAGGCTTAAGAAACTTCATCACAAATTTGCATTCTGCCGGTTCATACATTCTCTTCACATAGATGGATGCACCGATGACATCATGAGGATATACTCTTACTTTCAGATCTATCCCCAGCTTGGTTATTATCGCCTTGTTCGGATGTCGCTTTTTCATGTACCTCCAGGCGATGGCTCTGGGATTTAGTAAATTCCACGCGCGACGAAACACATAACAGAGACCGCGGTACAAAATCGATGGCATCCAAAACTCCTCATTCGGACTAAGCTTCTGGACTAACGCAGGACATAGGAGACACTGGGGCACTTATCGCACGGCTCTGACCAATTGGACATAGCAGGAGCTTCCGCATTACACATCGGTTTTGCCAGACTACATAGAAGCTTGATACTCCCATAGCCAACATGACTGCCAAAGCGACTGAGTGTATCGATAACGTTCCCGCAAATAGTATGATTATTCCTACAATCCCCGCGTTGACAATGCCCTGAATTACCTGGGATAGAAAGCAATAGTGGATCCTGCCCAGCCCCATGAGAGTATAGTATGCGGGAACGCATAATAGACTTAAGAAAGTACCTGTCAATATAATCCGAAAAGCCCCTGGCAGAATTTCCACAAATTTATCTCCGAGCCATAGCCTAAGAAGTAACGGTGAAAATATGGCTAATATCCCATACATAGGAATACCGAAAAGGAAAATAAGTCTCATCGCACGACGATATATTTGCGAAATCCTGTCCTTAGTATTTCTTGTCACATTTGCGCTAATCCGGCTGATTTCCGGCATCAAGGCCCTAAGGCCCGCCTCAATTAGGCCTCTGACCTGCATACTCGCCGTGAAGGCAATTTCGTAGACTGGTATTGTAGCAACCCCTGCGTATCGCGAAAGCATCAGCTTATTAAAAGGGCTAAACAGCATACTTACAAGTGAGCCTCCGAATACCCCGCCGCCGAAACGCAGAAGGCGTTTACAACGTTGAGCATCCAGGTTGTATATATGCAGAAGTTGGATCTTTGCTATACGCCGGATGAAGATAAGACTCACTATATTTACAAAAACATAAGAGAGCGTATTTCCAATAAGCAGACTCTCAATGCCCCGGCCGCTATACAACAGTATGGCAGCAACAGTAACAGCTACGATTCGGCCAAATGACTGGGTGTAGTTAGCTAAATCCATCCGGCCCAGGCCCGATAAAGTAGCGTTCAAAGCCTCAACCAGGAAAACATAGATGCTCAAGATGCCGATATAGGGTAGCAGCCACAAGACCAGGCCTGCATTCTCATCGCTCAGTTTGAAAACGCCGATAATCTGGTTTCGCAGAAGCAGTATCAGCAGCAGTGCGACTGTGCCGCTCAGACACAATAATGCCAAGGCCGTCGTGACATACTGTTGAATCCCCTTGATGTTACCTCGCCCACATTCTTCGGCGACCAGCTTCATGACCGCTTGTCCGATACCCAAATTGCCCAACTGCGCAAAACTCAAAACCGTGGCTAAAACAAGCCAGACCCCATACCGTTCGTAACCAAGAAAATGCAGGTAGATCGGAAACGCCGCCATCATGGCCATGGTGTTGATAACTGTGGTTACGACCCCTGAGGCCATGTTGAGGCGCAACTGTGAACCGAGCAGTTTCTTTATCATAAGTTAGCCATTAGCACTTTGGTGTCGAACATCATTTTTTTTGGGCAGAGTGGGGATGTCGTGTTCGTCGATTAGGCGGGTGAATAGGGCGATTCTTCTGCCGGCGGATTCGAGGGAGCCGTTTCTGGGCACTTCGATTTTCAAATTCAGGCTGGGGCCGGGCCGACGGTCCCGGATAGGGACGTTTAACTTCAAAACTTCATTATCAGAGTTTGTGCTCTTAGTACCCTGCCGCCAGGTTAGCTTACGTGTGGTACCATTACGGTTGGTGAGAAGCATGTTGAGACTTATAAATCCCATTTTGCCGGCTGCTGTTGACACCGCCTGCCACCATTGATTAAAAGCATCCGCTCGATGAAAATGCAACTGGGCATCTTCGAAGTTTTTAATCTCTTCCTTCATCTCGCGGTTTATCGCATACTTACGCCGAAGTCCCACAATTATTTCTCTCAGCCGGACCGAGCCAACCACGTAAAAGACCAGGATCAGAAGCAATAGTATACACAGGAAAATGACCAGGGAATTAATGTCACGAGTGACCATCATAAACATTCCTAATCCCGCGAAAAGCAGAGTCAGAACATATATTGTAATAACCACGTGACGCTGCTTCAGGCCCAGGTCAATCAGCCTGTGATGGAAATGCCTGCGATCGGCAGAGAATATGGATCGCCGTTCAAGGAATCGCCTCAGCATGGAAAAGAGCGTATCGAAGATAGGAATTCCCAAAGCCAACATCGGCAGTGCAAGGCCCACCAGAGCGGAAGATTTGGCCGAGCATAGTACGCTGGAAGAGGCAATTGTAAAACCCAGGAACATGCTGCCGCAATCGCCCATAAAGATTTTTGCCGGACTGAAGTTAAAGAATAAAAAGCCGGTCAGGCTGCCGAGCAAGGCAAGCATCAATATCGCCATAACAACCTGGCCGCTATAAACAGCAAATACGGCAATCACTCCACAGGCTATTGCTGAAATCCCTGCCGCAAGTCCGTCCAGTCCGTCGCTAAGGTTGACCGCATTAGTGACACCAATAATCCAGAGAAGTGTAAGCGGCCAGGAGAACCAGCCAAAGTCGATTGTGAGCCAGTTGCCGACAGCCACTGATTCAATTCGGATACCGGCAGCACAGACAACAACAGCAGACGCTATCTGGGCAAGAAATTTTGTGCGTGCTCGCAGGCCCTTGGTCCTGATGTCATCAACCAAACCTACGAAAAATATAAAACAGGCGGCCGAAAGCAGCACGATAAGTTCCGCCAGAATATCCCTGAAGGCATCGCCGATCACATTCGACAAAAACAGCACAGGAAGAGTCAGAGATATCATAGAGAGAAATATTGCGACGCCTCCGATGTGCGATACGGGTCTTTCATGAACGTGACGCACACCAGGTATAGTAACGATGCTAAGCCGGCGGGCCAGCCATATAATAATTGGCGTAATCAATAATGCAACGCCAGCAGAACCAAGATATACAAACAGGTAGGTTTTCATGAAAAATTTTTGTTTCTGCGCGGACTCCGTCCCCGTCGGTGTACCAACGAGGTCTTCCATTCTGTCAGCTTTCATTTATCAGACATAACAAGCCATTGAAAGCCGGACTCTATTATTTACAGGGCACCCTAAGATTAAGGCGCCCGATTTTCATCGGTTCCTTTACGCGGCAAGGCAGACAAATCTGTAATCAATCTTGCCAGTGCAAATCGCCATTGGACCTGGCTATCGTCCAGTTCCACAGCTTTGCGATAATGTTCTATGGCGGCTTCATTGTCTTTTTCACTTCTATAAATATTCGCCAGAGATGCATGTGCCAAAGCGGGAGCATCAGGCTCAGAACATTTTTGTCTAAGCAGCTCAATGACCTTCGTCTTCGCGCTGCCAACAATACTGTTACATCCTTCCATATCCGCAAGGGCATCGGCTACGTAGCTCAACCAGTCGACGTTGTCCCCGGCAATAGCTAAAGCCTGGTCCGGACGGTTCAAATGGTTGATGTACACATCAGCGACACTCTTGAAAAATCCGCCATCAAGCTCAACAGCCCTGCCGAGCTTGTCAAACGCGGCATCGCTTTTTTGTTCTTCGATATCGAGAAGGGCGGCAACAAAACAAGCCGTGGGATCGCAGGGTGCGAGATGGAATCCTTTTCTGATATGTTCTGCACCCTTGGGATCGTTCAGAGCAGATTTTTCAAGCTGGCCGACAACGCAATAGGTCGCCCCGTAAGTCGGACAGAGCAATCGTGCTTTATGAAGCTCGTCTGCGATACGGTGAACTGCATCCATTGCCATTTCAGGGACAATGGCTTCGCCGGTATGCGGATCGGTCAGGCGGCTGATCGACTTCCAGCGGTAGACGTTCAGCCAGTGTCGGTACTTGACATTATCCGGCTGATAAAAAGCGGCTGCCGCTGCATTAGATATCAAATCTGCGTATTCTTCATTGCCCGCCTGCCAGTCTTTTTCTATAAAGCTCTGCTCGGCGATAAAAGCCTTTTTCCAGCTTGCTTCGGCGAGTCGAGCATTATTGGCCCCGAGCAAGACCCAGGCCCAAACTCCGGCCACACAAACCAATACTGTAATACGCAAACCCCTGGAGCCATGGGACACTTGAGCGAATTCTACGGCAGGACTATCTTTCTTCCGGATACGGGCCAAACCCAATAAGAGCGCACATGACACTCCCGAGAGCATCGCATTGGCCGGCAGGTGTTGGCCGAAATCGCTCAAGCTGTGAATCATTATTGCCAGAAGGCCGAAGCCAAGACCGTAGGCAGCCGAGCGAATCGGCGTTAAGGCACTCCCCACATTACCAATATAGCTTTTCCAAACCAAAATTCCAAATACCGACAGAGCAGCCAAGCCAATAAGGCCGGTCTCCTCGGCCGCCTGGGCGTATTCGTTTTCTGCATAAACCGCCAGGGCAGGTATCGTGGAACGATCAAACATCGGATAGACCACTTCATGGGTCCCAAGGCCGGTACCTAAAACAGGAAATCTGGTCCACGCAACCGCTATGTCTTTGATTATCTGTAAACGATCCTCATATTGATTGAACTGCTGAAGAGTCGCCAACCGGTCATAGACCGCATCGAAACCCACATACAGTATGCAGATAAATGCCCCAAGTGCCATCAGGACAATTACCCAGCCCCGGCTTCTGAGTGACCGTCGCGAGCTTAGAACAAGCGTGGTAAAGCCCGCTGCGATAAGCATACTGACCATGCCGCCGCGAGTAAGCGATATGAAAACCGTAGCCGCACCAATAATCATCATTACGACAAGCAACCATACACTCCGAGCAGCCCGTGAGCTAAGGTATTCAAAAGCAATCGGCGGCGTAACTTTTCTCCCACTGAAAGCTTCATGGAGCTTCACCATAATCAGGCCAAGAGCTGCCCCAATAGATAAGTTCATAAACTGTCCGTAGTGACTATGATTGATGAACGTGCCCGAGTATGCCTTACTGGAGCCTGAGGGCACCAACCAGTAAATTTTCCCATTTCCGAAGAGACTCTGAGTAATCGAAAGCACGGCAATTGAACCGCCAATAACGGCAATAGCGCCTAAAAGCCGCTTTATCTGGTCCGGCCTGCGATATGTGTTTACAACCACAAAAAAAACCGCTGCCACGGCGAGTACCAATCGCAGATTGTGTGCTGTGGCGTTCGGATAAAAACTCAGTGTCATAGACTTAAGCAAGATGCCGGAGTTAGGTAAATCGCCTAAAAGCTCCTTTTTGGTTGCTGCAGTACTCGGTGAAATTGCATTGATCAGGCCGGCTCGAAGAGGGATAAGCTGAAAGACTGCTATAAGGATAAATAGTGCTGCGGGAATGTATGCCCATGACCATACCGGCTTTATCTCTTTATGAATGATAAGCTTCAGTAAAAAGCTTATGGAAAGAGCTGCTGCAAGGGCTGCTACAACCTCCTCGCTCCAGGCCTCTACCGTGCCAAATGCAAGAGGCATAAATGCAAGAAGTGATATCAGCAGCCATTCGATTACCTTATCAAATCTGCATAGAGGAACATCAATGATGTCAAGATTGGATAGGTTTTCCTTCATCAGTCCGGCTCCTGTCGGTCATAGAATGAGACAGCAAGTACATGCTGAGCATGCCTGTGGCGCAACGCGAATATCTCGATCATTCTGGTTAAGCGGTTACAAAAACTATCGGTTAACCACTGCCACTCACTATCTTTGAGATGCTCATATTGAGTATCAATTGCATCGCCGTTCACAAAGTCTGCCATCCTCAAGTTCTTTCAATAATATCAGGGCTTTCTGTAATCGCTGTGCGCTTGTTATCACTGGCATGTTTCGCCTTTCGGCTGTCGAAACCGTAGTTGCTATCGTAGTATCCGTAGCCGCTGTAATAACCATAACGCCCTTTCTTTGAAACATTGTTTACAACTACCCCAAGCAGGTTTGCGCCGACACTCAAGAGGCCGTCACGAGCCATCCGACCGCTCTTTCTTGTTGATTTGTCAGCCCTTAGTACCAGTAGTGTTATATCGGAGATAGCGGCAATTATTTGAGCATCAGTGACAGGTAAAACCGGAGGCGAATCAATAATGACACGATCGTACTTGTCCGAGAGGTTCTTAATAAGTTTAGCGAAGGATTTGCTGTTGAGTATCTCGGCCGAATTGACCAGTTGGGTTTTGCATGGTAGCAATTCAAGACCATCAACTCCGGTAGAGTGGATCGCTCTTTCCAGAGTAGTCGTTCCGGAAAGCAGGGAGACAAGCCCGTTACTCCCGTTCATTTCAAACACCTGGTATTGCATGGGATTTCGGAAATCGGCGTCGAGGAGTAGGGTTTTCTGGCCGGCCTGAGCCATTGAAATGGCCAGGTTACTCGCCAAAATCGTCTTGCCCTCTAATGACCCCGGAGAAGTAACAAGTATTGTCTTTGCCTTTCCTTCGGGTACGCCGAAAAACACGGATGTACGTATCGCGCGATAGGCCTCCGCAGCACGGGAATTAGGTTCGAAATGAACTTTCCGGCCCCGGGCGATGATGCTTCGCTCTCCGTACATTGATGGAACTACACCTAATACCGGCACGCCAAGAACCGATGATACCTCCTCGGCAGACCGCAGAGTTTGGTCCATCCAATCGCGAAGAAGTGCCAGGGCACAACCCAGCATAAGACCGATAATAAGGGCAAGACCTACATATCTGGCCTTTTGTGGTTCAGAAGGCTTATTTGCCTGACGTGCAAATTCGAGAATACTGATATTGAGCGCCCCGACATCTTCAGTGACATTGACTTCCTTAATGCGGTCGCCGAGAATGTCGCAGAGCTTTTTTGTCTGTTCCCAGTCGGACTGAAGGATTGTGTATTGGGCGAGCTGCTCATTAAGATTAAGGGCAAGTTGACGCTGGTCTTCATAGTATTTTGCTATTTGGTCTTCCTTTTCTTTCGCAGCGAGGTACTGTTGTTCTACCACGGCAAGCTGAGCCTGTGCAAAGTCGGCATCCAGTTCATCTATCTGAGATTTGAGGCGGGCGATTTCATTCTCCAGTGACGTTACCGCCGGATGCTCAGGAGTGACTTGGCGCAAACGGTCTTTATGGCGAAGCTGTAACTGGTCCAGTTTGGACATGAGTTCGCCTTTTTCGCTGACTGTGGAGACATATACTCCCTTGGCCCGCTGTGCTTCTATAAATTGCGTGAGCCTGGCAGGGTCACTCATCATTGCTTTTGCGGATTCGTAAGCTGATTTACTCTCGATGGTCGCAAGCTGTGCCTCTGTCAGTACCGTGGAGAGCTTTCCAAGCCGTTCAATTATGATATTGCCCTGATCGGTTTCAAATGCCAGTGAAACATTTTCTCTTTTAAAATCCATCGTTGCCTTGAGCTTTTCTGAAAGCTCTTTGTCCCGTTTATTCTTTTCGTTTTGAAGGATTTTGAGAACCTCTGCCGAATTGCTTCGCTTGCGGCTCGTATGGTACTTTATATATGAATCCACAACTGAATTTACAATCTGGGCCGCTTCTGCAGGATAAGGCGATTTAAACAATACGCTGATGATATCGTCTTTAGTTCCTACACGAACATCCAGGACGCTTTTCAGCAGCGCAACCGGATTATCTACTTTCGCAAATGTCTGCATTTGTTTTATGCCGGGAGTCTCAACAACAGAAGTAAGAATTGGCGAGGACTTGAGCAACTCAGCCTGGGTGTAGAGATAATTATTAGACTGAGTCATTATGCCTTCTTCTGTTTCGCTGATAATCTTAGGCCCGCTTTGCTCAATGTATACCTTGGATGTACTTGTATAAATAGGTGCAGCCTTGATCAGATAGACAAGAACCGCTATCAGTGCCGCAAGCGTAGTAACCAAAACGATCAAGCGGTTACGCCATATTATTTGAATCAGGCTCTCGGGCATGATTTGAACTGCTGACGGCACCCTTATATTCGAGGATCTTTTCCGAACCGTATCACGAGTTTCATTCTGGTTCATTATGTCATTCCCAATCTTTTTATTTGGCTAAGTGTATTCCGTCTGTTTTTATTCCCATACTGGTACGTACGCACCAACGTGAATACTGAATATTTTCTCGAGAAAACGGTTTGTCCGTGTTCTGGGCGTATGTTCCACAGCAATAATGTCACCAGGTTTTATATAGGTAGTCAAAGCATCCTCGAGCGTCGAACGATGTGCGACCTGAAAAGTCGCATTGGCAACTTTGCCGTCTGAGGTCAACCGATAGACCATAGCATAACGCGGCTCGAGATCCTGGTTTAATCCGCCGGCAAAACCTATCGCCTGCATAAGGTTGTACTGAACATCATACGAATATTCGAAACTACCCGGTTTATTGACCAGTCCAATAACCGTAAACGGCAACTGCTCAACTCGTTCAACCAAACGGGCATACACAGAGGGCCGATTTACGGCATACTTGGGATAATAAGCATTAATAACGGCCGTTTCGATTTGAGTCAGAGTCCTTCCTACGACCTCGATTTCACCAACAACCGGAAGTGTGATGGTTCCCTTTTGGCTGACCCGGCACATATATGGAGCAATAGTCCCGACTCCGTCTTCCTCTTCGGCAGTGACTACCTGTAATATGGCTGGCATGGTTAATTCGATGACCTCTCCGGGCATAACACGATAGGCCCCCCTGCGTGTTTTGGCCTTTATTAGCTGATCCATCTGCGCTGTAGGATGCACAGGACCGGCATTTTCGAATTGGGCCAATTGCTTTGCAGAGGATGGTTGAACCTGGTCGCTGCACCCGGCAAAGTTGAGGGAAAGTAACATGACCAGAAAGAGATTAAAGAGAACTTGTCTCTTCGATAAGCGCACGATAAGATTATTGTACTTCACGAAGTTCAATTTTTGGGTACCTCCCTGGAATTACTTGCGCTAAGTGTCGCGTTCCTCTCGCTCTACTACGCATAGAACCTGTTAAACATTCAAGATTCTCTCCTTAGAGATCCAAACGATATTCAGTTAAACTTAATTGTCTCTAATTAACTCAAATTCCCGGGCCAATCCTCCTACGTAGTTATTATTTTATTAATGTAAATAATCCCCTGCCGAGAACTATGTATTCGTTTATTTAAGTAATACGATAATACGGATAAGTACAACATGTCATCGATATTTCCACGAAAGCTTTTTCTGGTCTTTTTATGGTTTACCAGCCCGAATTTGCCGGTTGGAAGCCCATGGAGGCCGAAACGGACTGCGTATCGCCGGTCTAAGCGGGATTCGTATCGGAGGCAATGTTATCACACTGCCTGAGACAGGCAGTCCTGAAGTATTGTCTGCAACCGGTTCGATTGTTCTTAGCGTAAAAGGATTAAAGAAACACATCTGCCCGGTGAGTGGTTCATCCGAATCGTCATCCAATACTGCGTACGATATAGTACTAATATATACGACTATCAGTAAAACTAACGCTCCTAAAAATATTTTAGTCCTAAGAATCAATTTGTTTTTCCTCCACATCAGCTTTTTCTTCACATTGTTCCTTGCTCATTAAGGTGTTGGCAAAAGACAAGTACTTATGCTTTTTCCCAATTAAATAGTTGATATCCTGTAATCAACTATAAACCAACTCCCAATAATTCTCCTATAAATCTTAGTCAAGGTCAGCACCATTGTATCCGAAGCACGCAGTACAGACAAAACCCACCTTCAATATGGCCCTATATCGAGCCGTTCTTATGCTTCCTTGCACCTCCCGAAATGCCTGAAAGAGTTTGGAGGGAAACTGATGAAAATGCTGAAAACCTCCCTCTTTCACAAGATCTTAATAACATAACTATTATTAAGATCTTTAAAAATTAAATCTTACCATTTCTGCGTACTAAATATAAAGGTTAATTATAACGTATTTGACCGTGTTTTGTCAACATAATTTTTATCAGAAAATGGCATTTCTTAACAAAAACCTCTTCTAAAGCACAACTCCGGATTTCGAAAAAAATATTTAAAAGCTACTTTTTTGTGATTGTAAACGTAGTAAAAGCTTGAAATCCTGGCAAAGATACCGGAAAAATGCGGAATCTCATTTTCCGATTTATTCGGACATTGTTCGCTTCGCTCAGATTGATATACCTTCTTATGTTCCTAAAATCAAGGTAGGTATGAATATATCTGACTAAGTATCCGATATAGGTAAACAGAAATAAATGCTTCACCTCACTGTGCAGAGACTACAATTTACAAGATAGAAAGCTCGATATAAACCTTTACCATTCCAAAAAATTTTGAAAAAAATTAATTTTTTAGTTGACACTACATAGTTTGCATTACATAATATGCAAAGCAAAATAATAAATGCTTCTATCAATCTTTGAAATCATGATCTTTAAGGGAGATAACGATGAAGTTTGAAAGTCAGTTGTTAAAAGGTGTAGCCCCGGTGGTAGTTCTGGAGATACTTTCCGGCGGCCAAATGTACGGCTACGAATTAAGCCAGGCGATAGAGCAGCGGAGCGGCGAAATTTTGACGCTCGGCAAAGGGACTTTGTACCCGCTGCTTTACAATCTTGAGGCGAAAAAGCTGGTGCAGGGCAAGTGGGAGACCGCCGGGACCGGCCGAAAAAGACGATACTACTCCATAACCAGCAAAGGTAAAGATGAATTAGCTAAACAAAAAGCCCAGCTTAAAGAGCTGACGGCCGGCCTGAATCTCGTTTTCGGCGGAGCAATCGCATTAGCCTGATTATTGGTATTAGCTTTGGTATTATGCAGAAGTCAGAGGAATAAGAAAAATGTCTGATAGAAAAAGCGATTCGAAGAGTCTTCCCGCATGTGCGGTCGAGTATGTCCAGCGGCTTTTGAAAAAGATGCGTTATCGCCGGAAGGTTCGAGATGATGTCGAGGCCGAGCTTACGGCGCATTTTGAAGATGAGCTGAAAGACTGCAAGACCGGCGAGGAAAAAGAGCAAAAAGCCAGGAAACTTTTGTCCGATTTCGGCGACCTGAAGCTGCTGGCGATACTTTTACGCCGGGCCAAGAAACGCTGCCGGCCGCTCTGGCGAACCGTCATAGCAAGGACTTTTCAAACCATTGGTATATTAATCGTGTGCTTTATCTTTTATACCATCTGGTTTTCTTTCGGCGAGCCGACGATCCGCGTGGATTATATCCAATTGCTGAACCGGATGAATCAGCCGCAGGTCCGCAACCAGGATAATGCCTGGCCTCATTATGAAAAGGCAATCAAACTGTATGTACCCCAAAGCCCGGTCGTCAAACAGTTGATTTCATACAGGCGAAACGGAAAGCCGCGTGAAGATGCGCTGCGGCTGAAAGACCTGTTACAGGATAACCAGCAGCAGATTCAGGCCTGGTTCGAGAAGAACCAGAAGTACTGGGATAATCTCAATTCTGAACAACAATCAGTCGTTCTCAAATGCTTTGAGTATGATTGGGTACCATTTCCCATGATCGTCCATCAGGATTACAACGATTGGTATGTCACGACATTTAACCGAATGACGGAACATGTTCTCAGGTGTATTAATGGTGATACCGAACTAACGAATCCTCATCCACGTGGACTCCTGCCGGATCATGTGGATCCCGAATTTCCGAACGATGAGTTGAGAGAATGGCTAAAACAAGGCAAAATTCCTCCGAATTTTCTCCAAGCCGTTTCGGTCGCGGTGCTCCACGAGGCCATCAAGCGATATTCGAACCTCCCGAAAGACATTCGGGGAGAAATAACAGACATCGAGCTTGAATATATAAGTCCCTGGGTCAGGCAGAACGAAGCCGCATGGCAGGAGTTTCTGGCCGGCAGTGCCAAGTCGTACTGCTACCGGCCGTATACTAATGATCCCAATAACAACAAATCAGTCTTTAGCATTCCCCTGCCGCCTCTGGTACCCCTGAAGGATTTTGCAAGGATGGCAGCTTGGCGCTCGCGTATCGACAGAGACCAGGGACGACTACAGCAGAGCATAGAGGATTGTCTCGCTATCGCCCGAGCCGCCGGCCATTGGCAGGGCAAGGGAAAACTCGTCGAACAATTGGTGGGCATAGCGATAAGCAGTCTCGGCCATGCAGAAATTCTGAGTGTCTTAGCCAACCAAAAGATTTCGGCCAATGAGCTGCAGAGCTTGCAGGAGCAATTGTCACAGATTTACCCCGGAGGCTACCCGCTGATAAACATGGAAGGTGAGAGACTGGCTTTTATGGATATTGTGCAGCGTTCGTTCACCGATGGGGGTCCCGGAGGGGGCCATTTAATACCCGGTCTGTGGGATGAGTATACAGAATCACCTTCTCCCGACCCTGATGTAAGTGAGAAGCTATTTTTCATGCCGTTATACACGGCGGCAAGTATGGTCCACGCAAGGCGCGATGCGACGGTAGCAAAAGCTAATGAAATATACGCTCTGCAAAACGAGGTTGCCAGAATGACCCCTTATCAAAGGCACGTGTCTAATATCAAAACGGCTCATGAGATAATGTACGAATCCTGGCTAAACCAAAGGTTCTTCCTGATTCAAATTTTCATACCCGCCACGGCCACAGTCTCTGACATTGTATATAGGAGCAAAATGCACCACGAAGCAACGTTGGCGATACTGGCGCTTCTGCGATGGCGGCTTCAGAAGGATCAATATCCGGCAACCCTCGGAGAACTGGTTGCAGCCGGATTCCTGAACGAGTTGCCCATGGATCCCTGGAGCGACAAGCCTCTTGTCTACAAAAAGACAGATGATGATTTCATCCTCTACAGCGTCGGCCTCAATTTCACCGATGACGGCGGCGAATACGGCAAAGATTTTAACGGCAACATCCGAACGTGGAGCGACAACGGCGACACTGTCTTCTGGCCGTTGCCGAAACCGTAGACAGAGCAATAGCAACGGCTACGATGATTACAGGATTGTATCCTTGCAATTCTGTTTGACGCTCCGTATCATATCCTGCACAGTTTATAAGATAAAACAGGTA
>Ga0307378_10004315_pt1 | contig 20374 bp, 8 predicted proteins | sample UN1MG_FD_202238 | JGI IMG/M metagenome (GOLD analysis project Ga0307378, IMG submission 202238) | Soil microbial communities from Risofladan, Vaasa, Finland - UN-1 | ecosystem: Environmental > Terrestrial > Soil > Coastal area > Acid sulfate soil | place: Finland: Risofladan, Vaasa | collected... | reverse complement strand
ACCCCAGCAGCTTACAGGCAGCAGACACTACCTCAAGCGGGTTGTTCAACATGGCCAGTTTCCCTCGATATCGCGAGTCCCAAAGCACGTTCCAAGTATCAATATCAGTAGTTCCTTTGATATACTTTTTGTTCACCACCATACCGGTCGATCCCATAAGATAGGGGATCGTATATTTTTGCTCCGGATCACAGATAGGGTTACGATATTGCTGACCAATGTACTTGAAATTCGGAATCTTCGTGTAGTCAAAGGGAGCCAGTAACTTCATTTTGACCATCTGCCGGACAAGCTCGTCACTTGAAACCACCAGATCGAAAGCAGCAAGGTTTGACTGAACAGCCCCCAGCACCTCTTCCTCCTCCTGAAAATTAATTTCATGAACCTGAATTCCTGTCTCCTTTTCGAAATTCTTCAAGGTATTGCTGCCTATGTAATCCTTCCAGTTATAGAGATTAAGGACTCGCGTTTTTATCTCCCTGGCTGAGGCCGGTTTCCTTCTTTCTTCCTGACTCTGCTTTCTGCTGCAACCGAAAACAAGCATGATACCGGCCATACAAATAAATGCCTTTTGGCAGCTTCTCCATGTGAACATTTTTAGAATATCCTCTTTCGAGTTATTATAAGCTATAAGCCCATAAGCCTGTTAAGGTTAGAAAAAATAAATTGAAACTCCTGAAAAAAGTGTAAAAATTCTCTCAATAACAAAGTCATCCACATAATAAAATTATCGGCATGAAAAATTTATGCTATCGGCCTGTAGGAAATTCCGGCTGTTTTTGCTGACAGGAGTGGAATATAATCAGGCAAACAATGCCGTAAACCTTAAGATGTGAAAAGTGTAAAAAGGCGGGGGAAGAATATCGAATGGACAGTCCACGAACGAATTTATACCCTCTCCAGGATAGGAAGCAGGAAATAAGATCCTTGATTTATTTTGCTTTTCAAAAATTCGGTGTACCCAGACCAGTATAACGGGTCTTCTTCCCGGTAAAACCGCACATACAATTCCCTGATTCGATATATCCAGGGGCCTGGTCCAAACCCCTTGAGATAATTCGGGTTGACCTTGCCAACCACGATCTGCGGCTTGAGCTGGCACAGGGCAAGATCGCCCGATCGTGCGATACTAACCAGGTCCCCGACGTGAACGCCCCTGCTTTCCCGCCAGTCGTCGAATCTCAGGCCAAATTCCCGCGAGATTAACTCCCGGCCAGGAAAGGAAAGAACAACCGGCATCTCCTGCCACTTATGTTCCTGACCTGCCTGTCCAGCCCGTCTGCCAGAAGATACCGCACCCCTGACATCTCCGGCCCCCCTGGCATCCCTCGAACCCCTGGCCCCCGCTGACCAAAGATAACGAACCACTCGATACCTGGCCCGGGTGATGCCCACATAGCCAATATTTTTTTCCTCTCCCTCTTGCCCCTCTCTTCCCCCTCCTCCCTCTCTTCCTTCTTTTCCCTTTGAACTCATCTCCTCACATAAACCAGAGGAATGTTTAGAATGTTTATTTCGGGGACGCCCTGGAAAGGGTCCTGCATGCCTGCCAAAGGGAAGAAGATAAACCGCGTCAAATTCCAGTCCCTTGACCTTGTGCACGGTTGAAAAAATCACCTCAACCCTTCGCTCATTCTCCCCTGCATCTTCGCAGACGGCAATTTCTCCTCTTCTCACCTTTAAAGGGGCCTCCTCAATGAGATAATCATCCAGCTCACTCCCATCGATCCGGCCATGATCCTGCTGATTGGCCTGACCATCAATCTGACCAATGGCAAGCTGGCCACTGTCCTGGCTGTTATACTGGCTGTTATACTGGCTATTGTCCTGGCTGTTATATTTGCTGCCAGGCTGTCCGAAAAACTGTTCAACTGCCAGCGGGGCTCCCGTCTCCCCTCCCCTTCCCTCCTCCGGCCAGAGCCGGATATCGGCAAACCCTTTTCGCCGGTCCATGAGATAGTCCCATATGGCCAGAGGCTCCCAATCCCGGTATGATCCGATATAGGCGGGAATCATCCCAAGTCCCCGGCAGCGGTCAAAAGCTGCTTTGATGGCTGCCTCATCAATCCGTTCCCCATTCCTCTCTCTCCCGGCCAGATCCAGAATGGTCTCAAAAGTGTCCCACCTGCGCCATAAGGGGAAATTTTCATTCAGGGGCAGGCATCGGCCAAACGAGGAAAGTTTCCGGTAAAGATGATAAAATGCCGCCTCCACTTCCTGGTTGCTTCGGCCAAGAATGGCCAGGGACAGATTTGGACAAGAGCCCCGCTGGCAGAAGGGAGCCCCGCTGGCGGAGGTCAGGCTGGCTGCTATGCAGGTAATGTCTTCGGCAATGTGCTGATATATGGCCTTATGGCTTTCCTGATGCCCATCCGGATGCAGGGGCACCTTTCGGGTTATTCCTCCCTGAAGACCGGATTTCCGCCACGCCTCTGCATCTTTATCCGGCTGATCTACCAGATCCACACGATCCGCCCGATCCGCCTGAACCACCAGATCTGCCCGATCCGCCAGATCCGCCCGCTCAGCCTCACTATTTCTGGCACTGGAGTGAATTCTCCGGGTGCATGCATAATTTTCCTGCACGTACTCATCAAAAAACCTGCACAATTCGCTGGCACTGCGATAGTTTTTGCTTAGTTCTCTTTGCACATAGCCAATCGATTGCTCTGCCAGGAAAGTATTCATCAAATCAAAGCTCGTCCGCTCGTCCTGCGGATGCTGGTAATGAAAAATATCCTGCAGGGGATCTCCCACCAGAAAAACCTTAAGGTTTTCCCTATGGGATTTGAGGATAATCTTTTTGACAAATTCCAGCCGATCAGCCAAAACGTCCTGAAATTCATCAATCAGGAGGTATTGATAATGCCGGGCCGAAAAAAGCTCCGCTGCCCTTTCCATGCACTTTTGGTGGAACAGCTCAGTTGAACTATGACCTGGAACCCTGTCCTGCTGAATTTTTCCTCCCCTCCCCTGCCGGTCTCTTATCTCTTCACTGATCCTGACTATCTCTCCAGGTTCCAGCACTTTTCGGGCAAATCCATGAAAGGTATAAATGTTCAACCTCTTCCAGTCGTTCAGGAGGTCAAATTGCGGCTGATAGTCCCGAATCCGTTTTTGCAGCTCCACCACTGCCTTCTTCGTATAAGACAGAAGCAGAATATGCTCCGGAGGAACGCCCTTTTGAATCAAAAGATCCAGTACAGCATAGATCAGCGTCCTGGTCTTTCCTGTACCGGGTCCGGCCCTCACGATCAGGGATTCTCCTGCCAGCGGGGCGGGCGTTTCGCTGAAAGTCTCCACAATGCCCTTTTGTTCATCATCAAGCTCCCGGTCTTTGGCCTCAAGGTAATTCTTCCTCTTTTCCACGGAGAAATATTTTTGTATCCGAAGGCGCAACCGCTCATGCTCAGGCTTTTGCCAAAGTGCCAGAGTGCGATCCGAAAACCCGGGTGATTGAGCAGAATGAAGGCAGGTGAAATAATCGGCGATCAATTGGTCAGCCAACTCCCGGTCACCTCCGGCCAGAACTGCAAAGAAAACCCTGGTCAAAAATTCTTTCACTTTAACTAACTGGTTTATTTCCCTGATCCTGTCCAGGTTGCTCTCCTTCCACTGATCCGAAGGCCGCAAGGTCAGACGGTAGCCAATCTCCTCCTCCTGCTCAAAGTAATGAATGTACCCCAAAACCTTGAGCAGCGAAAGTGCCCGCTTCATCTCTTCCAGGGAATGGTCCTGATGGAAATGCTCATATATGCTCAAGATACCGAAAGATTCCGGTGCCAGCGGGGCTCCCATCCTTGAGCAGCCCCCGGCCCCGGCCCCGGCCTGCATCCGCGAATCTATTCTCAGGCGGCCATCATGCAAACTTTGACATGGGCTCAAAACCCTCTCCTGGGCCAGACAGCAATGGTGCAGGTACTCATGGTGCAGGTACTCATAGATCTTTTCAGCCAGCTCAACATCCTGACTAAAATTATGCTTTGGATTCACCTCAAGGAGACGAAAAATAATATTTTTTTCCTCCACCAAATTTTCCGTCCGGTAGATCATTATCTTGTATCTTTGCCAGAAGCGGAAAAGATGCCCGATCCTTCGGGACTTTTTGACCAGATCGTGCAGCATCTTCCTGTGGTGTTTTTCCACCCATTCCTCAAGATGCGGATAACTCCCTGAGAACGGGTAACTCACTGAAAGCTGATCAAGGTCCAGCTCATAGAAATTACTATCCCTCTCCTCATAATTCCTTTCCTCATAATTCGTTTCCTCATGATCCCCGCCCGTCTCATGGTCCCTGTCTTGCGGTGTTCGCCAGAAACCATTCCGATGAAGCTCTTCCAGCTCTGCCGATTCCTGTCCCCAGATCCGGTTTTTCTCCTCTTCCGAGAAGAGCACCTTTCCTTTTGTCCGATAATCGCGAACCAAGGCAGTGATCTGCTCAACCAAATAATGCCAGGAGATGCGTGACTCCCTGGACAGGTATTTCTGTTGAATCTTTTCAAACAAAATGAGACTAATTTGTAAGGGAAAAAAAAGCGGAAAAAAATATGCCCGGTCCCCAGGCTGGCTCCCTGAAGGATTGGAAGGGTTAACTTTTTCCGATCTTGCCGGCAGAACAAAGGAAGTGGATTGAATGCTTCGATGAGAGATGGTGATAAGCCCCTTTCTCTGGAATTGAATAAGGTCCAGGTAACAGGCCCTTTCATCTCCATCGTACTGTCTAACCAATCCCTGGAGGGAGAAGACCGCCCTGCCCTCATTGCGTAATTCTCTTTGCCAGGCTTTGTCGAGTGGGAAAGCCGAAGGATCTCCGGTGAGATCCATCTCAAGGCCATACAACCGATATTCGCCCCAATCAAAAATTCCAGCCTCATATTGAGAGAGCCAGTAGAGCGCACTTCGAACCACAGCCTCCTTCCTCCTCTTCTGGGGAGCAGGAGAAAATTTGGATATACCGGACATGCGATCATCAAACCGGAACTCCAGGCCATGAAACTGCATGGAAAAGGTAGCTTCCTGAAGCGATCCCTCTTTGAAAACCTGCTCCATCAGCTCGGATCGGATATTCAGCACAGCCTCTTTGGTCAAATCCGGTAAAGACTCCGCTTCCTGCTCAATAATTCCAGGTCCGTCCCCAATTCCAGTGCCAATTCCAGTGGCCTCGCCACGTTGCCGGTGTTGATGCACAGGCTGGAAGCCTGTGCTACCACCACCTTTATCACTACTACTACTATTACTGCTGCTGCTACTGCTGCTACTGCTCCCCACCCCAATTCCGGGTCCATCCCACTCCATCTCCTGCTGTTCAAGGAGAACATAGGCGCATGCAGGTGCGGAGAAATGCCCCCTCTTGCGGGCAGCCCTGCCTATTTCCTGCAGATAATCCTCCAGCGTCTGCGGCCTTTGATAATGAATAACCAGGGAGATATTGGGTATGTCCATGCCCATGCCAAAAGCCCTGGTAGCCACCAGCACATGAATATCACCGCTGGCAAAGCGACGATAGATCATCTCCCGCTCTTCCACCGGTATTCCGGCATGAAAACAATCAAAATAAATGGGCTTGCGGGACCGCATGTCTTTGATCAAAGCCTCGTTGAGCGCCTCAGCCAGTTCCTCGGTGCCGTGCTGCGACTGGTAAAAGATAAGGGCACGAAAATGTTCCGCGTCCAGATTATCTTCAATGATCTTTCTGATGGCCTCAACCTTTTCGGCCTGCGTGTCTAAGTATGCGCATGATGGCCTATCTGCCTGCATAGCTGAGGGCCTATCTGCCTGCATGGCTGACGGCCTATCTGCCTGCATGGCTAAGGTAGCACAGGCATCTCGCCTGTGCGATTCACCCTCCCCTAACCTCTTCCCTCGATGGAGGGGAATTTGATCTGTCTGTTCCTCCTCCGCCTCCTCTTCTATTTCCTGTCCCTGGCCCTTAACCTTTTCGCTCTGCCCTTCAACCCTTATCCCTATGGGGAAGATGTATTTTTCGATTTCCGGCCGCAGGGGAACCCGGTTTTCCGGATTTACATCCTTGATTCCCCAGTCTGCCATGTCTACCCAATCTGCCCCGTCTGCATCGTCTGCCCCGTGTGCTTCGTGTGCCCCGTCTGCATCGTGTGCATCGTCTGCTTCGTGTGCTTCGTGTGCTTCTTGTGCATCGTCCGTACTGGCCGTACTGTCTGCATGGACAGATTGTGCGTAGTGCTTAGTGCTTAGTGCGTTTTGTTCCGCACTCCCCCCCACCCCAACCCTCCCCCCCGAGGGGAGATCTGAGCACCCCGCATTCTTTTCTCTATGCCGGATTTTCTCGATCAGAAGACGCAGATTGGTTTCGGTGACTGTGGCCGAGAAAAGAAACCCCTGGACGCGTCCGTAAATCTCATGGAGCAAAAGGTCCTGGTAGCAGCAAAGATAATCGGGGCGGAAATGGTATCCCCAGTCAGTCACACAATGGACCTCGTCAAAGACCACAAATTCCAGCCCTGCATCCAGGGCCACCCGGCGCTGTAAAACTTTCCGAAAGGCAGGGGAGCGAAACCGCTCCGGAGTCACATAAACGATGCGCAAAGTGCCATCCTGGATCTGGTGATAATACGAATACACCTCTTCCCTGTCCAGATCCTGATGGAACCCGGCCACAAAATCAAACATGCCAAGGGAGCAGAGTTTGAAAGACTGCTCCTGAATCAGTGCCTTGAGAGGGGAAATGATCAGCACCAGCCTGCCGGAATAGGCGGTTTTGATAATGGCCGGAAGCTGAAAGATCAACGACTTTCCTCCTCCTGTGGGAAGAGTGATCAGTCTATGACGCAAATCCTTTGAGTCAGCGCCGGGGCTTACAGCGTCGGGGCTTATAAAAAATTCCTCCACATTCTTTTTCTGCGTCCTTTCATAGTGCTCTGAGGAAAATTCCCCTTCCCGAAAGAAAACATTGCGAAGCAAAATATCTATATCGCGTTCCTGATCAGGTTTGTCCAGTTCTTCCCATGCCTTTGGGTTAAAGAGCTGATTGACCTTTTCCCGTAAATCAGCGTCACACTCAACATCAGGCGGCAGGGGCCATAGGCGGGTCTCAATGTCCGGGATTCGATAATCAAAAAACCAGACCGAATCTATGCCTTCGAACAGATCCAGGTAGAAGGAGCGAAACTTTCGAAAGATAAGCTCCAGGGAATGAATGTCTCTGTCCTGTTCCATGCATTGATTCTGGCCTTGCCCTGCAAACAGGCTATAGCCAAGGGGAATGCGAAAAGGCAGGGACTCAAGGAGCAAAATTGGCCGCTGGGCCGGTGGCAGGGAGTGTTGGCCCATGTCCATGCTCATGTCCAGGTCAGGGTAAGCTTTTTGCCAGAAGGAGAAAGCCTCCAGGACCTCCGGCAGTGCAGTAGCAGGGAAAAAGCAGACTTCCTGCTTTCCCTGAAAAAGCAGCTCCAGGTTGCGAAAAATTCCAGCCCTGCTGATCCCAGGTTTATATCCTCTGATCCCAACCTGACTGCTTCGGGCCGTATTGCTACAGGCCATGTTGCTACGGGCCATGTTGATCCTGATCGACCTTGCCTTAAGGAACAAGATCATTTCCGGCCAGGGGTCACGACTGGCACATTTTTCCGGATCATACAAAAATACCACCCGCCTCCCCTCCCTTACCTGCTGAAGAAGGCAAAGCAGCAAGGTAGTGTAAAAGATATGGTGATACGGAGAATCCGGGGAGGTGAGAAATTCCCGTGCCTTTGGCATGACTCTGATCAGCCTGGCAGGGGTCTCTTTAACGAATGGTGCATCGTGCGCTTCGTGAGCAGTGCATGGTGCATCGTGAGTAGTACGTCGTGCGTTTTGTTCCGCATTCCCCCCTACCCCAACCCTCTCCAGCGAGGGGGGAGGGGAATCTGAACACCCCGCACTGTTTTCTGAACCTCGCACTTCGCACCCCGCACACTCTTCCCCTGATGCCACTTGCGGCAGCAACGCACTGCTGGCAGCCTGCCAGGAATCAGCAAGCAGGGAACCAGCAAGCCAGGGGAAAGCCTCAAGGTGCGGGTAGAGGCGAATCTCGCCAGTCAATACATCAAGGAGAAAAACACCACTCTCCCATAGAAAATTTCCACATGACCCCTCCTCCTCAAGACCAGCCATACTGGACATACCAGCCATACCAGTCATACCAGTCATACCGGCCATACGGGAACAGCCGGGAATCCCTACAGTTCCGGCCTCACCCTTTGGCAGCAAGAGCCAGTTCCGGCTGGAGCGATGGAGCAAAAAATTTATCCTCTGCTTCTTTTGCCTCTCCGCCTCATCCGGCCCGAATCCCTTCAATGGTCGCCAACGGGTCACCCCTATAAGCCATTCGGCAGAGTCTGAAGACCACTCCATCCGGGAAAGATAGAAAGAACTGCGGTCCGGCCACTTGAGGTTTTTAAACTCCTGCTCAGTCAGGCTCAAAAAAGGCAACTCTTCCAGAAAATAGACCGTGCATGTGCCAGCGGGGCTCCCGTCCGCTGCTGCCCCGCTTGACTCTTGCGAATATTGCCCTGTTTTGAGATCAGGGCATTGCCCTGCTTTCATAAATCGAGAATCTTCAATGGTCGCCAAAAGGTCCCTGCACCACTTTTGGCGCGGAATGGGATGCAGAAGATACCTTGAGAATGGAATTTTCCTGCTCCTGCACTCATCAAAAAAGGAATGGATAAAGGCAATACCAAGACTTTTTGCCCCTTTGGACCCGTCAGCGGCCATTGAATCAGCGATCATTGAAGAAATTTTCTCTTCATCCAGAAGATGCTCCGAGAGGCCCACCAGTGCTACATCAGTTTTTCCCCTGACTTCTGACTCCTGACTCCTGAATTCTTCTTTTAAATCAGCCACATCATCTTTCCCTTCAATCAGGGCAAAGCAATAGGGAAGGCGGTCCTTTAAAACCACGTTGTTTCCCAGAAGAAGGGAAACTCCGGCCATCTCATAGCCGGGTACAATTAACTCCTCCTGCCGCAGCTCGTAGAGGGGTGCGAGATCCTGGCTTGCCCCTTTCAACCCTGTAGGATCTCTCATGTCCGCCGGGTCCGTAGGGCTTGTCGGGCTCATCAATCCCTTCATCATGCTTGCAGCAGGCCCGGACCGGAAAGAAGCAATCTCCCAGAGTGTCTGGAAAATTGGCAATTCCTGCTGAATGTAGTCCCTGACCTCTTTGGGTTTAGCTTGCAGCCTGAAGACTAAAGAGATAAAGAGGCGGATGTTCTGATACACATCCTCATGCGCCATGTGCGGGCACCTCAGCCGCAGATCCGGCCAGAGAGGATGGGCAATGGCGGACAGCTCAAGGGTATCTATGATCCGATCATCAGGGATAGTAAAACCACGATTTTTCAGGATTATAATGTCGTGCTCCCTGATCTGGTGCCCCACCCAGTAAGGGTTAGCCACGGAATGGGCCTTGAGGACCTCAAGTCCTTGATCAGGATCTTTCAGGCCCCTCGGATATTCCAGGCACTTCGACTCTTTCAGGCCCTTGATATAGTTCCCTCCCCCCCCGCGGCTTGAATATGCGTAAAGATCTATGCCCCCTGTCCGGGTATGCAAAAAGGCCAATTCCCGAATCTCACCATACCAATTGGTTTCAAGATCAAGAAAAATCAAAGGTGGTCCGCTTGAGGCCAGGCTGGCTTGCAGCCGAGCCAGATACCCTCCATATTGGAGAAGCAGTGCCTCGTAGAACCGCCCCCCCTTTTCAAAGACCTCCCTGCCCTGCAAAGCGAACCCTTTGAGCTTCAGGCACTGCCTCTCAAAGGATTGCCGTATATAGGGATCACTTACAGCGAGCGATTCCTGATAATAGTTACGGCCAAGGTCCTGAAGAAAAGTCGCTGATGCTCCAGCCGGAAGAGAAATATTCTCCAGATACTTGCTTAACCCATATAGGTAGTAGGGCGATACGTGTTCTGGTTTATTCATATTCTTCATCATGCTCTTCATCATCAACCGTAACAGTTATGGTAAAAGTAACAGTCATTGCCTACCCTCTTTGGTGTATATTATAAAGCATATTCCACCAAAAGTCCCGTTGCGGCAGTTGGGCGTACCCAAAAATTTATGCGAAGTATTATAGAATCTATGTATCCCTTAATTGCTAAACAGGTAAAGAGAAAAAGAGGCTTTTGAAATTCCGGGATCATCATTTTTATGTATTTTCCCTACGTGGTGATATTCACGCTGTCTTCATGGCCACCCAAACCATCCCCTCAGAAATAAAAGTATTTTCAATAATATCATGTTAAACAATTAGTTAACCATAATACAGATTAAATCCCATACACAGGCTGGTATTACATATGCTTACTATATCAGCATAAGATTAAGGGTAGAGGGTGTTGATAGAAGTTCGTTCATTTTTTACTTATCATTTCAAAAAATGTGGTTAGATGGCAATATGAGAATTAAAGAAATTAAAAATTTTCCTCCATAACCTGCAATGATGCCAGCTTTAAATGCCTCAGTCTGTAAATTCAGTTGTTACCTTTTCGACATTCTGAAGACGCTTCAAGATAGGCTATTTTTGCTATCAGGGGCCGTTGCTCTATTACACGGGTTCTATAGGTCTATTTTTAGGGGGGCTGTTCCGTTACCTGCTCTCTATTTCTCAAAACCTTATGTGATTTGCAGCGGATACTCCTTTTCAAATGGGGAGGACAATTTTAAAAGTTTAAGGAGGTGAAACAGTCAGTATTTTTTAAGATAAGTAGATAAAATAGTTAGATACACTATCAAATCGCTTAGTAAATCCCTTAGTAACGTGCTTGTTAACTCGCTGTGCTTGTTACATCGCTTAGTGAATCGCTTTATTAATATCAGTAGAAATTGCTGAAAAGCAAGGAGTTCTATAAAGATGATTACCGAAAGAAAACCCAGCTATGCCTTTTTGTTACTGATCGCTTTGGTCGCTTTATTTTTAGCCTATTCACCTATTGCCCAAGCGCAAAACTGGATGGCCTTACCGCCATACAATACTCTATGGCCATTATGGTCCCCTGCCCTTTCACCTATCAATTCAACGACCGGACTGCCAACCCCTGTTGTAACCAATTTAACCCGTAGCACCATTCTACCAGTACAACCTGGGTTGACCTGGGATCCATCATCAGCCAATCCCTGGCTGCTGTACAATACCCCCCTTGGCATGGCTCATTACGATCCAATCGGTGGAATAAACCTCTGGCCACCATCTTATCTGCAGGATACTGCCGGACTGCCACTGCCACTGACTCTTCCGGCGGGTTATGGGCTGTTGCCCCCAACGAGCCCTCTTTGGATCTCTTCAACTCTGCCGCTGGGTAATGCAGCCGCACTGAATTACCTGTTGCCCTTCGGGCTTCCGACATCGCCGCTATTTCTGGCTGCAAGCGCGTTCATTTAATAATACTTCGCGGTTTTAATGTTACTTTTTTACTATTACTTCATAGTAACATAATTTTCGAAAAACCTCTATTCACAGCTAAAAGCAAGCAAAGGGCAGGTGGAATCAGTGACCTGCCCTTTACTTGTTTGTCCCCGATTAATGGTGTTCCTTAAAAAATTTCGTCATTCTCCTTTACCTCTCATTTCAATTTTGATATACTGATTTTTCAAGATAAAATTCAGGAAAGATGATAAGCTACTAACTTATGAGTCAGGTTGTCATGTCAGCCGGAAGGTTGGCCCATTGTCAATACTTTTCATGAAAAAATCCGAAATGTATATTTCGAATATTTACTCAAAATACCTTACCTTGTCCCAAACAAAAAATAATAATTGTAAAATCTTATAACTGAAGGGAAGGGGAGAATTTGCATGGAGTTAAAAAGGGAATTTTTTCCAAAGGTTAAAAAAACCATTATTCCCAGACCGGTGGTCAGACCAGAGACCGATGTTCTGGGCCTGTCCGGAACAGTCCGTGCTTCCGAAGGAGCGATTTATGGTGCCAACTGGTATCATGATCCTGAACAGGATTTGATTGAAATCTGGGATGCCGGAGCAGCACTTTGCTTTCGGGATGTCCTTCCCAAAAAGGATAAGTATGCAAAGGAAAATCTTTACTTGAAGCTGTCTATCGCTTACAGAACCACGGAAAATGCCTTTGCCAATATCCGAACTTTTTCCGGTAATCATATTACCTTACCAAATGCCGTACAGGGGAGCCTGTATGAAGATCCTGCTACTTTCCATTGGGTCACTGACGATTGCACACTCAACGTCAATTCCATCTACCGTGATGAACGTGCGTGGATCCAAAGAGTTGATTGGGAATGGGTCAGTCGGGAAAACATTTTTGACGATGAAGTTTTCTATAAGGACCCATACCTTTACCGGACAAAAGACGAGGTGGATGCCCTGTATGCTTCAAAAACTATCAATGATGATGTAGTCAAGGAATTTTTAATGAAGAAGATAAGAGAAGATTATGCCTTTGCCAAGCGCTGTATGTTGCTTCTCAATGGGGACGCTCTTTTACAGGGCGATCTGGTCACTCTTTTTCAAAACATCAACATTCATGCTGACTGAAGGTTTATGAATCACCCTTTTTCTCAAATACTACTCGTACGTCAAACCTTGCAGGCAAATATCTCGTAGGTGTATAGATAAGAAAAAATGACTCTCAAAACCAGGGGGGGAAAATACCGGATGGATTCAAGTAAATTTCACTCTATTCCTGAGCTAGACCTATATCTTTTCAATATAGGAGATCACCGCAGGATCCATAAATTTCTTGGAGCCCATTTTATCGAAGACGGGGTCAGATTTGCCGTCTGGGCACCAAATGCAGAACGGGTCTCCGTAGTGGGCAATTTTAATAACTGGAACATCCATGCTCACGCTATGGAGAAAAGAGGAAATACCGGAGTCTGGGAACGGTTCATCCCTGGTCTTCATCAGGGGATTTTTTATAAATTTGCCATCCAAAAGCCCGGTGGGAAATGGGAATTCCGAACGGACCCATTTGCCCGGTTCATTCAGAGCGATGAAAACCGCACACCCATTTTAACCGAGACTTACTATGAGTTCAAAAATCCCAAGGTACCCCTGCCTGATAAATTCAGCAGTCCTTTGAATATCTTCGAGGTGCATCCTCTGTCCTGGCGGCACAGGAATGGGCGGCCCTTAAGCTATCTGGAACTGATCGATGAATTGGTCCCCTATGTTAAATACATGGAGTATACCCATGTAGAGCTTATGGGCATTCTGGAACATCCCTATATCCCATCATGGGGATACCAGGTCATCGGATTCTATGCGCCTACCTCAAGGATGGGTACCCCTGCCGAGTTCAAGCAGTTGATCGATGCTTTTCATCAGGCAGGAATCGGGGTAATCGTTGATATCGTACTGGTTCATTTTCCCAAGGATTCGACAGGCCTGGCTTTTTATGATAATGATGATCACCTGTTCGAGGGGTCTATCCCTGATCGGAAAGAGACAGCATGGGATACTTTTTATTTTGATTTTGCTCGAAATGAGGTAAAAAGCTTTCTTATTTCCAGCATCTTTCACTGGATCGAGGAATTTTACCTCGATGGCTTCCGTTTTGATGCAGCAGGACAATTCCATTATTACGAATTCTCCACGGAGCAGAAGTATCGTGATTTTTTACACAGACATGGAAACTGCCATAACCCGGAAGGATTCCGCTTTATGCAATCCATGAATTGGGCCGTCAATGAGGAGCACCCGGAAACCCTTCTCATTGCTGAAGACTCAACCATTGCCGCTGGAGTTACCAAGCCTGTGGAGCATGGCGGACATGGCTTCGATTACAAATGGGATTTAGGATGCACCTCACATATGATGAAATACTTTCGGCGACCTTACAGTCAAAGGAGTTGCGTCTATGGAGATCTCACCTATCCCATGCTGTACCACCATACCGAAAACTTTGTCCTCCCTCTCGGCCATGACGAGGTCGTTCATATGAAGAGAACTATGGTCAACAAAACAGAGGACCTCACGGATTTCGATAAATTTGCCAACCTCCGGCTGATGTATCTGCTGCAATTTGGATATCCGCATAAAAAGCTTCTGTTTATGGGACAGGAATTCGGACAAAAAAATGAATGGAATGAGCGCCAACCCCTGTCATGGGAATCCACATGGGACCATCTTCATCGCTCCATGCAATGGTTTGTCAAGCGATTGAATGAAATCTACAAATACGTCCCTGCCATGCACGAAGGTGATAATATTCCCAATGGATTCGAATGGATTGAATGCCAAAACTACCAGCAAAATCTTCTCTCTTTTATCCGCTATGACAAAAATTATAACGAATTTTTGGTCTACCTGATTAACCTTTCCAAGGAGTATTTTGAAAATTTTCGTCTGGGAGTTCCTTTTGCCGGCAAATATTACAAGGTAATTGACACCGATGCTCAAGAGTTTGGAGGGAATGGCCATAACCTGGTCAGCGAATACCATGCCGGAAATCAGGGGGCTTTTCAACACCAAAACAGCTTTTGTACCAAGCTGCTCCCCTTGCATGGCATGGTTTTTAAATCCCTGGATATATGGCGATAGCATCTGGTGATGATCTGTTTTTTTTGCCAACACCGGGTTAAACAAAAACTGTCTCAACAAAAACCGGAGAACGGGCTTTATTCGTTCTCCGGTAGTAATAAACCTCATAAGCCCAGATATCGGCCCCCCATAAGAAGCGCTATCAGATAATTGCTATCGTTGGTACAGGGTTGGCCAGGGACAAACCAAGGGTTCCGGTATCAACCTGCAGATACAAGGTATCGTGAATGAGATAAGTTCCCGTAATAAAGGTTGTGGTGGACAGGCTGCAGGTATAACTTACGGAATAGCTGGTAAGGGACTTCAGATCAAAATAGGAACCGCTCAGGGTAAAACTCGTGAGTCCGTTAGTGCCTGTTACATTGATAGGAACAGGGACGAGCTTGTTTAGCAAAAGACCTGCTGTTCCGGTAATGGCCAAAGTTCCCTGAGTATAGAGAAGCTGGAAATTAGCTGTACCGCTATTTAAACTAACATAGCTTACCCAACTGCCGAGCCAGCTCCCGGTGGGGTTTGGCAAAACGGGAAGAGTAACCGTGGCTACCGGTGCCTGGGCCTGTCTGATCAACCCTGCTCCTCCAGCCAGACCTAACCCATACAACCCGGTCACACCGCCATAGAGACTAGGTGGGCTGTACAGGCTGTTTACTCCGCCATACAGTCCACCGTAGAAACCATACGGACCGCCGTAGAAACCACCTGCTCCATAATATGGACTGCCCAGACCAAAGCCGCTCCCTGGAAAAACACCGAGACCGCCGTAATATGCCTGGACATTTCCGCTATACATTACCATAGATGCTGCGAGAAATAAAAAAACGATAAAAAATGCTTTTACTCTCAAGGAATTCATAGTCAAAACCTCCCTTCCGGGTAAGCAGGGAGTGGGGCCTGTTATCAGGCCCCACTCTCAAGGAAACAAGCACAAGACAAATCGCCTGTCTATCAGCCCTTTATAAGCCCTTGCCAGAAGGCTAATCGTGGTGGACTAAGAGCCCTCCACACCTGATTTTACCTGTTGTTTCTGACGAAAACATCCCCAGGGCCTTAGGGCTTAGATGACAAGGCTCAGGTTAAAGCTACCAGTATCAGTTTCCAGATATAAGGCATCATGGATTATATAGGTTCCTGTCATGTAGCTCGGAGTGATCAGAGTGCAGGCGTAACTTGCATAATAGAGCTTCAGCTTAAGGATATCAAAATAAGTACCGGTCAGAGTAAAACCCGTGGCACTGTTCAACCCGGACACAGGAATGGGGATCGGGATCAGCTTGTTCAGGTAAAGTCCTGCGGTTCCGGTAATGGCATAGGTCAGCGTATTATAGGTAAGAGCGAAACTGGCAATGCCGCCTTTCAAATTAATGTAACTCAAGTAGGTACCGTTCCAGGTTCCTGTGGGGTTTGGCAGAGCAGGGACAACGGGCGCAGAAACGGTCGTCGAGGTACTGCTCGTACCCAGAAGAAAAGATGTCAACGAAATCCCAGAGGTGAGAAGCACCTGGGCCTCCCTCATCTGCTCCATACCGTCACCAAAACCAAGCCTGCCGAGGCCGCCATACAGACTGCTGCCATACATGCCGCCCATCAGACCGCCATACATGCTGCTGCCATACATGCCGCCCATCAGACCGCCATACATGCTGCTGCCATACAGACCGCCCATCAGGCCGCCGTACATGCTGCTGCCATACATGCCGCCCATCAGACCGCCATACAGACCGCCGTACATGCTGCTGCCATACATGCCGCCCATCAGGCCGCCATACATGCTGCTGCCATACAGACCGCCATACATGCTGCTGCCATACATGCCGCCCATCAGACCGCCATACATGCCGCCCATCAGACCGCCATACATGCTGCTGCCATACAGACCGCCATACATACTGCCAAGGCCGCCGTATAAGCCACCCATGCCACTATAATATACACTTCCCAGAGCAGAACCACTGCCCGCTATACTGCCGATACCACCATACAGACCGCTGCCATAATATGCCTGAACGCTTCCACCATACAGAGCCATCGATGCAACTAAAAACAAGAACGCTATCAAACCAACTTTCTCTCTCAAAAACCTCATACCCTCATTACTCCCTTCATTTTAGAAATATACGTTAAAAATTTTGAATCAGAACTTTTCGCGGGTCTATTTTTCGAATAGTGTTTATTAGCACCTCCTTAGGCTTTTTAAGGCATGTATATTGATCCTGGGGAGCATACATACATTGCGGTCAATATACCGCTTTTTCTATTTTTCTTTCCCCTAAATCAAAATGAACAAAGACCGGTAAACGACAGATGTGGGATAAAATACTTTTAAAATGTGCTGCAGAATAAAATCCTTGAGAAGAAAATATAAATACCTCTTACTGATTTTCTCTTGGTAGTTTAACCTACCGATTTTCTCTTGATATTTTACCTTTCGGAGATTGGCGATCTCTAATTAAAAAACGTTACAGAATTATTTGATCCAATTTTGGCGGCAGAAGTCGTAGGGAAAGAGGTCGCAGGGAGAATTGTAGACAGAACTATCAAAAGCACTGATACCTGTTGGGAAAGACAGCCTTCTTCAAAACCTTAATTTAGTGGATTCCTGTGGTTTAAAATCATTGTCTCAAGTCCATTAGTTAATTATGCATAACGCATGCCGCTATTCATTTAAACACACAGCAATGGTGAAGCAGCCATTAAGCTCAATCATACAAATAATTACCTTCAGTAGGAAGGTTATAAAGTTTCCTGTGGAAGTGACCGATGAAGCTGCACTATGCAAAATTTTTCCTAAATAGGAAAAGGAAGTGAAGTATAAGGGATAATAACCTGTAAAGCGAAGGCCAGCCTCATCGCTCCGCTTTACAGGTCTTGTGAAGTGTGAAAATTTTTTCAATGTTCCAAGAATGGTCTTATCTTATCTTCAATAAAATTTTTGGGGACGTTTCCTACGATCTGTTCTCTTTTTTCCCCCTTTTCAAAGACCACCAAAGTTGGAATACTCATTATTTGATACGTAGCTGCCGTTTTGGGATTAACATCAATATTGAGTTTGCCCACTTTCAAGCTTCCTTCATACTCATCCGCAAGCTGAGACACCGTGGAGGCAATGGCACGACAGGGCATACACCATTCGGCCCAAAAATCGACCAGGACTGGCAATTCTGACTCCAGGACCTCTTTTTGAAAATTCTCATCATCCAGTTGTATTTCCATAGCATTGTTCCCCTTTCCTTTAATAAACTCCCTAATAATATCCGGAATATCCAGGCCACTCAATTCGCGCACTTCTTCTTCGAACCCTTTTCTTCTCTTCGATAGTATCTTCGTCAACCTTGGAAATTTTTTATGATTCCAAAAGAAAACTTCGTTAATAGATCAAAGTGCCCTTTTGGGAAGAAATATTCATGATAAGCGGCCAGAGCAGGCCGCAGTAAGGGGCTGTAATCGGCGAAAAAAATATATTATAGCTGTTTGCTGCCCGGATGCCTGTGGTGCCTGACGATATTTTCGACGAATAGGCTAAGGGGTTGACTCCAGCAGCCGAAGAAAAATAATTGCCTGGAGAAGTGATAAGATCAGGAAATAAATAATTCGGTACCCCCAACAGTGCAGCCGAATTGAACAAAATTTGGTCCGAGACTCCCCCGCTTAAGCCAAGGCCAGATGTACTGGAAGATAGGAAAAAATTCCGGCTTGCGGAAAGCCGCGTATCCTGTCCAGCAATGCCTCCGATGGCGGCAGGGAGATAAGAGCTTTCGCTGATGATACCGGCTCTATTATTAAACGAAGCGATACTGTTGATCAAAGCGATGCTATTGATCGCATTGATCGAAGCGATATTATTAACCGAAGCAATACTGTTATAAGGATTGATGATCTGCGGCCTGAGAGAGGCAGCCTGATAAGCCGAGTACATCGAAAAAGGTAAAAGATATCCCTGAGCTGCAGCCAGTGCAGGGCTAAGCGTGGCATCCACAGCCAGTAAGGCCGCGTAAGGGTTGACCACTCCCCATCCATAATATTGGTCCCAGCCTGGAGTGCCCATGTCTATGGCTGTGCTTTGCAAAATTTCTCTGGCCTTAGCTGCCGAAATATTTCCACCGCCTCTGGCCAGGACCAGTGCCGCAACTCCTGACACATAGGCGCAGGCGCTGGAAGTACCTTCAGCATAGTAGAAGTCAAACTTGCGGAAGTTGCTTCCATTATGAGTCTGCTGATAAATGCCGTCCGGATTTCCATCCCCATCCTGATCCAGGGAAAGGTCTCCGCCAGGTGCGGCTATATCAACGTCAGGTCCATAATTCGAATAGGAGGAGGCAAACTGATTATCGTACCGTGTGGCAGTCACCGATAGGGAATTGGGGTAGGAAGAGGGATAATGGGGCTGGTCCGTGACCTCATTGCCTGCTGAACAGATTACCAATACTCCATGATCCACGGCATAGTTGATGGCTTCTTCCTCCGTAGCCGAAATATCGCCAACCGAACCATAACTCATATTGATAATCTGCGCCCCGTTATTGACCGCATAATAGATACCATCGACAATAGTGGCCACGTCCCCTGCACCGGTACTGTCCAACACCTTGACCAGCATAAGGCTGCATTCAAAAGCGACTCCGGCGCCTCCGACGAGATTATTAGTAGATTGAGCAATAATACCGGCAATGTGTGTGCCGTGACGGTTGTCATCATCCGGATGGGAGTCGTTATTGACAAAATCATAGCCTGGGACAAAATGCGTGTTGGCCAAATCCGGGGCCTGTGAAAATTTTCCAATATTCTCATAAGCAGCACCCGTGTCGAGTGTTGCCACGATGATATTTTGCCCGGCAGAAAGATCCCAGGCCAGGGGAAGGCTATTAACATGCAGATGCCACTGGTAATTATAGAGTGGATCGTTAGGTATGAACTCCTCTGTCCGCCGGAGAAAATTAGCTTCGGCAAAGGCAACGCCAGGCTCTAGCCGCAGGGCCTGAACCAGATCACCGGCAACCGTAGCCGTGACTCTTTGGAGACCGCTGTAAGGGCTGCTGGAGATTTGCCTCAGATTATATCGCTGGCTGAGACTGGCCATGAGGGCAGGCGGTGTCCCCTGTTTGAATTTGATCAAAACCTCGCCGGGACGATAGTAACTTGGAGTAGAGAGTAAAGGTAAGGAGAATACGCCGGAAGGATAAAGAGCACCCTGAACCGGACTATAAAAAATAAGGCCCAAGATCAGAATTGCTAAAGACAAAATTGATAAAGGCAAGATTGATGAAGGCAAGATTGATAGAAAAATGTACTTGGCAGTAACATTCTTGAGCAAATAAGGTGAGTGCATAGCCTGCTGCATGAGCATTCCTTTCCACAAGAGAATTAATCGACCCTAATATGATCCCCACTATAAACATCCCGTTATCGCTCTCTTTCCTCAACACCGTTCCCATCTCTTTACCGCTCTCTGCACAACCGCTCAAGATTACTGAAGATTTCAGTACTATCGGTACTGTTATCAGTATTGTTATCAATAGCATTGATTATTATCAATACGATTGTAGGAAGCAAAAACAGTGCCTGCTTTTGCACTCAAGTGGGAAGCAGGCACGATAATTAACAACCGGAAGGTGAGTCTTTTGTAACTACTCAGATTGTTTAGTCCGTAGGCTAAAGGCTATTAGCTTGACAATGTTAAATTGCAGTTTAGCCTTTTAAAGGACTAAATATTACCACGAAATACACGAAATACACGAAAAAGACTTCGTATTCTTTCGTGTATTTCGTTTGTTTCGTGGTCAAAATATTTTTACCATTATAAGACTTATATAAGATTTTTATATTATAATTATCAATTTTCAGT
>Ga0307378_10004314_pt1 | contig 20374 bp, 11 predicted proteins | sample UN1MG_FD_202238 | JGI IMG/M metagenome (GOLD analysis project Ga0307378, IMG submission 202238) | Soil microbial communities from Risofladan, Vaasa, Finland - UN-1 | ecosystem: Environmental > Terrestrial > Soil > Coastal area > Acid sulfate soil | place: Finland: Risofladan, Vaasa | collected... | reverse complement strand
ATGGAGACGATCCTGGTCACCGGTGGCGCCGGCTACATCGGCAGCCACACGTGTGTTGCGCTCATGGAGGCCGGCTACGACGTCGTCGTTGTCGATGACCTGTCCAACGGCTCGGAGCATGCGGTCTCCGAGGCAGCGGCAATCGCCGGTCGCTCGATCGTGTTCCATCGGATCGACGTCGCCGATCCAGTCGCACTCGGGTCGGTGTTCGCCGCTCAGCCGATCGACGGCGTCATCCACTTCGCCGGGCTGAAGGCTGTCGGCGAGTCCGTCGCCGAGCCGTTGCGCTACTTCCGCGTCAATCTCGGCACCACGCTGACGCTGGCCGAGACGATGGCGTCGCACGGCGTCAAGCGGCTCGTCTTCTCGTCATCGGCCACGGTGTACAGCCCCGATGCGCAGGTGCCGCTGCACGAGGACGGCGCAGCTGGGCCGACGAATCCGTACGGCGAGACGAAGTTCATGATCGAGCGGATGCTGACTGCCGCCGGTCGAGCAGACGCCGACTTGGCCGTGGCGTTGCTTCGGTACTTCAACCCGGTCGGTGCTCACGACAGCGGCCGCATCGGCGAGGATCCCGCTGGTATCCCGAACAACCTCATGCCGTTCGTCATGCAGGTCGCCGTCGGCAAGCTCGCCGAACTGTCGGTCTTCGGCGATGACTACGACACACCCGACGGCACCTGTATTCGCGACTACATCCACGTCGTCGATCTTGCCCGCGGACACGTCGCGGCGCTGCGGCGGCTCGCAGAGGAGCCAGGCGTGCACACGTGGAACCTGGGCACTGGTCGTGGGACCTCGGTGTTCGAGATGATCGCTGCTGTCGAGCGCGCCGTCGGACACCCCATCCCTCGTCGCGTCGTCGGGCGTCGGCCGGGCGATCAGCCCGTGTCCTTCGCTGATGTGTCGAAGGCCGAGCGCGAGCTCGGATGGCGGGCGGAACGCACGATCGACAACATGTGCGTCGATCATTGGGAATGGCAGCGCACGCATCCCGGCGGCTTCCCCAGCTGATCGACTCAGCACCAATCAGGCATCTGCCTCGTGTGTCGCGCTCGACTCGACGATTCGCGCGGATTTCGGCTCGCGTGACGACCGCGGGCGCCATGATGGGGTGATGAGCGTTCGCGAACCCGATTCGGAGCTGGTGGCGGCGGCCCGGAGGGTCCACCTGCAGGCGTACTGTCCGTACTCGAACTACCGGGTCGGCGCAGCGATCCGCACTGCCTCGGGTGCGGTCGTCGTGGGCTGCAACGTCGAGAATGCCGCATACCCACTCGGGTCGTGCGCCGAGGCGGGGGCGATCGCGGCAATGGTGGCGGGCGGAGAACGCGAGATCGCCGAGGTCGTGGTCGTGACCGACGGCGATCAGCCGGGCACCCCATGCGGTGGGTGCCGACAACGACTCCGTGAGTTCGCCGGTCCCGATGTGGTCGTGCACTCGGTGGCGGCGTCCGGCGCGACGTGGTCGAGCGCGATGGCGGAGCTGTTGCCGCACTCGTTCGGCCCGGAATTCCTCATCGAGGAGCAGGCTCCATAACTTGAGTCGAGGAGACTCAAGTTTTCTCACTCGGACGTTGCGATCGGATTGAGGTGGCCATATCGTGGGGGCCGTACCACTGATCGTTCACCCCCCCATCCCCCAAGAACAGACCCCTGGCAGCCGCCGGGAAGAGGAGCAACACCATGGCCAAGGCAGTCGGCATCGACCTCGGAACCACCAACTCGGTTGTCGCCGTTCTCGAAGGTGGCGAACCCGTCGTCATCCCCAACTCCGAAGGCGCCCGCACCACGCCGTCCGTCGTGGCCTTCTCGAAGTCCGGCGAAGTGCTCGTCGGTGAGGTCGCCAAGCGTCAAGCGATCACCAACCCCGATCGCACGTTCCGCTCGATCAAGCGCCACATGGGCGAGGGCTGGAAGTCCGACGACATCGACGGCAAGACCTACACCCCGCAGGAGATCTCGGCACGCACGCTGATGAAGCTCAAGCGCGACGCCGAGGCCTACCTGGGCGACACCGTGACCCAGGCCGTCATCACCGTCCCTGCCTACTTCGACGACGCACAGCGCACCGCCACCAAGGAAGCCGGCACGATCGCCGGTCTCGAAGTGCTGCGCATCATCAACGAGCCGACCGCAGCGGCGCTCGCCTACGGTCTCGACAAGAGCACCGAGGACGAGACGATCCTCGTGTTCGACCTCGGCGGCGGCACCTTCGACGTGTCGGTGCTCGAGATCGGTGACGGCGTGTTCGAGGTCAAGTCGACCCACGGCGACACCGACCTCGGTGGTGACGATTGGGATCAGCGCATCGTCGACTGGCTCGTCCAGCAGTTCAAGGCCGCGCACGGCGTCGACCTGAGCGTCGACCGCATGGCGTCCCAGCGTCTGCAGGAAGCTGCGGAGAAGGCCAAGATCGAACTGAGCCAGGTGCAGCAGACTCAGATCAACCTGCCCTTCATCACAGCGACGGCCGACGGGCCCCTCCACCTCGACGAGTCGCTGTCGCGCTCGAAGTTCCAGGAGATGACCTCCGACCTGATGGAGCGTTGCCGCATCCCGTTCGAGCAGGCATTGAAGGACGCCGGCGTCTCGAAGGGCGATCTGCACCATGTGATCCTCGTCGGGGGCTCGACCCGCATGCCGGCGGTCACCGATCTGGTGCAGAGCCTGACCAGCAAGGAGCCGAACAAGACGGTCAACCCCGACGAGGTGGTTGCGATCGGCGCGGCGGTGCAGGCCGGCGTCCTTCGCGGCGACGTCAAGGACGTGCTGCTGCTCGACGTCACCCCGCTGAGCCTCGGCATCGAGACCAAGGGTGGCGTGATGACCAAGCTCATCGAGCGCAACACCACGATTCCCACCAAGCGCACCGAGGTGTTCACCACCGCGGAGGACAGCCAGCCGTCGGTCGAGATCCACGTGATCCAAGGCGAGCGCGAGATGGCCAGCTACAACAAGACCCTCGGCAAGTTCCAGCTCGTCGACCTGCCGCCCGCCCCGCGTGGCGTGCCGCAGATCGAGGTCACCTTCGACATCGACGCCAACGGCATCGTCCACGTGTCGGCCAAGGACCGTGCGACCAACAAGGAACAGTCGATGACGATCACCGGGCAGTCCACGCTCGACAAGAACGACATCGAACAGATGGTGAAGGACGCCGAGGCACATGCCGAGGACGACCGCAAGCGCCGCGACGAGGCCGAAGTCCGCAACAACGCCGACTCGATCGTGTACCAGACCGAAAAAGTGTTGCGTGAGCAAGGCGACAAGGTCTCGGCCGAGGAGAAGGAGGCTGTCGAGCAGCCGCTCGCCGATCTGAAGAAGGCGATGGAGGGCAACGACACCGACGCCATCAAGGCAGCGACCGACACCTTGATGTCGGCGAGCCAGGCGTTCAGTCAGAAGCTGTACGAGGCTGCCGCTCGAGACTCGGGCGCCGATGGCACGTCAGCGTCGGGCCAGGACACCGGAGCTGGTTCGGTGAACGACGACGACATCGTCGATGCCGAGATCGTCGACGACGACGAGAAGGCCTGACCTGGCCATGGACGGCGACATGGTCGATCCACCCGAGCCCCGTGACCCCTCGGCCGCGGCGCCCGACGGCGGGCTCGAACGCGGCGCCGAGATCGGCGACATCGCCGATTCGATGCAGCCACTCGAGGGCGACGAAGGCGATGACACCGACGAGTTCGACCTCATCGTGGGCGAGATCGACTTCTCCGACGTCGACGTCCCGGTACTCCTTGCCGAACGCGAGGAATACAAGGGAATGGCGCAGCGCATCCAGGCCGACTTCGACAACTACCGCAAGCGGTCTGCCGCGCAGTCGCTCGCCGAGGCCGACCGGGCCTCGGGTCGACTCGCCGAAGCGCTGTTGCCGGTGCTCGATGCCGCCGAGGCGGCGTTCGTCCGACATCCGGACGAGGTCGGACCACTGCTCAACCAGATGTTGGTCGAGCTGAAGAAGCACGGCCTCGAGGCGTTGGACCTCGAGGGCCAACCATTCGATCCGGAGTTCGCCGAGGCGGTGGCGCACGAGCCGGGTGATGGTGGCGAGCCGATCGTCTCCGAGGTACTGCGCAGCGGCTACACCTGGAAGGGCAAGATGCTTCGAGCCGCCATGGTCAAGACGAGGGACTGAGCGACCGGCGACGAATCGACGAGGAGGTGATTTCCCATGAGCGCACAACGCGAATGGTTCGAAAAGGACTACTACCAGACGCTCGGCGTCGACAAGGGCGCGACGGCCAAGGAGATCACCAAGGCCTATCGCAAGCTCGCGCGTGATCTGCACCCCGACAAGAATCCTGGCGATGCCGCCGCCGAGGAGAAGTTCAAGGACCTCGCAAACGCCTACGACGTGCTCGGTGACGACGCCAAACGCAAGGAGTACGACGAGGTCCGAGCAATGGGCCCGATGTCGGGCATGGGCGCAACCGGGGGCCGCGGTGCTCCCGGCGGCTTCACGTTCAACGTCGAGAACATGGGTGGCGACGGCGGCCTCGGTGACCTGTTCGGTTCGATGTTCGGACGCGCCGGACAGGGACGTGGTCGGTCCGGGGCAGCGTCCGGTGTCGGGCCGCGTCGCGGTGCCGACATCACTGCACAGCTGACGGTCGACTTCAAAGATGCCGTCCACGGCATCACCACCACGCTCTTCCTCACCACCGATGCGCAGTGCTCGACCTGTCACGGGTCCGGCGCCAAGCCCGGTACGTCGCCGGTGATGTGTTCGGCCTGCGGCGGTCGCGGCGTGGTCGACGACAACCAGGGGGGCTTCTCGTTCTCGGCGCCGTGCCGAGTGTGCGGTGGCCAGGGAAGTCGGATCGAAGACCCCTGCCCGACGTGTCGCGGCACCGGGCAGGAGAAGCGTCAACGTGAGGTCAAGACCCGCATCCCCCCCGGGGTGAAGGACGGACAGACCATTCGCCTCAAGGGGCGCGGCGGGCCGGGCCGCAACGGCGGCCCCGCCGGCGACCTGCTCGTCGAACTCAGGGTCACACCGCATCCCCTGTTCGGCCGAAGCGGTGACAACCTCACCGTGTCGGTCCCGGTCACCGTCGCCGAAGCAGCGCTGGGTGGCGACATCGACATTCCGACCTTGGACGGGCCCCGTGTCACGTTGCGACTCAAGCCCGGTACCCAGACGGGAAGCCGGCACCGGGTGCGCGGCAAGGGGATCGAGACCTCGAAGCACACGGGTGATCTGATCGTCACCGTGAACGTGCACGTCCCGACCGACCTGACCGACGCACAACGTGAGGCGATCGAGCAGCTGGCCGCGGCGACTACGGTGAATCCGAGGAGTTCACTGGCATGACCACACACGAGAACGAACGATCCGAGACGCGGGCGGTCTATGTGATCTCGGTGGCCGCGGAACTCGCTGGGATGCATCCTCAGACGCTGCGCATCTACGAGCGCCGGGGTCTGGTCACCCCAGCTCGTACCGATGGCGGCAACCGGCGGTACAGCGACGCCGACATCGCCATCTTGAAGCGCATCTCCGAACTCACCGACGCGGGCATGAACCTCGAGGGCATCCGGCGGGTGATGCACCTCGAGATCGAGAACGCCCGACTCCGCGCCGAACTCGACCACGCCCGCGAGATCGCACGGCATGCGATCGCTGCCGCCGAAGGGCGCCGCGGTGGCGGCGATCTGGTGCCATTGCGCCAAGCGGTCGCCGTGTTCGGCCAGCGGCCCTCGGTCTTCGACGACTGATCGGCGCACGGAGGCCGGAACAGATCTAGTGTCGGCGCAACATGGATGTGGTCCTGCGAACACCCAACGGCGACGCAGAAGTGTCGATCGGATCACACCGACAGGAAGTGACGCTCGGCGACCTCGTCGAGACGGTGACCGGACGTCCCGCCCCGGCGGTGGTGTACGTCGACCACCGCGCCGTGTCAGCGGTGACGGCGCTCGACACGGCCGGGGTGCTGATGGGTTCGATCATCTCGACCGTCGACGACCTCGAACCGGCTCCGATCGACGGCATCGTCGAGTTGATCCAAGTCGCGGGCGTGGGCTCTGGTACACGACGTTGGCTGACGCCGGGTCGTTACCGAATCGGCGTCGGCCGGCGCCTGAGCGCAGCTGAACTCGACCTTGCGCCGGTCGACGAGGCCATGCTGGAACTCGACGTCGCAGGCGACGGCACGATCGATGTTCGTTCAACCGCAGGCGCCCGCCTTGACGGGGCTTCGGTGGCGTCGGCCACCAGATGGGAGACCGGGCTGCTCGACGTCGGAGGCCGCGTGTTTGCTCTCGGCCGTCGCGACCCGCGCGCTGAGACGCCGACCGGTCATCGCTCCGTCAGTGTTCCCATCGACGGCGTCGCCTCGTTCAACCGGCCGCCGCGCCGTGCTGCTCCACCCGACTTCGAGCCGCTCGAGGTGCCCGACGGAGCTGGAACGGTCGGCGGCACCCTGCGGTTGGCGGGCGCCAACTGGTGGTCCGAGCGACGCAGTCGCAGTCGCGACGGCGACAACTCGAGCCGCACCGACCGTCAGGCGACCAGTGCATTCAGCGCCGCCGCCCGCGAGCGGCATCGTGAGACGCAGGCGCGCGCTCGGGCGGCTCAGCCGGACATCGCGAGGGCGATCGAACTCGCCGACACCGCGTCATCCGAACTCTGGCAGCGTCGACCTGGCCATCCCGATGTCTTCCGGCTCCCGCTCGGCCTGGCCGACCTCCCCTGGTCGCCGGAGCTCCACCGCTCGGCGACCTCGCCGTCGACGGCGCAGTCGATCGTGAACATGATCGGACCCACGATCCTGGTACCCGCAGAAGTCGACTTTCTCGGCGAACGCGGCCTCGGGGTGGTGGGCGGCACCGAGTTCGCTCGTTCCGTCGTGAGCGCGTTGCTCGTCGAAGCCGCGGTCACCCACGGGCCGGCCGACCTCGACATGGTGGTGCTGTCGTCGTCTCAACGCGTTCACCAGTGGGACTGGGTGAAGTGGTTGCCGCATGCCCGCGTCGGCGGAGATGCGCGCATTTTCCGCACGGTCGAAGAAGTGGCCGCGTGGGCGGCCGCAGTACGTCGAGGATGGGAACAACCCGATCGGCCAACGTCGTCGACTCATGTGACGCTGGTGGTGGTCGATGAACCGAGCTGGTGGCGTGAACGCAACGCACCGCTGCGCATCGTGTTCTCCGACCCGGCGATCCCGTTGCGGTTCGTGGCCATCACGACCGATGCTGCGGATGTTCCGGCCGTCTGCACGACCGTGATCACCGAGCACCCCGACGGTGTCGCGGCGGTCGATCATCTGCTCGATCGTCGGCGAATCGACGGCGTCGTGCCGTTTCGACTCTCCGAGCCACGCGCTCGTGCGGCGGCGCGGCGGCTGGCATCGCTCGACGACCCCGACGTCCCGACGGTATCGGACACGAATCTCCCGTCCGTGGTGCCCCTACTGGCGCTGCTCGGTCTCGACGACCCCTCGACGGACGACATCGTCGACCGCTGGAGCCGTCGGCGCGGGAACCGAGCGACGGTGACGATCGGCATGGATGATCGCGGGCCGCTCCAGCTCGATCTCGTCGCCGACGGTCCCCACGCGCTGATCGCCGGGACGGCGGGAGCGGGCACGTCGGAACTCCTGCGCAGCCTCGTCGTCGGCCTCGCGACAGAGATGCCGCCCGACGACATCAACTTCGTGCTCGTCGACGTCACCGGCGGTTCGGCGTTCGGCGCATGCAGCTCGCTGCCGCACACGGTTGGGCTGGTGACCGATCTTGCCGGACGCCGTGCCGGTCGCCTGTTGCGATGCCTGCGAGCGGAGTTGCTTCACCGCGAGCACATCTTGCGTGCTGCCGGTGCCGCGTCGTTCGACGAGTACCAGCAACTCACCGACCTGCCGCGGTTGCCATGCCTCGTCCTCGTGGTCGACGAGATTGCGCCGGTCGCCGCGGAGCTCCCCGAGTTCCTGACATCCCTCGTCGATGTCGCGCAGCGCGGCCGCAGCCTCGGTCTACACATGGTCCTCGCCACGCAGCGACCTGGCGGCGCTGTCGACGACCGGATCAGGGCGACCACGGAGTTGCGCATCGCACTGCGCCTCCACGACGACGGAGATTCACTCGATGTCATCGGCACGAACGATGCCGCACGGCTTCGTCGTCGTGTCCCAGGCCGGGCGTATGCCCGCCTCGGTGGCGGTGAGTTGATCGCGTTCCAGTCGGCGTACTGCACTGGGTTCTCTGCCGCTGACGCCCACGCCGGAAACGCTCGCCGCGCCGATGTTCGACCGTTCGTGGTCGCCCGCGAGCCGTGGTCGCTCGAACAGCGGCTGCTTCGACACGCCGACTCGGGTGTCACCGACGATGGTGGCACCGACCTCACCCGACTCGTGTCGGCCATCGCGGGCGCTGCCCACGTGCTCGGCCAGAGCGAGCAGCGACGGCCCTGCCCCGACCCGCTCCCCGACGAGTTGGCGTGGGAGGGTTTCGCTGCGGCGCATCCGGGCGACGCCGTCCCGTTCGCATTGCTCGATCTCCCCGACGAGCAACGTCAGATTCCCGTCTGGTGGACGCCCGGTGCGGACGGCAGTCTGCTGGTGTACGGCAACTCGGGTGCCGGCACGTCATCGCTGCTCGTCACGCTGGCGCTCGGGGTGGCGCAGCGATTCTCGGCCGACGACGTGCACATCTACGGCATCGACGCCGACACCGATGCGCTCGCGCCGCTCGACGAGATGGCGCACGTCGGTGCTGTCGTGCGCAGCGATGAACTCGACCGCGTCGCTCGCCTCGTCGCTCATCTGTCGGTCGAACTCGACCGGCGAACCGGTAGGGCCCTCGAATCTGGCGATCGCGCCGCCGGGCCGGCGGCTGAGCCCGTCATCGTGATCCTGGTCGACGACGTCGGCGCCTTGCGCGAATGCCTCGATGAGCGGCGCGATCTCCACGAGGTGTGGCCCGACCTCGAGCGCGTCATCAGGGATGGACCCCCGCACGGCATCTGCGCGGTGCTGACTGCGAAGCAGGACCGAGCAGTCCCCGGATCGTTGGCCACACAGATCCCCGACCGGCTCGTGATGCGACTGGACGACCCGGTGGCCTATGCGACGTTCGGTCTCACGTCGTCGGACGTCCCCGATTTCGTGCCCGGACGTGCGGTGCGCCCCGACGACGCAACCGAGTTGCAGGTCGTTTCACCCCCGGCGTCCTTGGCGGTGTCGGTGGCCGGTCTCGGTGTCGAGCCCGCTCGTCATCGACCGGTCGAGCGCATCGACCGACTTCCCGGTGTGATCGGTATCGACGAGGTGATCGCAGCGGCCGAGCTGGGTGACGACGCCATCTCGGTCCCGGTCGGCCTCGATGTCCGCGACGCGGGCCCAGCCCTGAGTGTCGTGCCGTTCGGCGAGAACGTCATCGTGGCCGGGCCTCCCGGCTCCGGCCGATCGTCGGTGCTCACCGCGTTCGCGCGGGCGGCTGCGTCCGTCGATCCTGAGTTGGCGGTCTTCGCGGTCGCTCCGCGCGGCGGCCCGCTCGCAGAGGTGGGGGGACTCGACCGTCCCTCGGGGTCGGCCGATGTGAGCGCGTGGGTCGATCGGGCCACGGCCGCAGGCGGTCGCCGTCTGGTACTGGTGGACGATGCCGATCGCCTCGATGGACCGGACTTCGAGCGGCTCGGTGCGCTGCGCGACGACGAAGTGATCGTCGTCGTCGCCGGGCGCGCCGACGACCTCGGCGCGCCCGGTCACTGGTCGAGACCGCTGCAGCGTTTCCGCCATGCAGTCCTGCTGCGTCCTGAACCGTCTGACGGAGACCTGGTGCAGGTCTCGTTGGGGCTCGGGATGGTCGACCCCGGACCTCATCGCGGCGTGCTGGTCGTCGAGGGTGACATCGTGCCGCTGCTCGCTGCGACCGCGACACCACCAGCTCTCCCTACGGCGCCGGACGGTGTGGCATGACGGTTCGACGCGGTGATGGCCTCGGTTTGGAGATCACCTCGACGGTGATTCGCGGGGTCAGGCTGGCCCAGGACGAGCCCCGTCGGGCCGCCGCAGTCTGCGAGGTGCCGATCTCGAGGTTCGAGGACGCAGCCGACGTGCTGGACGCACTCGTCAGAGCGAGGGGGCGACTCGGAGACGTCGCGCTTCCGACTCGTGTCGCCTGGTTCCCGCCCGGATCGACGCTGCAACGCACCGATGTCACCGGTCGTTCCGCGGCAGAACTCAACCAACTGCGACATCGGCTGGCCGATGATCTCGGGGTGACCTCGACGATGTTGGTCGACCTCGACGCGCGCCGTTGGATGCTTGCGCTCCGATGGGATCACCAACGCGCCTGGTGGCTCCAGGAGCTCGTCGAACGAGCGGGTTTCGTCGATGTGACGATCGAGCCGGCGCCGTTGTCGCTGGAACGCACACTCGATCGGGACGTCACGATCGCGCGCCGCGACGCCTCAGCCGAACGTTGTTGGGTGTCGATCTTCGATCGCCTGCCCGTCGCCGCAGCCACCATCGAATGCGACGGCCGGGAACACCCCGGCCTGGCGGCGACAACCCGCCTGCCCGGGGTGACCGACCTCGACGAGATCCTCGATGAACAGACCCTGGCCCAGGAGGTGGCGCGTGTCGCCGCTCTGGCGCTCGCAACGGTTGATCGGACGACCGAACTCGATGCCCGGCTTCGCGTCCTCGACGAACCGTATCCCCCGTTCCCGAGTCACGACCTGCGGGCACCACAGCGAGTCGCCGTGGCGCTTGGCGCAGGGATCGGCGCCGCTGGTCTCGCGGGACGGCTCCGCGAGGTCGACGTGCTGACGGCGCTTCGGCCGACATCGGACATCACCGACCGGCCATGGGCCGTCGAGCGTGTGACCGACGTCGCCGACGGGCCGACCCCCCGCTCGCCCTGGGGATGGGCGCGACGCCGTCGTCGATCCGTGAGATAGGTACCTCCTGGCCCTCAAGTTCGTCGGGAGTTCCGCCGATACCCAAGGGTGAGTTTCCGCCAACTCGCCCGAACGTTGAGGTGCTCGTGACTTTGTCGACTGTGACCTGGCGTCAAGCCGTCGCTGCAATCGCCGCGACGCTGTTGACGCTGTTCGCTGTGAGCGTGATTGTTCGCTCGGACGGCCTCGAGGCAGTCGATGCTGCAACGGCGCGGGCAACGGGATGGTTCGTGCACCAGCGGACGGGACGTGTGGTGCTGATCGACGGGTACGGCGGCCGAGCACTGGCGAGCCTCGAAGCGGGGACCCAGGACGAGCAGTTGTCGGTCGCCGAGGGCCGTCCAGGCGCGTTCGTGCTCAACGACACCACCGCCGAAGCACGCGCCATCGACTCGGTCGACCTCAGGCTCGGAACGCCGTTCGGTCTGTCGGCTCTGGGCGCCGGACGGGCCCTGTCGGGTGTTGGCCAAGCCGGCCTCGTGGTCGTCAATCCAGACGAGGACGAGGCCAATGTGGTTCCCGCTGACGGCGAGCCGATCTCATTTCCGGTCGATGCCGGCGATGCGACCCAGGTGGCGCCCGACGGTTCGATCTGGTCGTTGGTCAATGGCGACCTGGTACGGACCACGTCGTTGACAGCTCAGCGAACCCCGCTCGGCGTCGATGACCGGGCCGTGCTGTCCCTGGTTGGCAACCTGCCGCTCGTGCTCGACGTGTCGGGTGCACGCGCCCGTCTCGGTGATGGCGACTGGCTCATCCTCGACACGGATGCCGACCCCAGCGAGATCCTGGCGCAGGTGCCCGGCCCCTCCAACGACTGCGGCTGGGTTGGTGCAAACGACGAGCTGTGGTGCGTCTCGAAGGACGGGATCGACGAGACCTCGGTCGTGCCAGGTCTCGACCTCGATGGCGGCGACTTCCTGGCGATCGCCGGCGAGGCGGCAGCGGTCGTCCGCCGCGGCCCGAGCTCGGTCGTGCGCTTCGACTGGCGCTCCCGGGAGATGTTCGACGAGCGGGTGTCGGTTGGCGCCGACGCCGAACTGGCGGTCACGGCGACGGTCGATCTCGTCTGGGTCGACGACGTCTCCGGGGACTTCGTGTGGGGAGTGAATCCGTGGGGCATCCAAGCCATCGACAAGAACGCGCAGGGAATCCTGGTGCTCGGCGACGACGGGGACGTCGCCGAATCCGGTGAGCCGGGTCAGGCCGCCACCGGTGCGGACGACCGTGCTGCCAGCGAACCCGACGTCCGCGAACCAGACGACGACGGCGTCGACGATCCACCGATCGCCGTCGATGATCCGGTGACGGCACGATCAGGCGCCTCGGTTCCCGTGCAGGTGACGGTGAACGACTACGACCCCGACGGTGAGGCGATCGCCGTCTCGGCGGTTGGAACACCGGGCCACGGCTCGGTCGACATCGGCACCGCCACCACGGTCGTGTACACGCCTGAGCCTGGCTACGTGGGCATCGACGAGTTCGACTACACGATCGTCGACGGCAACGGCACCACCGCGTCGGCGTCGGTGATCATCGAGTTGCTGGCGCCCGGTTCGACGAACAAGGCACCGGTCGGTGTTGCCGACACCGCCGAAACCGGACCGGGGGTCCCCGTCATCGTCGACGTGCTGCTCAATGACGTCGATCCGGAACGGGACGCGCTGCGCCTCGGAGGTTTCTCGCCTCCGCAGAGCGTCGGTCAGGCGACGTTGGGGGAGGTCACCGAAACGATCGGACCGTCCGGCCTCCCTGCGCTCCGATTCGCTCCGACCGAAGGGTTCGAGGGTACGGCGGTGTTCACCTACCGGCCCGTCGACGCGCTCGAGGCGGTGGGTGAGGACATCGAGGTACGTGTCGAGGTGGCACGAGCCGGCGACCCCAACCGCCCGCCTGTGGCTCGGCCCGATGCGGTTCGCCTGCGTCGCGATGTGACCACCCCGGTGCCGGTGCTCGTCAACGACTCCGATCCCGACGGCGACACGCTCACGTTGGCGGTCATCGAGCCGCTTCCTCCTGGGGTCGAGATCGCGGTGGAGGGTGACCAACTGGCCATCACCGCGCGCGCGGGCGCCGCGGCGTTGGCGCCGTTTGCGTATTCGGTCGACGATGGCTACGGCCACGTGGTGCGGGGTTCGGTCCTCGTGGGTGTGATCGACGATGTCGAGCCCAACCGACCCCCCGTCGTCACAGCGGACACCGACAAGGTCGTCGTCGGACAAGCGGTCGTCGTCGACGTGACCGCCAACGACTCCGATCCTGACGGCGACCCGTTGACGGTGGTCTCGGTGAGCCAGCCGGATGACGGCGCTGGACAGGCAATCGTGTTCAGTCGCGAGAAGATCCAGTTCTCTCCCGCGCCGCTCGTCGACGAAGAAGGCCAGGCAACGGCTCGCTTCACCTACACCGTCAGCGACGGCAACGGCCACGAGGTCGTCGGCGACGTGACGGTCACCGTCCTCCCTGAACCGCTCGCGGAGCCGCCATTCGCCCGTGACGATTCGACGTTCACCTACGTCGACGTGCCCGTGACCGTCGATGTGTTGCGCAATGACGGCGACCCGTCGGGCGGCCGTCCGACGCTTGCCGGCCGACCTGGATGCCCGTCGGGTGGCGACGCCACCGTCACCGCCGACGCGCAGGTCCGGTTCGACCCGCCGCTCGGGCGGTCGGGCGCGTTCAGGTGCACCTACGAGGTGACGAACGCCCGCGGCCTCACCGCGTCGGCGTCGATCATCGTGTCCGTGCGGGAACCGGCGATCACCAATCTGCCGCCGCAGGCGAATCTCGATGCCCTGACAGTCGAGATCGGCCAGACGGCGTCGATCGACGTGCTCAACAACGATCGCGATCCCGACGGGGCCAACGCCGACCTCGAGTTGGTGTCGTCCACCGCTCCAGTGCTGGGCTCGGCGACGCGCAGCGGTCGAGTCATCACCTTCGTTGCGGGCGCCGAGACGGGCAACGCGACGATCAACTACCAGGTGGCCGACGCCGAGGGCGCAGTCTCACTCGGCCGACTCCGCGTGACCGTCACCGAGCGCGCCAATCAGGCGCCGATTGCAGTCGCCGATTCCCTCACCATCTTCGGGCCGGCGACGCCTCAACAGTTCAGCGTGCTTGCCAACGACACCGACCCTGACGAGACACCGGGTGGATTGTCGGTCGTGTCGGCGACCCGCGTGTCCGGTGACGCGACGGTGACGTTGGCGGGATCGGTCGTCACGATCTCGGCGCCGACCAGCTTCGTCGGCCAGGTCGTCGCGAGCTACACGATCCGCGACGGCCGGGGCCTCACGGCGACGTCGAACATCCTCTTGACCGTGCAACCGCCCCTCAACCGTCCTCCCGATGCTCGCGACGACGTCGACGAGGTCGTCAACGGCGGTTCGGTGACCGTGGGCGTGTTGATCAACGACACCGATCCCGATGGCGATCCGCTCGCGGTCACGATCGTGTCGGCCGCCGACGGCTCCCTCGGCTCGACGTCGTTGAATGCCAACAAGTCGATCAGCTTCACGGCATCGCCGGGGGCGTCGGGGGTCGGCCTGATCACCTATCAGGTCAGCGATGGTGAGCTGACCGACACCGCCACGCTGCGCATCGACGTGCGTCCGTGCTCGGAATCGTCGCCGACCGCGCAGAACGGCTTCCTGCAGACCGGCTACCGACAGCCCATCGCCGTCGATCTCCGCACGTACGGCTCGAATGGCACGATCGTCGACGTCGTCGGACCGCCCGGGTTCGCCAATGGCGTCTACACGCCCCCCGACGGCGAGAACGGCAACGTGACCATCAGCTACTCGGTCGTGAACTCCTGTCGGCTGCGAGCCAACGGTCGTGTGACGATCGACGTCAACCAAGAACCCGTCGGGGCGGCGAAGTCGATCAACGTGTTCCGCGCCGAACCGATCATCGTCCCGGTCACCGATCTTGCCACGGACGCCGAATCTCTGACGATCACGGCCATCTCGGGCGCCCCGGCATGGGTGACGCGCGAGCCCACCCGCCTCGTGATCAGCCCGGCACTGAGCACGGCGTTGGGGCCGTCGAGTTTCGCGGCAACGGTGTCCGACCCGGGCGGGTTGACCACGGTGGTCAACGTGTCGGTCGCCGTTGTCAACCGCCCGCCGGTCGCGAACGTCGACAGCGTTGATGTGCGAGACGACGTCATTCGCAGCGTCGATCTTGTCGCCAACGACAATGACTCCGACTCCGGTGGACAACTCGTGATCACCGAGCTGCTCCCGTCGACGTTGACGTTCTCCGGCGGCGGGAGCGGAACGGTCACGCTCGAGTCCGACACTCGTGTCGTCGTCAACCGAGGCGACGGAGAAGGCGTCGCGACGTTCACGTATCGCATCCGCGACGTCGAGGGCGGCGTCTCAGCGCCTGCCACGGTGACCGTCACTGGCCCCGCAGCGAACCAGCCGCCGATCGTCAGCGACCAATCGATCTCGGTGACGGTCGGAACGTCTGCGAGTGTCGACCTGCAAGCAAGCGACCCTGACGGCCCAGTACCGCGTATCGTCGACGCGACGTTCCTCGATCCGAGTGGGGTCGTCATCGACCGGAGTGGTCTCCGGCTGTCGGTCCTGGCGCCGACTCCCGGAACATTCGTGATCACCTACGAGGTCACCGACGGCGAGACGACATCGCCGCGAGCGACGCTGACGATCACGGCGTCGATTCCGACCACGACCACCAGCCCGACGACCAGCCCGACGACCAGCCCGACGACCAGCCCGACGACCAGCCCGTCAACGCAGCCGTGACGGTGCAGCCCGTCACTCGGTGACGGGTGACCGAGTCGCGGGCCGAAGCGAGCGCAGGCTCAGTCGCCAGCGCAACCGCTGCCACCGGGTGCGCATCGACAAGACCGATCCCTCGACGGAGCCGAGACAGGAGAGGGCATCCTGGGCGAGGACGTCCGGATGGCGCGGTGTCCCGAACGTTGCGGAACTCGACAGCGTCGCGAGACGCCGGAGCTGGGTCGCGGCGTCGGGAACCACCGGGGCGCCGGTGATGGCGATCTCGGAGTTCGTGGTCGATCGGCCGATGTCGAGTCCGGCATCGACGAGCGCGTCGGTTGCCGATGCCCACGCGCCCCGGATGCGCTCGACCGGATCAGGCGCGCGTCGTCGCCGTCTGCGCCGGAGGTGCTTCGCTCCAATGATCGCGCCGGCCGCGATGAGCACGGGGAGCAAGACCACCGCCAACGCGACCCCGCCTCGGATCGCGAACGTCAGCGCCGTCGAGAAGGCCCCCTCGGAGGCGGTGTCCGCCACGACGTCGTCGTCGCTCGTATCGCTCTCCGTCTCGGGCGGCGGCGCAATCGGAGGCTGCGGAGCGGCAGGCGTCTGGACCTGGGGCTCTGGCGGTGGCGGAGCGCCGTCATCGGCTTCATCGTCGGGCACCGGGTCGTAGGCGAGCCAACTCCCGTCGCCGAGTTGGATCTCCGGCCACACCTCGGCATCGGCAGAGCTCAACACCACAGCCTCGCCTGCCGGTCCGACAACGGTCTGGCTGTCGCCTCCCGCGACGAACCCGGTGGCAACTCGGGCTTCGATACCGAGTGACCGTGCGAGCAGTACGAACGAGGTCGCGAACTGCTCCTGCGTGCCGCGCTGCGTGTCGCGGAGGAAGCGATCGATCAGCGCCTGCTCGAGCCCGCCGCCCTGCACGTCGCTGTCGAGCACGAAGTCCTCGCGCAGCGTGGTCTCGAGGCGACTCAGCTGTTCGAGCCGGGTGCCGTCGCCGGCGAGCCCCTCGGCGAGCTGCGTGAATCCTGAGGTGCTCTCGTCGACCAGGCGGGCTGCCGCGCCGACATCGACGGCGTCGCTCGACGTCGCCGGTGCGTTCGTCACCACGCCGATCACATCGCCGGGCGACGGGCGCTCGGCCAGACGGACCACCGTACGATCCGAGTCGGTCTCGACCGCGGCGTCGACAACGACCGGGGGCCCGGCAAGGGGGACCAGCGTCAGGTTGTCGTCGAGGAAGCTGACATCGGCATCGATGGTCGGCTCGTTCGCCGGACCGAGTGTGGACCCGATGGGGCGCAGGGTCAGGCTCGGTGACCAGCGTCGACCGTCGTAGCTCGTCAAGGCGGCAGTTCGCCAGCGCAGGGGAAGCCCGTCGGTGCCGGCCGGCGTCACCACATGCAGTTCCCTCGGTGGGTCGAGGGATCGCAGCGCCAGGGTCGCCTCGATCGGATCGAGCAACGGTGCGGTCTGCTGTGCGGGATCGTTGCGCCTGGGATCAGCGCGGACATCGAGTGACACCGGGACGGCAATGAGCACGACCAGGACCGTCGCTGCGATGAGCAGTGGAATCAGGCGGCGCTCGCCGCGCAGCAGCACGATGCGTTCGCCAAGCGTGCCGTCATTACGCAACAGCGCGAACGTGATCGATACCGCGGCGATGCCGATCAGCCAGATCCACGTGACGCCGTGCGGCGCGCTGAGTGCGACGACGCCGAAGTAGGCGACCAGCAACGGAAGCAGCCCGAGCAGATGGAAGCGCCGTCGGGTGACGATCTCGGCACTGAGTGCGCACAGCGTGGCCAGCGCTGCGGCAACACTTCCGAGCAGTTCGGGCAACGGCGGACTGGGCCAGTCCGTCGACAGCAGACCCTGAACCCCTGAGGAGAAGGCCCGGAGAATGTCACCTGAGGTGCCGCTGGCGACGTTGACCGTGACGGTGACTGCGAGCAACACCGAGAAGATCGCTCCAGCGAGACGAGCGAGCGCCGGTCGGCCCACGAGTGGCAGCGCAACCACAGCAGCGAACAGCGGTGCGACGACGAGTGTCCACTCCGCGCGGTCGAAGATGTCGCCGGACGCAGCGCCGACCAGCGCGAACCCGACGGAGATCACGACGATGCGCGCCCGGACGAGCCGAGCGTCGGTGGTCGCTGTCTGGTCGTGGCTCATGACGACGACTTCCACATGGTCAACCGCCCCACGCCCGCCACCGTCGAACGAACTCCGGGGCGTCCGTCGCAGCAAGAACGATTCCGGGCCCACCGAGCGCGCCCTCGCCGATTCGTACGATCGACATCCGCTCAGACGACGCGAACCGACTCGACGGTCCCATCGGGCCGGTGACGAAGACGACGGACGTCTGATCGAATCCTCCGGTGAACAACGCGGCAACGGGCAGCAGCGATTGGTCGTCGGACTGCTGTACCGGCGTCAACAGGTCGAGCACGGATGAGTCGGTGACCAGCGGTGTCGGGCGACCGGCGTGGTCCTGATCGGTCGTGCGCACCACCACGTCGAGCCCGGTGCGGATCGCGTGCACCGCCAGGGTTGCCGCAACGTCCACTGCTTCCTCGAAGTCGTCCGGTGTGCCCGCCGACGGAGCGGTGTCGAGCACGACGGTGAATTCCGGCCGACGCACCTCGACGTGTTCGCGCACCATCAACGTGCCGGTTCGAGCGGTCGTCGGCCAGTGGATCATCCGCGGGTCATCACCGGCCACGTACTCGCGCATCGCCACGAATCCCGACATCGGGTCCGCCGTGGCACGCCGAAGCACCGACTCGTTCTCGACGACACGAACGGCACCGTGAGGGCCGACGAGGTCGTAGATCTTCGGATGAACGATCACCGATGCGGTCGTGCTGTCGCGGCGCCGGCCAACGGTGAGCCAGAACGGGTCGATCCGCTCGATTTCGAACGGGCCCACATCGAACACGCCGCGGCGGCGCGTCGGGATACCACCCTCGACCGTGTGCTCGGAATCCGACGCCACCGGTGCGACGTCCACCCGGGCCTCCGCATCGTCGCATCGGTCGATGATCGTCGCACGCCCCGAACGGAATCGGGTTGCGTTGCGAACGCGATAGCTGACCCGGATCGGGTCACCACGTGGAACTCTCACCGCCTGCAGTCGGCGAGTCACGTCGGCACGCAACGGTCGCTGGGACACCCACACCGCGATCAGAAGCACCGCACCGACAGCGAACGCGGCGACCACGATCTCCTCGTAGTTCCACCACCAGCCGACGATCGCCAGCACCAAGGCGGTGAGGACTGCGCCGAGGCCTGACCGGGTGAGCACGCTCAGCCTTCTCGCGTACGCGGCACCGGGATGTCGTCGATGATGTCGGCCAGTACGGACTCGAGCCGCGCCCCTCGCAATTCGGCCTCCGCAGTGAGTGCCATGCGATGGGTGAACACCGGTGCAGCAACCGACTTGACGTCGTCGGGCGTCACGTAGTCCCGACCGTCGGTCGCAGCGAACGCGCGGGCGACCCGCAGCATCGTCAGCGTCCCTCGCGTGGACACGCCCAGGCGCAGGTCGGGATGAATCCGGGTCGCATTCGCGATCTTGACGATGTATTCATGGATCGATGTGACGACGCTCAAGGCATCGATTTCCGAGATCGCCCGGTCGAGTTCGGCCGGGTCGGTGACCGGTTCGAGGTCGTCTCCGGAGCGGTGACGATGGAACCCCTCGAGAATCGACACCTCGGTGTCGGGGTCCGCGTAACCGAGCGTCAGCCGCATCGCGAACCGGTCGAGTTGCACGTCGGGCAATGGGAACGTGCCCTGGAAGTCGCGGGGGTTCTGCGTGGCGATGACGAAGAACGGACGGGGGACCAGTCGGCTCACACCGTCGGTGGTGACCTGGCGTTCCTCCATCACCTCGAGCAGGGCCGACTGGGTCTTGGGGCTGCCCCGGTTGATCTCGTCACCGATCAGCACATTGGTGAACACCGGACCATCGCGGAACGTGAAGGTGCTGGTTCGCTGGTCGAAGACCATCACGCCCGTGATGTCGGTCGGGAGGAGGTCCGGGGTGAACTGGACACGGGTCCACGAGCCGGCGATCGAGTTGGCGATTGCCTTCGCAAGGCTGGTCTTGCCGGTTCCGGGTACGTCGTCGAGCAGCAGGTGTCCTTCGGTCAGCAGACAGCACAACGCCAGGCGGATCTCGTCGCGCTTGCCGCGCACGACTCGGTCGACGTTGTTCAGCAGCGCATCGGCAACCTGGGCGGCGGTGGTGGCCATGCGCCGAGTGTAGGGGTGCGCCCACGCTGAGTGGAGGGCATCTCGCCGTGTCTCTCGGAGATCAGTCCCACTCGATGCGCAGATGACCCAGCGCGTCGCGCAGCACGCCGGCCAACTCACGCGAGCGCGGCAGTTGCGGCTCGACCCGTTCGATCGTGTCGATCGCGGGCAGGTGGGTACCTGCAGGGATGCCCAACAGGTCGGCGAGGGGGTCCCCTCGTGGCGGCGAGGGCTCCGGCGGCGGCGCCGCACCCTCGCCCGGCCGCACCAAGCGCAGGTGCCGCCCCACCCGTTCGGACCCGACCGCGACGGGCTCGCTGTCGTCGTCGCTGTCGTCGTCGCTGTCGGTCGCCCGATTGCGCCAGACGTCGAGCAGTTCGGGCTCGAGGAGGAACTCGTCGCTGAGCGCGAACATCGTGGCGACGACGTGTTTGCA
>Ga0307378_10004313_pt1 | contig 20374 bp, 19 predicted proteins | sample UN1MG_FD_202238 | JGI IMG/M metagenome (GOLD analysis project Ga0307378, IMG submission 202238) | Soil microbial communities from Risofladan, Vaasa, Finland - UN-1 | ecosystem: Environmental > Terrestrial > Soil > Coastal area > Acid sulfate soil | place: Finland: Risofladan, Vaasa | collected... | reverse complement strand
TACCGGCTCATCGACAACAGGCCGGCGGCGAGGCCGACACGATCCTCGGGTGCCGCCTCGATGCCGGCGGTCAGGATGCTCGGTGAGGCGATGCCGTAGCCGAGTCCGAAGCCGAGGAGCGTGGCGATCAGCAGCGCGGACGCGACGTCGGTCCCGAACGCGGCGCTCGCCGCGACGGCAACCGTGGCAGCGGCGAGCCCGAGCATGACCGGCCGTCGGCGGCCCCATTCGTCGCCGAGCCGACCTCCGATCGGACTCATCACGATCATGCCGAGGGTCAACGCCGTCACTGCGAAGCCGACCTCGCCGCTGCTCCATCCACGATCGTCGAGCAACATCGGCGCGATCAGGAGGAGCGCGTACTGCGCGAGCACCGTCAGTGTCTGCGTCGAGAACGCCGCGACGAACGTGGAGTTCGCGAGTGGCGTCTCGGTGACCGACGGGTCGTCGGCCGAGGTGGCCTCGGACTCGGGTGTCGACCTGGCATCGCGGCGGTCGACGGTGTCGGGAACGCTGCGGCTGAGCACGATCAGTACGACGACGACGATCGGCAGGTTGACGGCGAACAGCGCTCGCCAGCCGAACCCGGCGAGCAGGAGGCCGCCCAGCGCGGGGCCGAGGCCGGCGCCCACCCCGATCACCGAGCCCTGGAGGCCGAACGCCCGGCCCCGGCTGTCCGAGTCGGTGACCTTGCGCAGCAGCGCCTGCACGCTCGGCGAGAGCGCCGAGGCGAAGACGGCCTGGCCGGCGCGCACGGCGACGAGTACCGCGAACGTCCCGGCGAACATCGCCGCTGCGGAACAGGCGCCGAACCCGGCGATCGCGACGAGCGCGAGGCGCCGGGCGCCCACGTGATCGGCGACCCGGCCGGCCGTCGGCTGGCCCACCAGCATCGCCACGAGGTAGACGGTGATCAGGATCGCGGCATGACCCTTGGTGATGTCGAACTCGTCGGCGAGCGTCGGCAGTGCCACCGCGATCATCGTCGAGTTGAGGGGGACCAGCGCCGAGGCGAGCGCGATGCCGACGATCGTGAGCGTCGAAGCGCCTCGGTCCTGGTCCGGCATCAGAGAGCGGTGACCGTGCCGCCGGCCCCGTCGACGCGCACCCGGGTGCCGTCGCCGATCCGCCGTGTGGCGCCGACGGTGTCCATGCTGGTTCCCCCTGTTCTTCCCGACCGTCGCTGTGTCGCCCCACGGCTGGCCGCGGAGCAACGGACAGTTGAACAGTAGATGAACGACAGGTGCTGGACAGGCGGGTCGGTTCGGACTCCTGGTTGCGATCGGCGAGGTCGCTGGCTAGCGTTTGGCTTCCACAACGACGCGGGGTGGAGCAGTTCGGTAGCTCGTCGGGCTCATAACCCGAAGGTCGCAGGTTCAAATCCTGCCCCCGCCACCACGAAAGCCCTGGTAGATCGCAAGATCCGCCAGGGCTTTCTCGCGTCCCCACCCGGTTGTCTAACGGCTTGTCTAACGGGTTGGTTGCCCGATGCGAAGATGACGACATGGTTCCTGAGCTGGACGCCAACCGCGTGCGCAAGTGGGCGCACGACCAGACGCCTACCGAGTTTCGTGACGACATGCGAGTCGAGGTCGACGAGACGCCGCGTGGGCTCACGATTCTCGAGTGTCGACCGCCGTGGAGTGAGCTGATGGGTTCTGAGTGGACGCGGGTGCCGGTAGCTCGGCTCGCCTACTCCACGAAGGCCGGCGAGTGGACGCTCTACTACGCCGACCGCAACGATCGGTTCCAGCGCTACTGGGAGTGTGGGCCGAGCCCTCACGTTGTCGACCTTCTGGAGGAGATCGACGCCGACCCGACCTGCATCTTCTGGGGCTGAGCCGTCGCCCAAGGATTACAGGCGTCTGACGTCCGGGATCAGAATCACGTGGAACCGGCCGCGACAGTGCGAGCTACGGCGACGCATCGCTGAGCACGTTCGAGGGCCTTGATCGCCACTCCGGGGGCGACGTCATCGGGCTCGTACTCGGCTTTCGTCTTGAGGGGCAGTAGACGTCGGAGTTCCTTCTCGACCTTCGTGCCATCGGGCCCGGCCTGGCGCAGCAGGGTGAGGACTTGATCGTGGTCCTCTCCCGCCGCTCGTTCACCAAGGCGGGCGCCACAGACAGCGTCGGCGGCATTGATGCCGGCGTGAATTGCGAGGCTGGTCGCCGCGATGTAACGGCCGGCCTCGATCTCGCTCGCCGCGGCGTCGGCGTACTCCTCGGCCTTGCCTGCATACGCACGAACTTGTGCACCTGACACTGGCTTGGTGCGCATCGGCTTAGGCATCCACGCGCTCCATCAGTTGCTCGATCGTGAGGCCGTGGACCACGATGCCGTCTCGCACGACATCTCGCCATAACGGTGCCCTCCCAGCAAGCTTGGCCCCTGCTTCGTGGCGGGCGATCTCGAGGATCTCGATGCGGTTGCCGGTGATGGCCTGTGCGCCGTTCCGCCACTGCTCGATCGCGGTTGCCCAGGCATCGTCGTCCTCGTCGACTTCGTCGGGCCGCACGATGATGGCGTCGAGATCACTGTGCTCGTCGGCCTCGCCTCGTGCGAACGATCCGAACACGATCACGCTGACAGGTGGGAACGGGAGTGCAGCTGCGGCCGCCCCGATGCGATCCAGCGCAGTGTCATGTGATCGAGCCAGGTCGATGATCGCCTGCGCTGCGACGTTTTCACGGATCAGCCGGAACTGTGAGGATGGAGGGATCTCGCGCCGTTCGACGAGACCGAGTTCGACCAGTCCGGGCATGACCCGTGATGCCTGAGCCACGCTGACGCCGGCGAGTCGGGCGAGCGTGCTGAGGTTGAGCGCGGCGGTGGTCTGTGCCAACACGGCGAGCACTCGCCCCTGGGCGCCGGGGATGACCGCCTGGACGGGATGCACGAAGTCCACAGCGTCACCGTAACGCGTATCGCTCATAAATGGAACGAATATTGCACAAACGAGCGATAACGCGGTCGCCGACCATGGCGGGCTCGACGCTGAAATGGGCGTCGACGAAAAATGCCTGTTATCCACAGGCGCTGATCGACACGTCGAAGCCGCGAAAGCCCTGCTAGATGCCACGAAATGACACCAATCGACACTGGTCGATATGGCCTTGCGACGGCTCATAACCCGAAGGTCGCAGGTTCAAATCCTGCCCCCGCCACTACGGAAGCCCTGGTAGATCGCAAGATCCACCAGGGCTTCTTTCGTTTCTCCGCCGTCGTGTGAGGGCGATGGCTACGGGCACGTGTGCTGTCCCGGTCCGCTGTCCCGGTTCATGGCGGACACGTCGGCCCCGGTTGGTGTCGTCCTGTTCGTCGGCTCACTCCAGACCGGTCGCGAGCTCGCGCAACTCCGCCAGTCGGCGTTCGGCTTCGTCGGGGTCGGCGGGACCGGGCGTGTAGGTGACGGCATGGAGCGTTCCGGTGAACGGGAATGCTCCGTGACGTTCGAAGAGCGTCCACGACACCGGCGATCGACGATCGAGTCCGACATCGATTCCCTCGAACGGGAGGAACGAGACGAAACGGGGGACGTCGCCACCCGCCATCACCTCGGTGCCGTCGACGGCCACGGTGACGGCCCACGTACTCTCCGCTACGACTGCGAATTCGACGTCGACCCGTTCACTCGTGTCGGCGAGGGGGGTTCGCCCGATCGGCATCGGGGTGCCATAGGCGCAGACCTCCAGCCCGAGTTCTCCGTCCTCGACGTAGAGGACGTAGCCGGCCTCCTGGCCGCCGTGAGCGACCAGGATCCCCTCGTCGCCCGACCGGTAGTCCCAGTCGACGGTGATCCTGAACGACTTCCGGGCGATCAGCCGACTCGAACGGAAGCGTTCGAGGGTGGGCGTGCCCGGAACGATCCGGACGGGCGAGCCGTCCGGTTCGGCGAACGGCGGCGTGTACAGCTTCGAGACGCCGGTGCCCTCGTCGAGCGGGAACACCTGGTTGGCCCAGGCGGCTTCGTGCCACGCCTCGATCAGCTCCTGCAGCACGTCGGGATGCTCGTCGGCGAGGTCGTGCAATTCGTTGATGTCGGTCGAGCCGTCGAAGAGCTGCCACCGTTCCCCGGTGAACGGGGTGCCCGGCAGGTGGAAGGTCACGGCTCGCCAGTCGCCACGATGGAACGCTCGGTGGCCCACGCACTCGTAGTACTGCTCGTCGTGTCCCGATGGCGCATCCGGGTCGCCGAACGACGCTGCGAAGCTCACACCGTGGAGCGGGTCGGCTTGTTGGCCGAGGCGGTGGTCCGGGACGGCGATGCCGGCCATCTCCGCGAGTGTCGGGAGCACGTCGGTGACGTGCGTGTACTGCTCTCGCACGGTCTGGTCGGGAGCGATGACCTTCGGCCACGACACGACGAGCGGCACGCTGTGACCCCCTCGGAAGGTCGACACCTTGTACAGCCGGAACGGCGTGTTGCAGGCCATCGCCCAACCACGCGGGTAGTGCGGCCAGGTGGTGGGCCCGCCGATCTCGTCGAGTTGCTCGATCGCTTCGTCGACCGATGTCGTCTTGTTGGCGACGCGTCCCGCGTCTCGGAAGTACGCCAGGCTTCCCGCGTTCCTGCCTTCACGCGAGGCGCCGTTGTCGCTCGTGATGATGAAGATGGTGTTGTCGAGCTGGCCGTGCAGTTCCAGTTCGGCCCGGATCGCCCCGACGCTGTCGTCGATGGACTTGATCATCGCGGCATAACACTCCATGTAGCGCGCGAACACCGTTCGCTCGTCGGCGCTCAGCTCGTCCCATGCCTGCACGTCCTCGCCACTTTCGGTGTTCCTCGGCGGGAGTTCGGTGCCCTCCGGCACGATGCCGAGCTCGATCTGGCGTGCCAGTCGTCGTTCCCGGATCACGTCCCAACCGACGTCGTACCAGCCGCGGAACAGCTCGATGTCCTCTTGCTTCGCATGGAGCGGCGCATGGACTGCGCCGTGGGCGTAGTAGAGCAAGACGGGCTTGTTCGCGTCGGCCATCTTGACCTCGCGGATCATCCGCACGGCGCGCTCGGTGAGCTCGTCGGTGAGGTAGTAGCCGTCGGGGTACTCGGCGGTGTCGACCACCGCGTTGCCCTCGTACATCCGGTGCGGGTGGTGGAAGTTGGTGAGCGCTTCGAGGAAGCCGTAGTACTGCTCGAAGCCCCGTTGCATCGGCCACGAGTGCTTGTCTCCTGCTTCCGACAGGTCGGGGTTCTTGCAGAGGTGCCACTTCCCGACAGCGAGCGTGGAGTATCCGCTGTCGCGGAACGCCTCGGCGATCGAGGGCTGGTTCTCGGGAAGCTCGCCGGTGTACCCGGGGAAGCCGGCGTCGATGTGCGCGACCTGGCCCATCCCCACGGAATGCGGATTGCGTCCGGTGAGCAACGCTGCTCTCGTGGGTGAGCACAGGGGAGCGACGTGGAAGTTGTTGTAGCGCAGGCCCTGCGCCGCCACGGCGTCGATGTTGGGTGTCGGGATCTCGCTGCCGTAGCAGCCCACGTCGGAGAACCCCATGTCGTCGGCGAGGATGACCACGACGTTGGGAGCGCCGCTGGGGGCGCGTCGTCGCTCCTTCCAGGCAGGGGTGGACGTGCCGAACACCCGGCCGACCTCTCCTTCGAATCCCGGGTACGAGCGTCGCTCGGTCTCCGTGCTCGGCGCCTCCATGTCATCCCCTCTCGCGCTGTGTCGTCTCGTGGTGTGAATCGCTCTCACCATAAACGAAATTGACAACAACTTCAATTAGTGATTTGATGGGACCGCCCGAAGGGGGCAGAACACATCACCAGAGGGGGTTATCAGATGCGTGCAAACAGATCACGTGCACTCGTAGCTGCAGTCGTGTCACTGTCGATCGGTCTCGCCGCGTGCGGCAGCGATGACGATGCCAGCGACGAGCCGGCTACGACAGAGGCCGAGGCCGAGGCCGAGACCGACGAGCCGGCGGAAGAACCGGCGGAAGAACCGGCGGAAGAACCGGCGGAAGAGCCCGCCGACGACGACGCGATCACCGAGGAATCCGTCGATGAGCCGGCTGCCGCTGCGAGCTACGACATGAGCGTCGCGGTGTCCCCGGCGGTCACGGTACTTCCACAGTACGTTGCGCTGGCCGAAGGCTTCTTCGAGGAGAACGGGATCAACGCCGACTTCGTCGGCGTCGCCAGCGGCCCGGAACTCGGCGCCGCGATGATCTCCGGGGACATCACGGTCTCCGGCAACATCCCGAACAACCAGATCGGCCTGATCAACGCCGGCTTCGACGTGGTCGCGATCAACGAGATCGTCTCGTCGCAGTTCTTCGACATCCTCGTCGGCGCCGACGTCGACCTGGGCGGCGCCACCGGATGGGAAGACGTCATGGCCGCCCTCGAGGGCTCCAGCGTCGGCGTGGTCGCGAATGGCGCCGCAGCCGAGGACATCGCCCGCAGCCTGTTCGAGGAAGCGGGCGTCGATCCCGACGCACAGAGCTACATCGCCACCGGCCTCCCCGACACCACGCTGGCCGCCATGTCCAACGGGGAGATCGACATCGCCATCACCTTCGACCCGGCATTCGTTCTGGCAGAAGCGGAGGGCATCGGCTCGCAACCGTTCTCGTTGCGAGACGGTGAGGGCCCTGCGTCGCTGCTGTGGCCGTCGTTGCTCGGAACGGTGTCGCGTGAGTACGCCGAGGAGAACCCGGAAGCGATCGCGGCCTACAAGACGGCCATCGCATCGGCTGTCCAGTTCATCCAGGATCCGGCGAACCGCGACCGGGTGCTCGAAGTCATGATCGACGACATGGGCTTCAACGCCGATCTCGCCGGGCCCATGCTCGATGCCAACATCGGCTATTTCAACCCGACCGGTGACTTCAACGTCGAGGAACTCAACGCTGCCGGCCAGTGGGTGGCCGACATCGGCAAGTCGGAAGAAGTCCTCACCGTCGACGACTTCACGATCACGCCGGGCTGACCGCCAGGATGTTCTCGGTGGGTGCGGGCATGGGCCCGCACCCACCACCGTCGTCATGACCGAGGGGGTACACCATGACGCAATCGATTCACCGAACCGATGAGACCGACGCGACGGGGGGACCGCCGGCCGTCGAACTCGACGGGGTGAGCTTGGTCTTCGACGGCTCGACCGCCGAGGAGCGAGTACTCGCCCTCGACTCGATCGACATGTCGATCCCGCCCGGACAGTTCGTCGCCGTGGTCGGCCCGTCGGGATGTGGCAAGACGACCATTCTCAACATGCTCGCAGGGCTGCTCAAGCCGACCGTCGGCACCGTCAAGCGCCACGGCGAGATCGTCAGCGGACCGTCGAACGACATCGGCTACATGCTCGCCCGTTCGGCGTTGGCGCCGTGGCGCACCGCCCGCAAGAACGTCGAGCTCGGTCTCGAGATCAACGGTGTTCCGAGGCGCGAACGCGGCGAACGGGCCCTCGATCTGCTCCAACGGGTCGGCCTCGAAAAGTTCGCGGACCACCACCCGTCGCAGCTTTCGCAGGGAATGCGTCAGCGGGTCTCGATCGCTCGGACCTTCGCGATCGATCCCGACTTGTGGCTGATGGACGAACCGTTCGCTGCGCTCGATGCCCAGACCCGCATCCTCGTCCAGATGCAGTTCCTCGAGCTGTGGGCAGACACCGGCAAGACCGTCATCCTCGTGACCCACGACCTCGAGGAAGCCACACTGCTCGCCGATCGCGTGATCGTGATCGGCGCACGACCCGGCTACATCAAGTCCGACACACCGATCGATTTCGAACGACCTCGACACATCGACGAGTTGCGCTTCGACCAGCGTTTCGCCGACCTCGAACACACGATCTGGAAGGAACTGCGTGATGAGCTCGTCTGAGACGATCGACCCCGGCCTGGCGGCCGTCCTCTCCGACGAGGTGCCGGCTCGAGCGCCGCGAACCCCCGACTTCGACCTCGATGTGCTTCCGGCACCGCCGAGCGGGTGGCGCCTCTTCATCAAGCGCGTCGATCCACCCGTGCAGCTGGCTCGCCTGGGCTTGCTCGTCGCGATCCTGTTGGTCTGGCATTACGCGGTCGAACAGGAGTGGGTCGACCGCATCTTTTCGGCCACGCCGAAGGAGGTGCTCGACGGCTTCGTGGACGTGGTGAGCACCCAGCTGTTCTGGGAGGACTTCTGGGTCACACTTCGCGAGGCGGTGCTGGGCTTCGTGATCGGCGGCGGACTCGGGCTGCTCGTCGGACTCTTCGTCGGGCGCTACGAGCGGATCGGCAAGATCTTCGGACCGTTCCTCACGCTCGCCAACTCGCTGCCGAAGATCGCCTTCGCCCCGATCTTCCTGCTGTGGTTCGGCGTCGGCGAGATGTCGAAAATCGTGCTGGCAGCGGTCGTCGTGTTCTTCATCGTGCAGGTCCCGACCCAGGCCGCCGTCGGCCTGGTCGAGCCCGACCTGCGCGTCGTCGCCGACTCGATGAACGCCAACGAGTTCCAGAAGTTCACCAAGATCATCCTGCCCGGCATACTTCCGACCGTCTTCGGTGCGTTCCGCCTCGCAGCGATCTTCTCCCTGCTCTCGGTCGTGTTCGCCGAAATCCTCGGCGCTCGACGAGGACTCGGTCTCCGACTGATCACGGCCAAGAACAACTTCAACATCGGTGAGATGTTCGCGTACACCCTCATCCTCGGACTGATGGCGCTGACCCTGAACGGCGTCATCGGACTGATCGAACGGCGGGCGCTACGCTGGCAGGCCCGAGGAGGCAGTGGAGCAGTGATTTCGATTTGAGTACGGAGCACGTTGCGACCGGTCGCCGGACACCTCGCGAGAAGACTCGTCGCGGTCGGCCCAAGGGCGGCGGCGGCGACGCCACCCGACGAAAGATCCTCGACGTCGCACTGGCGCACTTCGCCGAGCGTGGCTACTCCTCGGCGACCCTGTCGGCGATCGCCACCGAGGCCGACATCGCGCCGAGCGCTCTGTATCACTACTTCGACGGCAAGGAGGCGCTGTACGAAGCGGTGTACTTCGATGTGGCCCCGCGCGTCTGGCAACGCATGGGTGAACGGCTCGCCGATGTCTCGACCGTTCGTGCGGCCATCGAGACGATGATGCGTGGGCGCGGCGGTGAGCAATCGCCGCATGTGTCGCCGTTCCTCGCCGGCATGCCGACCGTGGCCGTGCTCCATCCAGAGTTCGACCACCTCCTCGATGCGCGCTCCAAGCTCCAGAACGATGCGTTCCGCACCATCGCCGAGCTCGGAATGACCACGGGTGAATTTGCCGACTTCACGGTGGACGAAGCGACCGAGATCGTGCGGACGATGACGATGGGCTGGTTTTTCGAGCGCCACTTCGCGGGGGAGACGTTCGACTCGACGATCGAGGCCATCCTCAAGGCACTCGACCACTTGTTGCGGCCACCCACAGATCAGTAGAAGGCGCTCCCACCGTCGACCGACAGGTTGCCGCCAGAGATCGCTGCTCCCGGCTTGGAACACAGGAAGACGGCAAGACCTGCGATCTCCTCTGGCGTCACGCAGCGCTGGAGCGCCGTGTACTGGGTGTACCGCTCGATGACCGCGTCGACGCCCGCCAGTCCTTGGGCGCGTCCAGCCTTCTCGTGAAGCATGTCCGTCATCACGAGGCCTGGGCAGATCGAGTTCACCGTGACGCCGTGAGTTCCGACTTCGCGGCTCACCGACTTCACGAACCCGTTGATGGCGTGTTTGTTCGCCGTGTAGCCGGAGACGCCCGGCTTGCCTTCCTTGCCCTCGATCGACGAGATCGCGATCACCCGCCCCCAGCCGGCTTCCACCATGTGAGGCAGCGCCCGCCTGGTGAGCCAGAACGTGTGGTTCAGATTCAGATCGAGTTCGTACTGCCACTCGTCGTCGGGCATCTCCATCACCGGCTGACTCACACCGGTTCCACCGGCGTTCGCGACGGCGATGTCGATCCTTCCGAATCGCTCGACAGCGACGTCGACGAGGCCCTCGACGACGGCCTGGTCCGCTGCACTGCCGGGGTGGAACGCGACTCGGTCGGCGTCGCCGATCTCGGCGGCTGCGGCTTCGCCACGTTCGGGTGAGCGGCCGTTCACCACGACGTTCGCGCCGGCGGCGTAGAGCGCTTCGGCAATGGCGCGCCCGATCCCGCCCGTCCCGGCGGTCACGACGGCGACCCGCCCTGACAGGTCCTGCTCGTTCATCTGGACTCCCTCCATGGTGCTCGGTGAGTGATGTCGATCATCAGAGGCCGACAACAGCCGGTGATGGTCACCACGCGACGTCGTGGTCGCGGAGCGCGGCAACCGCCCTGGTGGCCATCGACCTCGCGAGTGCACGTGTTCGTGGACCATCGACGTCGGCCACGATCGGCAGACTCGCGGCGACGACGAGGCCGAAGACGAGTGAGGTCCGATAGGCAGTCATCAACTCCGCCCGTTCGAGGGCGACGCCGTGCGTGGCCAGTGCGGCGAGATACCGATCGATGATCGAGTCCTCGTGGGTTCGTCGATCGTCGATGGTGAGCGACTGGGTCAACAGATAGGCGAGATCCCATCCCGCCGGTCCGATACCACAGCCCTGCCAGTCGATGATCGAAACCTGGTTGCTGCCCGGCGTGAAGAGGAGGTTGTCGGCGCGTAGGTCGGAGTGGATCAGCGTCGGCGTCATCGCCGCAGCCTCGACGAGCCGGGCATCGAGGACGGCAGGCAGCTCGTCGCCGAGTGTGCGGTCCGCAGCGTCGAAGTCGTCACCGAGCATCTCGCAGAGTGGTTCCCAGCCCTGTGTGGCGAGCGCGGCGAGGTTGGTGCGGCGCGCCGGGCCATCGAGCGTGGGCAGCCAGTCGAACTCGCGCAGATCCTCCGCTCCCCACCACGCGGCGTGGCACCCTGCAATCTCGGTGGCCACCGCCGTCACTCGATCTGGGCCGATGCCGTCGATCTGGTCGACGTCGAGGTCGGCGTCGACCGCTTCCTGCAGCAGGAAGAAGTCGTCGGTTTCGGGGTCGTACCAGGCGCCGACCAGCCGGGGAACGCGGACCGGTGTCCGCGGTGCCAGGCGGTCGTAGAACTCGAGTTCTCGTCGGTGGACGCCGCCTCGTCGCGACGACTCCCGGCTGCCCGCGCGCCCTGCGGCGAACTTCGCGACCAACGGTTCGAGGCGTCGGCCGTCGACGGTGGTGGCATCGATGCGTGCGATCTCGCCGATCATGCCGCGATCGGCACCGATGATCGTCCGCTCGAACGACGACAGTTCGGTCCCGATCGCCTGCGACAGGAAGTCGTTCGTGAGATCTTCGGATCGCGTCGGGAATGGTGGGGCGCCGAGCATGCTGCGGATCAGCCGACCGACGATGAAGTCAGCTCGCGGACGTCGCCGGGGCCAACGGGTCGTTCGCCGAGCAGCGTCACTCGCTCGACGCGTCGTCGGCCGACGTAGTCCTGGGATGCACGATGCTGCGTACAGCGGTTGTCCCACATCGCGAATGAGTGCTCGCGCCACCGGAAGCGGACCTGGAAGGTCGGGTCGTTGGCGAGCATCTGCAGCGAGCGCAGGAGCGGCTGGCCATCGGCCGGGTCGAGTTCGTTGATGTGGGTGACGAAGGGTTCGGACACGAGCAGCGACCGACGGCCGGTGACGGGATGAACCCGCACGAGAGGATGTTCCTGGTCCGGGAACTCGACGAGCTTGGCCTCGAGCTCTTCCTCCGAGAGGCGCCGACCGAAGCCCTTGCGAAGGCTGTGTGTCGCCGTCAGATGTTCGATGCGATCCTTGGTCTCGTCATCGAGCGAGTCGTAGGCCTGTTCCATGTCGACCCACAGGGTGTCACCGCCGACCGGCGGGATGATCCGGCCGCGCAGGATCGAACCCATCGGCGGGCGCTCCCGGAACGACACGTCGGTGTGCCACTTGGTCGCCCGCGACGGGCCGGCGGCCTCGGAATCGAGCACGACGATCTCCGGGTTACCGTCGTTGGGCAGGAACGGATGGACCTCGAGATCTCCGAACAACCGCCCGAACGCGATGTGGTCCTCGGTCGAGACGTCCTGGTCTCGGAAGAAGAGGACCTTCCAGTCGAGCCAGGCCTCGGTCAGATGCTCCAGAATCTCGTCGTCGAGTGGTCCGATCGTGATCCCCTCGGCCTCGGCGCCGACCCCTGCGGTGAGCGGCTCGAGTGTGATCGGTCCGTAGTGCGTTCGCATGAGGTGATCCCCGGTCGTCCGTAGTCGAAATTGACGAGCATTTCAATTATGGTGGAGATGGGCCTTCGAATGCAAGCCCGACGGCGCGAATTCCAGTGGCTCAACAACCCCCGTGGGCCTGGGGAGGACGAAGCGACAGGTCTGTACGACGTTCGCGACGTCGATCACTCGCTGCGCCCCGGGATGTCGCTGCCGATGGACGAGGCGTCGCATATCTCCACAGGCTGAAGACATGTACTTCTCCGCATGACCAAGCGACTGATCGATGTCGATGACGATGCGCTCGATGCTGCACGCGCTCTGCCAGAAGTGCCCGCCGCCCTGCGGAGGAGCGGCGGCCGCTGCAGGAGTTCACGGGCATCGGCCCGGTCGGCGCGTCGATCTTCAGCCGGAAGGTCGCCCGATCGAGACGGTTCGCGTCATCGGCGTCTCGGCTGAGAATACGTCGCGATACGGGCTGAGGAGGTCGCCCTCGTCGAGCACCCGGATAATGTCGGCTTCGGCTGCGGAGCTCTCGACGCGCACGTGGTACCGGACCTCGCTGTAGCCAGGCCGCGCCGTCGCCTCCATCGAGAGCATGCCGGCGACATCGAAGTCGGCTTCGATCTCCACGCTGACGGAGGCCATCTCGACCCCGAGTCGTGCCGCGCGCATCTGGTAGCACATCGCCAGGCAACTTCCGAGCGCAGCACGTCCGAGCACCCCGGGCGACGGTCCGGAGCCGTCACCGCCCATGCTGTCGGGGAGGTCGGTCTGGAACCGGAAATCGCCCTCCTCGGTCGTGCAACGAAGCCCGTCGGTGATGGTGCTGATCGAGCGCTCGGTGCCCGTCCCCAAGCTCTGGCGCTTCGTCACAGCGTCCTCGAGCCGGTCGAGCGCAGCACCGAGAGAGGTAGGGCGGGGCGTCTCCGTCGTCATGCCGAACCGTACACCTCGGTTCCTCGGCGCTACGACGATTCCGGTTCTGCAGCGGGGCGGTTCTGTGCATGTTGGAAACCGAAGCGGCCCTTGATGCACAGGTTGCCGTGGGTGATCAGATTGTCCGCGGGTGAGGCGACCTTCACGATCGTGTTGTCCTGCACGTGGAGTTCCAGCACACAGCCGACCCCACAGAATCCGCAGACGGTCTCGGTGACGACCTGGCGTTCCTCGTCCCAGGTTCCGTTCGCCCGCATGTCGAATTCCGAAGTGGGCATCAGCGCGCCGGTCGGGCACACCTGGATGCAGTTGCCGCAGTAGACGCAGGCGGAGTCGGGGAGTGCGACGTCGTGTTCGGTCGACACGCGCGCGTCGAACCCGCGTCCAGCGATGTCGATCACGAAGCTCTGCTGCCACTGTTCACCACACGCATCGACGCACTGGTAGCAGAGGATGCACTTCGAGTAGTCACGGACGTAGAGGTCGTTGTCGACCTTGACCGGCTGGGCGACGGTGGCTGCGTCGAGGCCGTAGCGGCTGGTGTCGACGCCGTACTCGGCGTTCCACTCGGCGACGTTCTCGGTCAGTGACAGGTCGACCGACGAGCCGAGGAACTCCAGCACCATCCGGCGCGCATGGTCGACGCGTTCGGAGCGGGTGTGCACCACCATGTCGGTCTCGACGGGGCGCGAGCACGCCGGCACCAGGGCCCGCGAGCCCTCGACGTCGACCACGCACAACCGGCACGCGTTCTTCGGGGTGATCGTGTCACCGAAGCAGAGTGTCGGGATCTCGCCGCCACGCCCGCCGCACGCCTCCAGGATCGTCGTGCCCTCGGCCACCGTCACCTCGGTGCCGTCGATCGTCGCCGTGACCTGCTGCGCGTCCTCGGCCACGGGCGCCGACGTTCGCTCGTCGTTCATCGTCCGAACGCTCCGAGGGTGACGATGGCGGAGTCGATCGCGTGGTGGGCGGTCTGGCCGAGCCCACAGATCGAGGCGTCGGTCATCGCCCGTCCGATGTCGGCGAGCAACTCCAGTTGACCGTCGCGCACGCCGTCGGCAAGTCGCTCGAGGGCCTCCTCCTGGCGGACGGTGCCAACCCGGCACGGCACGCACTGGCCGCACGACTCGTCGCGGAAGAACGCGGCGATGCGGCGGATCTGGTCGACGAGGTCGACGTGCTGGTCGAGCACCATCACGACACCGGAGCCGAGCGACAGACCTGCGTCGCGGACCGACTCGTGATCGAGGACCAGGTCGAGCGAGTGGGGCGACACGTAGCGGCCGGCGGCACCGCCGAGCAGCACGGCTTGGAGTTCCGAACCCGGCGGGAGCCCGCCGGCGAGCTCGATCAGCTGGCCGAGGGTCAGTCCCAGTTCGACCTCGTAGACGCCCGGTCGTGCAATCGTCCCCGACAGGCAGAACAAGCGTCGGTTCGACGTCGCCCGGCCGAGGACGATCGACGGCACGTTCATCAGCGTCTCGACGTTGTTGACCGCGGTCGGCAGACCGAACAGGCCCTCCTCGAACGGGTACGGCGGCTTGTTGCGGGGCTCGCCGCGGAACCCCTCGATCGAGTTGAAGATGGCGGTCTCCTCCCCGCAGATGTAGGCGCCCGCGCCGCGCCGCAGCGAGATGTCGAACCCGTCGCCGAGGATCCCCTCGCGCCGGAACACCTCGATCGCTGCCGCCAGCGTGGCTTCGGCGCCCGGGTACTCGCCCCGCAGGTAGATCCAGCCGTGTGTGCAGTCCGCAGCGATCGCAGCGATCGTCATCGACTCCAGCAGCGCGAACGGGTCGTTCTCGATCAGCACTCGATCCTTGAACGTGCCCGGCTCGGACTCGTCGGCATTGCACACGAGATGGCGCGGTGTGGCGGCCTGGCTCCGGACCGCTCGCCACTTCGTCGCTGTCGGAAAGGCTGCGCCGCCCCGGCCGAGCAGACCGGCTGCTTCGACGAGATCGATCACGGCGTCGGGCCCGATCTCACGCGCCCGCTGCAGCGCGTCGAGTCCGCCGTCGGCGACCCAGGCGTCGAAGTCGAGCGGTTCGATCCGCCCGGCGCGGGCGAGCAGCACCAGGTCGGGATCACCGGCCTGGGGGATGGGGCGCCGAGGTGACGGCCCGGCGTCGAGATTGCCGAGCCGATCGATGGACACGTCGCCGAACGACACGCGTCGAGCCGGCTCGCCCGCTTCGGTCACCAGCGCCGCCGGCGCCTGTTCGCACATCCCGAGACAGGGCGACGGGTGCGCTCCCTCGGGCAGGCGGTCGTCGGTGACGCCGCGGCTCCGGCACACCAGGTCGACGCATGCATGCACCTGACGCTCGGGACGCTCCTGCGTCGAGAACAGGCCGTAGAACGTGACGACGCCGTAGATCTCCGCTGGCGACACGTCGAGGCGTTCGGCGATGTGGTCGATCGCGGCCGGGCTGATCCAACCGACGCGATCGTTGACGGCGTGCAACGTCGGCAGCAGCAGATGGCGACGAGCGCGCAGCGATCCGCCGCCGACACGGTCTCTGCCCGCGTCGCCAACCGGGCGGCCGAGCACCGAGTCGATCGACGTGCGCTCGGGAGGGCTGGGAGCGAGGCCTCGGGTCTTCAGGTCCATGGCGCTTGCTCGTTGCTCATCGCGCCTCGATCTTCTCGATGCGAACGGCAGACGCCTTGAACTCGGCGGTGCCCGACTTGGGGTCGGTGGCGTCGATGGTGAGTTGGTTCACGTCGACCTCGTCGGGGAAGTGGAACGACATGAACACGAGTCCGGCGCGCAGCCCGTCGTCGATACGCACCGGAGCTTCGACGGCCCCGCGTCGCGACGCGATCCTGACGACGTCGCCGTCCGCGACGCCGAGCGCGCGGGCGTCGGCAGGGGAGAGGTCGACCGTCTCGCCGACACGGTTCGGGCTGCGGTAGCCGCCCGACTGGACGCCGGTGTTGTACGAGTCGAGGCGTCGACCCGTGGTGAGACGGAGCGGGTACTGCTCATCGAGCGAGTCGACGGGCGGGTCGTGGACGACGACGCTGAACGGTGCGGGCCGGCCGCGTTCGGTGGGCTCGTCGGCCCACAGGCGTCCGTGGAGGAACGATGGCTCGAGCGAGTCCTCGTGGGGACAGGGCCACTGGATGCCCCCGAGCTCCTCGAGACGTTGCCACGACATGCCGGCGTGCAGCGGCGAGAGCCGGCGCAGTTCGTTCCACACGTCCTCGTGCGAGCCGTAGTGCCAGTCGTGGCCGAGGTGGCGGGCGAGGTCGACCAGGATGTCGACGTCGTCGCGCGCCGAGCCCGGCGGATCGAGCACCTTGCGAACTCGCTGCACGCGACGTTCGGAGTTGGTCACCGTGCCGTCCGACTCGCACCATGACGCCGATCCCGGCAGGACGACGTCGGCGAGCTCCGCGGTCTTGGTCAGGTGGATGTCGAGCACGACGAGGTGTTCGAGATCGCCCAGTAGTTCGACCGCCCGGCTGACGTCGGCTTCGGACTGCGCGGGGTTCTCGCCGATGACGAGCAGCGAGCGGAGTTCGTTGCGCTCCATCGCGTGGAACATCTCGGTGAGGTGCCACCCTCGATTCGGCGGAACGGTGGCGTTCCACTCGGTGTCGAACTTGGCTCGCGCGTCGTCGTCGGTCACGGCCTGAAAGCCGGGAAGCTTGTCGGGAAGGGCGCCCATGTCGCCGCCGCCCTGCACGTTGTTCTGCCCCCGTAGCGGTGACAGGCCGGCGCCGTACCGGCCCACCTGGCCGGTCAGCAGCGCCAGATTGCACAGCGACAGCACGTTGTCGACGCCGTTGTGGTGTTCGGTGATGCCGAGCGTCCAACAGAGCTGTGCCGCTATCGCTCCGGCGTAGGCGTGGGCCAGCTCACGGATCGCATCGGCAGGTACCCCGGTCACCTCGCTACCTCGCTCCAGGGTCCATTCCTCGACCGATGCGGCGAACTCGTCGAAGCCGGTGGTCGCCCGCTCGACGAAGTCGCGATGGGTGAGCCCGGACACGATGATCTCGCGGGCGATCGTGTTGGCGAGGGCGATGTCGGTGCCGACCTCGATGCCGAGCCAACGGTCGGCGAACTGGGCGGTCTCGGATCGGCGCGGATCGACCACGTACAACTTCGCGCCGGCCCGGACCGCCTGGAGCACATGATGGAAGAAGATCGGATGCGCGTTGCGCGCATTCGATCCCCACATCACGATGACGTCGGCCGCCTCGGCCTCCGCATAGGAGGAGGTTCCTCCTCCTGCTCCGAACACGGTGGCCAGACCGACCACGGAGGGAGCGTGTCAAGTCCGGTTGCAGCTGTCGATGTTGTTGGTTCCGAAGGCGACCCGGGCCAGCTTCTGCGCGATGAAGTTCATCTCGTTGGTCGACTTCGAACACGAGAAGACACCGATCGAGCCGGCGCCATCAGCTCGGGCGGAAGCGAAACCCGACGCCGCGCGCTCGAGTGCCTCGTCCCACGACGCCGGGCGCAGGATGCCGCCGTCACGCACGAGCGGCTCGGTCAGTCGGTCGAGGGGGCGGTGACGATGCGTGGGTCGGGGCCGGCGGTGGGCGCTCGCAGCCATCGCGAAACGGTAGCCCACCACGCCGGGTCGCGCTGTTGCGTAGTCTGGCGCCCGACGAGGAGGTCGAGGGCGACACCATGGACAGCCACGCAGCGGGTCGGATCGCCGAGACGGCCGACGCCGTCGACATGGTCGTCACACAGGTGCGAGCCGTCGGCGGCGCCCTGCACGACATCGACGTCCCCGATCGGCTGATCGTCGAGGAGCCACTGTCGATCCGGCTCGACGACACCCTGGTCACCACCACCATGCGGACACCTGGCCACGATCACGAACTTGCGGTGGGCTTCTGCTTCACCGAGGGCCTGCTCCACGGGGAACCAGTCGTGGGTGTGGGTGAGCCCTTCGCGGATGGTCGCAACACCGTGACGGTGCGGACCGATCGCCGGGCACCGGTGCCGACGCCCCGCCTCGGAACGACGTCGTCGAGTTGTGGATGGTGTGGCAGCGAGCAACTCGAGGCGCTGGTCGCGCGCCTGGAACCGATCGCAGCGACGACGACCATGAAGCGCGAGGTGCTGATGGAGGTCGCCGCGAAGATGCGGTCGCAACAGGATCTGTTCGTTGCCACCGGAGCCTCGCATTGCGCGGCCGCGTTCGACGACGAGGCGAACATCGTGGTGCTGCGCGAGGACGTCGGCAGGCACAACGCCGTCGACAAGGTCGTCGGGCGGCTGCATCTCGACGGTCGGACGACCGTGCCACCAGGCTGGGGACTGTTCGTCAGTGGGCGGGCCAGCATCGAGATGGTGCAGAAGGCGTGGGCGGCCGGCTTCGGCACCTTGAGTGCCGTCAGCGCGCCGACGGCACTCGCCGTCGACGCAGCGCGCCAGGCGGGGATGACGCTGGCAGGATTCGTGCGGGCGACCGGATTCAACATCTACTCGTCTGCCCCTTGATCTGTGCCCTTGATCTGTGGTGGCGGAGTCAGCGTATGGGATCGCTGGTCGACCCGAGATCGCGGTATGCGTGCAGGAGCTCGCGCTTCTGGACCTTTGCCGACATGTTGCGGGGCAGGGGCTCGTCTCGGACGACGAGGTAACGCGGCAGTTTGAAATCGGCCAGCGCACCTGTGCACGCATTGAGGACCGTTTGCGCGGTCACGAGCTCGGGATCGCCCACTGCGATGACCGCCGGTGTCTCGCCCCACCGTTCGTCGGGGACGCCGATCACCGCGACCTCGACCATGCCGGGGAGCGGCGCGAGGAGTCGTTCGATCTCGGCGGGGTACACGTTCAGGCCACCGGAGATGAGCATGTCCTTCACGCGGTCGACGACGTACAGGTAGCCCTCGTTGTCGAGCCGGCCGATGTCACCTGTGTGCAGCCAGCCGTTGCGCAGTGCAGCGGCGCTCTCGTCGGGCCGGTTCCAGTACCCGGCCATGTTCTGTGGACCACCCACGAGGATCTCGCCGACCTCGCCGGCAGGGACCGGCTGATCGTTCTCGTCGGCCACCATGATCCGCCCGTGCATCACCGCCAGCCCCGCCGATCCCAGCTTGCGGAGAGCGTCGTGCGGGGCGAGCACTGTGCCCGCTGCCGATGCCTCCGTCAGGCTGTAGCCCTGTGCCATCGGCACGCCGCGCGCTTGCACCGCACGGATGATCGACTCGGGCACCGCTGCCCCGCCGGACGACGCGACCCTCCACGACGACAGGTCCGTCGATTCCCACCGGGGGTGGCTGATCATCGACTGGTAGATGACGGGGACGGCGAAGAGCCCGGTGATCGCTTCGGTCTCGATCAACTCGAGTGCCCGCATCGGGTCGAACCCGCGCTCGAGGACGACGCACCCACCGGCCCAGTAGGTGAACAGCCACACCGCCAGCCCGCCGGTGAAGGCCAGTGGGAACGGCAGCAGGACGCGATCGTTCGGACCGAGCGCCATCGCCTGCGCCCACCCCTGCGATCCCGCATTCCACGAGTCGTGCGTGAGGATCGCACCTTTCGGATCGCCCGTCGTTCCGGACGTGTAGCAGATGAACGCCGGCATCGTGCCTCCACCGTTCACGGTTGCGGCCGGGTCCCTCCCGGTCACGCGGTGCTCGTCGAGCCGCTCTGCGAGCACGACGCGTCGGGCGCCCAGCGCGCCGAGCGCGTCCGCAAACGCGGCCTCGCTGATCATGAGCCGGCAATCGGCGTCGTCGGCGACGTAGCTCACCTCGGTGGCGGTGAATCGGACGTTCAGCGGCACGACGACCGCGTCGAGTTTGAGCACCGCCATCGCGACTTCGCACCACTCGGGGCGGTTCGACATCAGCAATCCGACGCGGTCCCCGCGGGCCACTCCCAGAGCGGCGAGTCCCGCCGCGAGTTCGTCGGTACGACGATCGAGTTCGAGCCACGTGTAGTCGCGGCCCTCGAACCGTAGCCCGACGTCGTCGGGTCGATTCGCCGCCCAGTAGCGGCCGATGTCGGCCAAGTGCACCATCGTCGTCACCCCCGTACGACCGTCTCCGAACGTTGCCACCCTCCGGGTGGCACGAGCGACGTTACGTTGTCGGCAATGACGCAGACGGCTCGGATCGGCATCTCGCTCATGCTCGGCGACGACGGCTGTTCGACGAAGGTGTCCATCGGGCCGTGCTGACGCTGCCGAGTCACCATCGCGACGACGCGCTCCGCCAACTCGACGAGTGGGCTCCGCTCTGCACCAGTGTGTGAGGTGCCCCGTCCGCTGCGTCATGCACCAGACGGGCTGAACGGGCCAGGGGGCGGAATCGGCGC
>Ga0307378_10004312_pt1 | contig 20380 bp, 19 predicted proteins | sample UN1MG_FD_202238 | JGI IMG/M metagenome (GOLD analysis project Ga0307378, IMG submission 202238) | Soil microbial communities from Risofladan, Vaasa, Finland - UN-1 | ecosystem: Environmental > Terrestrial > Soil > Coastal area > Acid sulfate soil | place: Finland: Risofladan, Vaasa | collected... | reverse complement strand
ATGCTTTCTGTCAGTGCGCCGCTCCTGTCCTCAGCTAACCCAGTCGTTGAGGTCCGAGCACAGAGATTCCAGCCCGACTGAGTGTTCCAGCCTGGGACCGAATCTCCTAGTAACCGGCGATCTCTTTCTCCGGGGGATGCGGATAGGTTCTCTTGCTGTGGGAAAGCCCGATGTCGGCCAGGGCCTCAGCGACCTTCACCGCCAGGACGCCTGGGTCGATCACCGGCACATCAGCGATACCCTGCACTACCAGGCCCTTCTCCACCTCCCCGGCCAAGCCGATCATGCCCGTGCAGCCGAAGACGATCAAGTGGGCTCCATCTTCTCGCACCGCCTTCACGGACTGTTCGACCAGCGCCTTGACCACTCTCTCCGTGTCGCCCAGTTCCAGCACCGGGATGTTGACAGCCCGGACCGATGCAAGCCGCTCTGCGACTCCCATCCTGTGCGCATGCTCGTGGAACATAGGGACCGCCCGGTCAAGCACGGTGAGCACCGAGAATCTATGCGCAAGCATTGAGGCGACACACATCGCCGTCTCAGCCGGGCCGATCACGGGTATGGAGACCATCTCGCGGGCCGCTTGCAGGCCTGGATCGGCCATACAGTCGATGATCACCGCATCGGCGCCATCATCTTCAGCTTGGACTACCTTGCGGACTATGTCCGGCACAGCCACGACCTCATCGTAGCGTGATTCGATGGAAGCTGGTCCCTTGTCCAGCAGGGTCACGCTGATCGCTGTACCCGGTCGGGCACCTGCTGAGTACTGCTCCAGGCCCAGAGCCTCGAACTCCTCGGTGATACTGGGGATAACCACTCGGATTCTCATGCTATCCATGTCCTTTCCGTCCAACCGCCACGTCACGACCCTCGTACTGACAGGCGTTCCGCCCTCAGTATCCGACTATCTCCTTCTCGGGGGGTTTGGGGTAGGTTCTCTTGCTATGAGAAAGCCCCATGTCTGCCAGGGCCTCCGCGATCTTGAAGGCGAGTTTTGCCGGATCGATTACGGGCACATCCGTGATCCCCGCACGCTTCAGGCCTTCTTCCACCTCCCGAGCCATGCCAGCCATGCCGGTGCATCCAAAGATGATGACATGAGCCCCATCCTCCCGCACCGCCCTTACGGCTTGCTCTACCAGGGCGCGCACCGCCCTGCTGCGATCCGCCAGCTCTAGCACCGGTATGTTGATCGCCCTCACCGATGCCAGTCGATCCTCGAGGCCCGCCTTCCTCGCATGATCGTGGAAAGGTCTCTCGTCTGCTTCCAGAACGCCGATGATCGAGAACCTGTGGCCAAGCATGGTTGCGATGTGCATGGAAGTCTCGGCCGGGCCGATGACCGGGATTGACACCATCTCCCGGCCAGCTTCGACGCCAGGATCATCCATGCAGTTGGAGATCACGGCATCCACGCCATCTTTCTCTGCCTGCACTATCTTGGCCACTACGTGGGGCGCCGCCAGGGCTGCCTCGTAGGTCGATTCGATGGAGGCTGGACCCGCATCCAAAGAGACGGCGCTCAGTTCTGTGTCGGGCCGGGCAATTGGTGACAATTCTTCCAGCGATGTTCCCTCCAGCGTCTTGGAGATCACCGGTTCTATTACTCGGATCTTCACGTCTCGTGTCCTCCTGGTTATGAGTGCAGCACCTCATGCACTGTATTTGAAGGGGAGTCCGGTGAGGCAAGCCAGGAAATACCGGAAGCGTCCCGACTTCCACCGTAGATGCCCCATGCGGGGATGTCTCAGCTTGATCAGCGGCCGGCCACTGGCGCTGACAGTCGCCCCTGAAGACAGACAGGTGACAGCCCCCCGTCATGGACTCTCGAGCCAACGCAGAGCTACTGTCAGGCCTTCATGAGTTCCTCGATAGGCACGTAGTCGATGTCGAAGCCGAAGTAGCGGGGACCGGACGCGTGGTCGAGACCAAACTGGGTGCGGAAGACTTCTAGACCCTTCACCCCTACCGCCACGACCTCGTCACCTTCTTTGATCTCTGTGTTGGTGATCCCTTCTCCGCTCTCCTTGTGCGCCAGGATAACCATGTCAGGGCTGCAGATCCATGGTTTTCCGTTCAGCCAGGAGACGTGGTTTTCATTCTTGAACCACACGTCCAGCGTCTGCCCGTCGTAGTCGCCTGTGCCCTTGACGTGATTGGTCCCGAACATGTAGCCATCCCGGTCCTCCCACTCCTTGCCGGAAACAACGCCCTCGAAGAGGCGCCAGCCTTGGGTGACCTCCACTGCGGCATCGATGGGGTCAGCACCCTTCTCTCTCGCTTCGCGGATCGCTCGCCCGAGAGCAAGGGACTTCGTCAACGTCCCGTGGACGAGCACCTCCTTCATTTCAGGGGCGGGCAAGGGGGTGCCTGCTTGCGTGGTGCTCCCGTAGGCCGCAACCGCCAGCAGTTTGCCTACGCGTTCCAGCATGTAGGAGTCGACCGTGTACTTGATGATCACGATGTTGCCCCATTGGTCGACGCTAGCGACGGGCCAGCTATCTTTGCCATAGATGAAGGGCGTGCCTTGCAGCTCTTCGGGGACGGCTCGGCCAGCGTAGTCGCCGTCAACCACAGGGATACCCATTCGCGCGCCGGTCACCAGCGGAGCAGCTGAGTTCCCTCCCCCTAACTCGGCACACACCAGGCAGCCAATGGGTTGGCCCAGGTAGTTGCCCAGCTCCCTGATGGCCTCCTCCATAGAGGTGTCGCCCAGCTTGTTCTCAAGGCCTCGCCGCTCGATCTCATCCAGCGTCTCCTGGGTGAGAGGGGCGATAGATCCCATCCCGTAGGGCGTGACTGTCCATACGTCGTCTGGTATGTCGTCGGCATCCACCCACTCGATGGTCAACCCCTCATCCAGGGCTGACCTGAGCATTCTCTCACCCCACTCAGGTTTGCCCCCTCCTCCGGTTCCCATGAATACACACCCTCGTATGAAATCCTCGCATTCCTGCCAAGTCTTCAACTGAACACTGCCCATTTCACCCTCCTAGAGTTATCATAACCGCTTCTGCACGCATCAGACAGCGAAAGACCCCTAGTACTCCCTGACACGCCTGATAGCCATATTCACTGAGAACCAGGTCAGTCCACAACCTGGATTCCCTTGAGGTTTGCTTGAGCTCGCCACCGCGTATGTGCTACGTCCAACTGCCGCAGTCGCGATCCCCTTCAGTGGCCGAGCTCCCTGAGCTTCTCCTCGATGGGCACGTAGTCTAGGTCGAATCCGAAGTGCCTGGGGCCAAACACCTCGAGCCCTTCAACAGTACGGAAACCTTCCCAGGCTTTGCTTCCCACGACTGCTACCTGATCCCCCACAAAGAAATCGAAGCTCAGAGCGGGCTCTCCCGTCGTCAGGTCCACCATGACCATCGAATCGGGGCTGGTGACGAAAGGCGCGTCATCCAACCAACTCATATGGTACTCGTTCTTGTACCAGATGCGAAATCCTTGTCCCTCGTACCCCCCTAGTCCCTTCAGTGTGTGAGTCACGATGCCGAAGGCATAAGAGTGCTCATCGTCTACCTGTGTGGTCGTGATCTCCCCTTCGAATAGCAGCCAGCCGTCAACCGCTCTCACGGCGCTTGCCACCGGGGCCTTTGTGGCACTTCTCGTGGGGCTTCTCTGGATTTGGGCCAAGAAGAGGCTCCCTTCCGATAGCCCCACACTCTCGTCTGGCTAGCCGCCAATCCTGGCAGGCACCTCTCGCTCCTTGCGTGCCCGGCGATCCTGCACTTGCGAGGATTGGTGGACGTGTGTGGTCTCACCAGGGGGTACGATCGTCCCTTTGCGGGTTGAGGGGAATTAGACTAACTGGGCGCGCTGCCCTCACCGTGGCAGTTAGCAAGGAGAGCGTCGCCTCCGCCGAGGCTTTCCCGGCTTGTTTGGCTCTGGCGTGTCGGCGCTCGGTAGCTACAAGCCCTCGCTCTGATCACCCAGGCCGAGTATCTGCAAGACTCTCTGTCTTGCCTGGATGACATGCTCGCGCACCTTGGCCTTGGCTAGCTCTCCGTCTCGATTCTCCAGCGTCTCGATGATCTGTCGATGCTCAGCTATGGAGCGGTCGGCGCTTCCCACAGCCTCATACGCGCGGTACAGGAAACGCGCCAAGGCGCTATGCAGAAGCGTCGTGAAGTCCGTGAAATACAGGTTCCCCGTAGCTTCGGCGATGAGGATGTGATACTCGCCGTCCAACTCGGCCAGACTGTAGGAATCCCGCTCGGCGTTGCTCCGTTCCTGTCTCGCGACTACTTCCCTCAATTCGTCCAGCTGCTGATCGTTGATGCGCCCGGCTGCCAACTGGGTCAACTCGCTCCCCACCAGCAGCTGTGCTTCACACAGTTGCTGATAGTCAACAATGCTCAACCGGGGAATGAGGATACCTCGTCGCGGTGGAACCTCGATCAGATATTGATGGCTCAATTGCTGCAGGGCATCCCGCAGAGGGGTTCGGCTGCAACCGAGGAGGTCCGACAGATGAGCTTCGCTCACTATGCTTCCGGCCTGCAGCTCCCCGGTGATCACCATTCTTCGCAACTCTCGAGCGATGGCGTCACTAGCTCGTTCACTCATGAGACAACCCTCCCTCCTCCAGCGTTTCCCGGCCTGCCTCCTGTCGACTTGCGTAGATGGCGTTGAAGCACGAAGTGACCCGCTTGCTACCACAAACGTTGGCGCAACTCAGCGATGGAAGCCTGCGCGATCCATCCGCGCCGTGGCTCCTCCACGCCGCCGAACTCACGGAGGTCGCACTATGAAACTGCCGTATACCGAACCTGCCAACCCTAGTATACCACTAACTGTGTCGTGAATCAAGCGCGCCGCGGGACCAAATGGAAGCGACGAGCCGACGGGCGGAGTGCGGAGAGATGCGATCTGGACAAGCGACGTCAGGACCAGGCGCAGGAGGACCCGTCCATCCGTAGGGGGGAAGCACATCGACGCCAGGGCCGCCGGTGTGCCAGGGAGACCAAGGATAATCGAGCCGGTTGGTCGGGCTCAGACCCACGTCCCCTCCACGTCGGCTTTCCGCACCAACCACTTGGCAGCGAGGGGTCCCTGATCGACAGTCATCTTCACCCGCGATTTATGAAGGCCTGATCGCAGCTGCGGCACTGGGACCCTTCCTTCCACACTCGAAGCGACTCCGTTCAAACGCCAGCTATCGCTACGTTCGTAACATCGCCGCGCTACCCAGTGATGGAGAATAGTTCTCCAACATCCTCCATTTCATGGATGTTTGTCACCAGAGTGACGAGGCGCTCGACCCGCTCTTCGTCCAGCTCGCGTCCGGCCAGGCCTCTGAACTTGTTCTCCAGCTGCTCTTGCGTCACCGGGTTACGGTGGTCGCCCTTAGGGTCCTCGATCACGGAGCTGTATTCGGTCCCATCCTCCATGGTAACGGCAACTGCGCACGAGTAGTGCTCCGGATATCTTCGCTCAAATTCCTCGTCGACCACCCAATCAACCCTTGTCATCAGGTCGCGGACATCTGGACGATGAATGTTCTGCTCGATGAAGGTGTCGGCGTCGATCTTCCCATCAATGAGGGCGATGGCGGCCTGCCAGGGCATACTGAACTGCGTGTCCACAACGTTCTGGGGATCTCTCTTCCTGGGCATGGCTAGCAGCCGAATGGTGTAGTCAGAGGAGCGGATCTGGATATGCTGGATCCTTCGCCAGTCAGGATGATATTTGGCAGCGATGTCCAAGCAGGCATCCAGATGGCCCGCTGAATATCGGCAGCAGGGATAGACCTTGATACTGGACTTGGCGAATGTCCATTCCATCCCCAGCCCATCAGTGATCAGGCTTGTGTCGTACTGGCGCTCGAATGAATAGGCCTGCATGAAACCATCTTGCCCCTCGAAAATCTCGGGCGGCCCGTCGAAACCCTTCTGCGCCAGCATGGCCGAGATGATGCCCACCATCGCCGGGTGTCCCGCCTGGAGCCTTTTGGTGTAGGACCCCGACGTGTTCCAGGCCATCAGGCCGCCGACCTGGCTGCCCGCGATGCCTTGGGCATGGACGATCTGCTGGACGTCGAGCTTCATCAACTTCGCTGCCGAGACGGCGGCGCCAAACGTCCCGCAGGTGCTCGAAGGATGGAACCCCTGGTAGTAGGTCTTCCCCAGAAAGGCAGAGCCCAAACGACAGACTACCTCATTACCCAGCGCGATGGCTGCGATCACTGCTCGGCCGCTCGCCTGCAGCTTCTCGCCCAGCGCAAGACTGGCAGGGATCGTCGCCACGCTGGGATGAGCGTTCGACTCGTTGTGGTCGTCCGTGAAGTCAAAGGCGTAGCCCTGGATCGCATTGGCAAAAGCCGCGTTGGGCGCAGCCACCTTTCGGCCGTAGCCAATCACAGTGGATTCCGCTGGCCCACCCAACTCCAGTGCCACCTCAGCGGCGATTCTGCTCGACTCGATTCTCTTGGAGCCGATCATCGATCCCAGCAGGTCCAAGACCAGGTTCGCCGCACGTCGGCGCACTTTCTCAAGCAAATCCTCGTACCGCAGACCCACCGCCACTTCGGCTATCTGCTCGCTGATCGTCTTGCTCTCACCCATTTCCGAACGCCCTCCACCGATTGCTAAAGAACCTCAATGCGGTCTCAGCGCATGTTGATCTTCCCACCTTGGACCGTGCTTTCCCAGTGGACAATGTTACAGCTCGTGAAAACTAGTTCCACATAACAGTATTGTACCCCACTTCCCAACAACCGTCAAGCTCTTGCCGTGCAGTCCACAGCTTCGGCGGATCTTGGGTGGTCAGCAAGAGCCAGTGCGGCCCGCTCATCAGCCGGCACCTGTCCATTCAAGACTGCCTGACCTATCCGTTGCGCTGGCATGACAGGGTTGCCTATCCGCCGGGTCCGCAGGTTTGGTGTGGTTCGGCCTACAACAGCGATACGCGGCGAGCCTGCGAACCGATACTCGTGCATGTTCCTGCAGCCAGGGACCCTGACAACCTGAGCTTCTACCTCGGGCGCAGACACAATTAGGGAACCTACGTCCATCAATGAGGGATACCACAGTCACTATCGGGGCCGGGCCAGCCGGTCTGCCCGCAGCGTACGAGATCGCGAGGCAGGGTGTCCAACCTCTTGTGCTGGAGCAGTCCGGCAAAGTCGGGGGGTAGCGCGGACTGAGGTCTACGAGGGTTGTCGCTTCGACAGAGGTGGCCATCGGTGCTTCACCCAGCACAAGGGCGTGCAGCACCTGTGCCTCGCTAGTGGATCCTTCTCTCGTGCCCCACCCAATAGGGCTCCCTGATCTCATCCTTCTTGATCTTGCCGCTGCCCGTCTTGGGCAACTCGCCCCAGAATTCGACCGAACGCGGCTTCTTGTAACTGGCCAGGTGTTCCCTGCAGAAATCGATTATCTCTTCCTCTGAGACACCCGCCCCCCTTCTCAGGATCACGATTGCCTTTACAGATTCACCCCATTCCTCATCCGGCACTCCCACGACGGCTGCCTCCAAGACCGCCGGATGCATGTACAGCACCTCTTCCACTTCTCGAGAGTAGATGTTCTCTCCCCCGCTGATGATCATGTCCTTCTTTCTATCTACAAGATAGATGTAGCCATCCTCATCCATCCTGCCGACGTCACCGGTGTGCACCCAGCCGTCCCTCAAGGTGCGCGCCGTCTCCTCCGGCATTCTCCAATACCCCTGCATTATCCGGTCGCTGCGGGCTACGATCTCCCCAGGCTCTCCTCTGGGAACATCCTTACCATCGTCATCGACGATCCGCAGTTCCCCTTCTCTCAGGGGCTTTCCCACCGACTCCAGTCTCCGGAGGATCTTGGGTGAGCCATCCAGCTTGTGCTCTTCTCTCCTGAGAACGGTCATGCCGAGTGTTTCTGTCTGCCCCAACTCCTGGAAGAAGACCTCGCCGAACCGCGCTATGCCTCTTCTCAGCGCGTCCACTGGCATAGGTGCCCCGGTGTAACCCACCGCGCGCAAGCTACTGAGGTCGTAATCATCGAAGGCAGGGTGCTCAAGAAGCCGGAGAATCATTGTGGGAACCAGAAAGACGTATGATACCTTTTCCCTCTCTATAGTTTCCAGAACCAGAGCCTCGTCAAACCTCCGATGTACCACCATCGTAGCCCCAGCAGCAAAGGCAGGTATCATATGGGCGGCGGAACCGCCGACATGGAAGAACGGCATCACGCACAGAACGGTGTCATCGGGGCTGAGACCTCGGTGAGCGATGCTTGCCTCCGCCATCAGACCCCTGTGAGTGTGAATAGCTCCCTTGGGCCATCCGGTCGTCCCACTGGTGTAGAACAGTGCACAAGGGTCGTCCGGTTCCACGTCATCGGTGGGTTCGTCGGGAGGATAGCCCTCGATGAGTTGTTCGTAGCTCCTCATCGTCTGCGCCGCACCATCAAGGCAAACGAACTCCCTGACCCCTTTGAGTTCGTCTCTGATCGAGTCGACTACAGCAATGAAGTCGCTCTCGAGGACCAGAGCGCTGAGCTCGGAATGGTTGATCAGGTAGGAGAGCTCCCTCCCCACCGACCGACAGTTCAGGGCCACACAGACCCGACCCGCCTTGGCCAGGCCGAACAGCTCGAAGTATCGTGGGCAGTTGTAGGCCAGTATGCCTACCCGGTCTCCCTTCCCGATCCCTAAATCGGCCAGGGCATTGGTGAGGCTGTTGATCCGTCGATTCACCTGCCCAAAAGTGTAGCTCTCAGCTTCGAACTTGAAGGCAATCTTGTTAGGGTATCTCCGAGCGTTGTCGTTGATCACATCGCGCAGGGTGCGCATTTGTCCTCCTGAGCTGCACGTCAATCTCGCTCCTCTACGACAGCACGTTCTCCAACTGTGGTGTCAGGGATGGAGCCACCAGGCTTCCTGCCGGACCCTTCTCCGGTGCCCTTCGGGATGCCGCCCCCGCTTGATTGCAGACGGAGACGAGTCACCGATGGATAACACCGCTTACTGCGCGAGGCCAGACCGCCGCACTCGCCCTGCAATATAATACACGATAGTAGGGTTGTGCTGTTTTGTCAACCATACAATGCCTGCATGCACCACTAACTTGACAGCCTCCGAGAAATATGCTATTATTGTCGTCAAGGGTCCAGCAGAAGCGATCATCCCGTGGTACGGTTCGTGTCCAGGGGCAACTGGGGTCTTGGCAGCCGCATTGGCCTTTGGACGCTCTGGTTTGCCCGCACGTTGCCCTAACAACGCCAAGGAGAGCCCGATTGGCTTTCTGCCAAGGACGAACGGAACCGTGGTTGGCGCTCGGCGCGTACAATTCGGTCCCCAGGACTGAATCTCCGAACAGCGCCCCTGGACCCTGTCCTTCACCAGCGGACTGGACCTTGTTGATTGGATGGGCTATGCATCCACTAGGCGCAATGCAAGACTGCCCTATCCTTCCACTCACCCCTCCTGACTTCACGTCTCCGAACAAATCCCGTCAGCCTGCCGTTTGTGTCTCTTTCGCGCGTGAGGTCGACTGCTCTGATATTTCAGGCGACATTACCCGCGCCTGCGTTGTGGAGAAGGGTGTCCAGAATCCTGTTTCGAGGGCCGATGCCCTTGCAGTCTATGAGCCCGGGGCGGCGAGCAGGTTACCCGAGGATCATCTTGAGTCAGCTGAGCGAAACCCCGCACGGAGAGGAGGAGAATGGTTCCGATCAGGGAACAAGGAGGGAGAAATGTGAGTGCCTAGACTCCGACCCATTGAGCGGACCGCCAAAATACAAGAGGGAGGAAGACGTGGATACTGACGGAGTGACCCGCGTTCCAGAAGTCGAACACACAAAGGAGGAAGAGATGGACAACAAGAAACGCGTGACTCGCGCTGACTTCCTTCGCGGCGCAGCCGTAACCGGTGCCGGACTGGTTGCGGCCTCTTGCGGCCAACCGGCTACACCCACGGCAGGGCCAACCGCAGCCCCTACCGCGGCGCCCACCGCAGCGCCCACCATAGGGCCCACCAAGGACAAGATCGTCGTCGGTGCCGCCAGGCCTCTCTCCGGGCCATGGGCTTCAATCGGAGACTCGGCATTCGGGCCAATCATGAAGATGTGGCAGGAAGACGTCAATGCCGAAGGCGGGATATATGTGGAAGAGTATGGCAAGAAGCTGCCCGTAGAGTACATCGTATATGATGATACCAGCGATCTAGGCACCATGGTTAGGCTGACAGAAAAACTGATAGTGGAGGACCAGGTTGACATCCTGTTCCCCGCCTGTGGCTCCTCTATGATTCAGGCTCAAGGTCCCATAGCCAATAAGTACGGGATGGTGTATCTCACCGCCGAGGGCGGCGCCACGACCATGAAAGATGCGCTTCCGGGTCTACCCTACGTCTTTGTCTGCCTGAGTTTTTCCGACTGGTATCAGCTGCCAGTTCTGGCTGATATGCTTAAGGCAGCCGGCGCGGAGACAGCTTACATGGTTAACATGGCTGACGTCTACGGTATAGAGTATGGCGGCGTATCGACTATAGAATTCAACAGGGTAGGAATCGACATAGTTGGTAATGTCACCATTCCAATATTCACTGAGGAGTTTGGGCCCATAATTAAGGTAGCCAAGGATGCCAACCCCGATGTCTTTTGCGTTTGGGGCTATCCCTGGATAGTCATGCCGGCTACCGCTGAGTCAATGGCCCAAGGCTTTAACCCCAAGTGCTGGATAGGCGGACCTGGGGCCAATTTCGAGTACTATAAAGAACAGTATTTTGGTCCTGCAGCAGAGGGGGTAAGTTGTTTTGCTGTCGCCAACCGGGCGACGTCTCCTGAGTTTGCCGAGTTATTTGACAAAATCTCGGCTCTCGTTGGCGAGGCAAACCTGGATTGGTGGGGACATCCGCTCTACACGCCTCTGGTGCAAATCTGGCAAACGGCTATTGAGGAGACCGGAACCCTTAACCAGGAGGCAATAAGGAAGTACATCGCTACGCACCACTTCGATACCATTCTCGGGGATACCTATTTCACGATGTTCGAGCCTGGCGGTGGAATGATGGCCTATGAATGCCATCCTGGTGAGATCGGGCAGTGGCAGAATGGTGTTTGTGAAATCGTAGGGGCCGGTGTCGGTCCTAACGGTAAGGCTACCGCAGACTTTGTATACCCCAAGCCACCGTGGCCAACAGCATAAGAATAGTGCACATTTAGTCCAGGAGTTTAGCGGTTAATAAGCAGGCTGCCTAAAGGGTGCAAAGATAACGGCTGTGGAGAGCGGTTATCTTCCCTTAGGGTTCTTCCTAGTCCTTTAGGCAGCCTGCACCTGTGATTGCTCAAGCAAGGAGTTCTCAATATGCCTGAGAGCATTGTGCGCATCCTGGATGTAGCCATTGGCGGTTTGCTGATGGGCGGTATCTATGCTCTGATTGCCATGGGTTTGAGCCTGCAGTATGGCGTTGCCCGGGTGCTCAACATCGCACATGGCGAATTCATTATGCTAGGCGCGTTCGCCACCTTTACACTTTACACCGTGCTGGGCATTAACCCCCTGCTTACCCTTGTCATTGTTGGTCCGATTATATTCATAATTGGTTTCTTCCTTCACCGTACTCTTTTCACCCGCCTCAGGGTCTCCGCACCAAACCCGGATGCCTACGCAGCCAGTTCCATGTTAGCCACTTTTGGTCTCCTCTTCATCATTCAGAATATAGCTTTACTGGCGTGGGGTGCAGACCTGAGGGGGTACTCTTATCTAAACTTCGGGGTCAGTCTGGGGGGAGCGGTATTTGCCGCTAACCGCCTCGTAACCCTTGGCTTTGCCATAGGCATAGGTCTAGCCTTCTATCTCTTTCTAGCCCGTTCCCGCATAGGAAAGGCGATTCGGGCAGCTGCCCAGGACCCAACGACGGCTGGGCTTATGGGGGTAAACATCAATCTGGTGCTGGCTTTATGCTTCGGCCTTGGTGCCGTAATGGCCGGCCTTGCCGGTACACTTCTCAGCATGCGGATCCCAATTACTCCAAATATGGGCCTAAACTATACCATCATCGCCATCATCATTGTCGTCTTAGGCGGGCTGGGTAGTATACCAGGCAGCTTCATCGGGGGTTTTATACTGGGTATCATCGGCACCATAGTAGCCTATAAAGAACCGAGCTTATCACTAGCGGCCTACTATTTCATTTTCATGCTTCTGTTGCTGGTGAGGCCGCAAGGTATTTTGGGGAAGTAGAAAAATGGGTATTACCACGTTGAGATCCAAAAAGTCCTGGATACCAGGGTTAACTAGTCTCATCTTATTAGCCGTGCTAGCTACTTTGCCCCTCTATGGCTCTCTTTATATGGTCATACTGATTACTGCCATCATGATGTATATCATCCTGACGGTTAGTTGGGCGATCTTTTCCGGTCCTACCGGTTACATGTCACTGGCGTCGGCTGCCTTCTTCGGAGTCGGCATATATTCTTCAGCCATATTGCTGCCGAACACGGGGGCGGTATTACCCCTGTTGGTGGTAGTAGCTCTCGGCGGTCTCATCAGTTTCATAATCGCTCTTATCATCGGTATTGTGACTTTAAGGCTAAGAGGCATATATTTTGCCATCTTCACCTTCGGACTCGTCGAGCTCATCAAGCAGGTCCTCCTGTTCTGGGAGATCAAAGTAGCCGGCACGCGTGGTCGATTCATCGGCCTAGTAGATAACCACCACATTTTTTGGACAATGCTGGGTATTCTTGTGTTGCTAATGCTTACCACCTATCTTATCCGGCGCTCTAAATTTGGCTTGGCCCTGCAGAGTATCGGTGAGGATGAGGAGGCCTCGGCTCATACCGGCGTTAATGTGACTGCGGTGAAGGTGATCACTTTTGCCATTAGTGCCTGGTTCATGGGGGCGGCCGGGGCAATCATAGCCACAAGATGGACCTACATTGACCCATACATCGCCTTTAATCCGCTCTTTTCTTTTATGCCCGTTCTAATGGCCATCTTTGGTGGCCTGGGGCAAATCTATGGCCCTATCTTGGGCGCGGCTATTCTTGCCTACCTGGAAGAAGTGTTAATAACCACGTTTCCCTACTACTACATGCTCTCTTTCGGCATCATACTGCTGGTCGTTATCTTATACCTACCCGATGGACTTGTAGGACTGATACGAAAGTTGCAGAGAAGAGTTCTGGGAGGGCAACGTGCCAATGCTTGAAGGCGAAGGCGTGACCAAGAATTTTGGCGGGTTGGCCGCGGTCTCACGCGTAGACTTCAAAGTGGACGAAGGTGAAGTCGTGGGTTTGATCGGCCCCAATGGATCTGGCAAAACCACGCTGTTCAACCTGATCTCGGGGGCTCTTGTCCCCAAGGAAGGAACAATAACGTTCAAAGACCGGAAGATCAATGGCCTGAAGCCGCATCGCATATGTAGGATGGGGTTGGCCAGAACCTTTCAGTCCGTCAAAGTCTTCCCCAACATGCCAGTCTTTGAGAATGCCCTGTTGGGCTCGCTGTTCGGCACGTCAACCGGCATGTCCTCAGCCGATGCGGCAACGGAAGCTGCGGAGACACTGGAGTTCGTGGGGCTGTGGGAGGTCAGTGCAAGCCCGGCCAAGGACTTGACGCTGGCTAACCAGAAGCGAGTTGAAGTCGCCTCAGCATTGGCCACCAGGCCGGAGCTTCTGCTGCTGGATGAGCTTATGGCGGGGTTGAACGCCACCGAGGTAGCCCAGGCCATGGAGCTGGTGGCCAGGATTCATGACAGGGGGATCACGATCTTCATGATCGAGCATGTCATGAAAGCCATCATGAACGTGTGTGACCGAATCATGGTCCTCCATCACGGTGAGAAGATTGCCGAGGGAACGCCACAGGAGATTGCTGCCAGCAAGACGGTCATCGAGGTATACCTGGGAGAGTAGGCTTATGCTGGAAGTTCGCAACATAGATACCTTTTATGGCAAGTCTCAGGCCTTGTGGGATGTTTTTTTAAGGGTCGGTGAGGGAGAGATAGTCGCTTTGGTTGGGGCTAACGGAGCCGGTAAGACTACACTCCTTAATACTATATCCGGTTTGCTACGTCCAACTTCAGGTAGTGTGGAGTTCCTTGGCCAGAGAATAGATGGGCTACCATCTCATTCCATTGTGGAACTAGGTATTTCGCATATACCCGAGGGTAGAAGGCTTTTTGCCGACATGTCGGTGCGTGAGAACCTGGAGATCGGGGCGTATGTCCACGAAGCCTGGAAGCGGAAAGATGAGACGCTTCGCCAAGTGTATGAGATATTCCCCATATTGCAGGAGAGACAGGGGCAGTTGGCCAGGACATTGAGCGGTGGCGAGCAGCAGATGGTGGCCATGGGGCGGGGCTTGATGTCCAGGCCAAAACTATGCATGTTTGATGAGCCCTCGTACGGCCTGGCGCCGATGTTGGTGACAGAGATCTTCCGCATCATACGGGATCTGCGCGACAAGGGGATGTCGATCCTACTCGTCGAGCAGAATGTCCGACAGAGTCTGGAGATAGCTGACCGCGCCTGTGTGCTGGAAAACGGGCGGATCGCCTTGGAGGGAGGCTGTCAAGAGCTTCTACAGGAGGAGCTTATCCGCAAAGCCTACCTGGGGTTATAGCCCAACTCGTGCAAGATTTAGCCTGAACACAGATGGGGACATCGCCACGGCGGTAGCTGCACGTCGATTACGCGATGTCGTCCGATCGATCATCAACTGGTCGCCCGTTCCTTTCGAAACGCGTATTGGTGTCACTGGCTTTCGCAGCCTGGCCGGTCGTTGTCCCCGTCCGTGCCTCCGCATAACAGCCCCGACCGTCCCGTTGCCACTAGTCTCTGTAGCCAACCCAAACTCAGGAGGCAACATGGGTGGCATGGTTCTTGTTCTCTTCTACGGGAGCATCCTGTTCTTCCTCATCGCCTCTGGGGTGAGAATAGCAAAGTACGTCTCTGCTCCTCTGCACCTGCGATGGGAGCTCTATCGAGGGAGTTCTGTCTACGAGCTGATAGACTGGTCGCAGAAGAGCCCCCGGCATCTCGGCGAGAGACTCTGTGGAGTGATCCTTGATGTCCTACTTCTAAGGGAGTTCTACCATCGCAACAGGGGCTTCTGGTACTTCCTCTTCCTGTTCCATCTTGGTCTCTACCTCCTCTTCGTCTGGCACCTCTGGCTTTTCTTCACGGCGGTGGCCCTTCCCTTCGACGCTACCGGAGACGGATGGCTAGCCTTCGGACACATAGCCACGGCGTTGAGCCTCATCGGAGGGAGTGGGATTCTCGTGAAGCGGATTGTCGATCCAGAATTGAAGGTCTACTATCCCCGCATCCAGTATCTGAAATGGTTCCTGATCCTCCTCATCCTGGCTGGAGGATTTCTTGCTGTTGTTTTCCACTTCGACTCAGATCTGCCCCAACTCCTGAGATACGTCAATACCCAGCTTACCTTTCAAGACCTAGAACACAAGCTTCATCCTGCTTTGGGGCCAGCGAGCCACGTGTTCTTCGTTTCCTTCTGGCTCCTCTATCTTCCATTCAGTCATGTTCTACGGATCTTCTTCAGATACTATCAGCACTTCAGGTGGGATGATGTCCCCAACAGAAGAGGAAGCGCCATTGAGCAGAAGGTGAAAGAACATCTCAATCGACCCGTTGGCTGGTCAGCCCCTCACATCAAGTCTGGCAAGAGCTGGTGGGAAGTGATTGGAGAGACGGAAGACCTGTAGGAGCGGAAGGCCCTGAATGATGGGGAAGATCAAGGTCGAAGACGTCAGCAGAAAAGGAGACGAGCCCCTCGTTGACATCTCCAGTGAGGATGGGATGACTCTTCCCTGCCCTCTGGGCCAGCCCCTATCCATCAAGCCCCTCACAGATGAACAAGCGACTCGACTCGAACATTCTCTTGATGGCATATCGGCTTTGGGGATCCCCAAGCCGAAAAGCAAGGCCGAGGAGGATGAACTGGTTCAAGGTTTTCTCAGCGGACTGAGAAAGCTGCTGTCGCAGAACGACAATTGGACCTTCTGGCAACCCTTGGTCTACAGCCTCGAAAGCTGTGTCAGATGTCAGACATGCAGCGACGCATGCCCGATCTATCTCTCAAGTGGGAAACAGGAGATCTACCGACCCACCTACCGTGGAGAGCTCCTGCGGAGGATCATCAACACATATCTCAAGAGAGGAGGAAGATTCTCCTCCAAGCTGAGGGGGCAGGAGATCGATCTGAACTGGTCGACCGTCGCCAGGTTGGCGGAGTCGTCCTATCGATGCACCCTGTGCAGAAGGTGTGCTCAATGGTGCCCCATGGGTGTCGACAATGCGCTCATCAGCCGTGAGATAAGGAAACTCTTCAGTCAGGAGCTAGGCATCGCACCTAAGGAACTGCACGACTTTGGCACGATCCAGCACCTCAGGAAGGGCTCCAGCACGGGCATGACCCCCCTCGCCTTCAGAGACAACGTCGAGTTCATGGAAGAGGAGATCGAGGAAGTAATCGGCAGGAGAATAGAAATACCCATTGACAAAGAGGGGGCAGACACCCTGCTTCTGCACAATGCCGGGGAGTTTCTCTCATGGCCCGAAAACATTGAAGCCTTTGCCATCATCTTCGACGCCTTGGGAATAGACTGGACACTCTCCAGTGATCTCGGTGGTTACGATTCGGTCAACTACGGGGTCTGGTACGATGATGTGCAGCTTGCTCGCATAGCAGTGAGACACGCCGAGGTTGCCAAGCACCTCAAGGTGCAGAAGATCTTTGTCGGGGAATGCGGCCATGCACACAAGGCCCTTCTGGTCCTTGCTGACAGACTACTCACCGGTGACTTGAACATCCCTCGAGAGAGCGCGATTCCGTTGCTGGAAGATGCCGTATGCAACGGTAAAATCAAGGTTGACCCCTCGAGAAACGACTTCCCTGTGACCCTTCATGATCCCTGCAATCTGGTCCGGCTGACCGGCATCGTGGAGCCACAAAGGCGCATCTTGAGGAAGATCTGCCCGCAGTTCAGAGAAATGGAGCCTCACGGCGTGGATAACTACTGCTGTGGGGGCGGCAGCGGATTCGCGATCATGTCGTCCAGGAATTTCCCCGACTGGAAGATGAACATCGCCGGGAGAATGAAGCTAGCGCAGATTCTGGAAACCTTCCAGGGTGTGGGGGACCCCGAAACAAGGAAATACGTGTGCGCTCCTTGCTCCAACTGCAAGGGGCAGATCAGGGACCTGCTGAGCTACTATGGGGCAAGCGAGAAGTACAACGTGTTCTACGGTGGCCTGGCGGAGTTGATCGCCAATGCCATGGTGGATCTAAAGCGGCCATTCATAGAGTGGGAGTGGCACTGATGCGGTCTGCACGAGCAGAGAATGCCAGGTGTGAACCACAAAGGGGGACAATGCTCATTGGGCTCTGAACGGATCGCGGCCGAGAGCGCAACGGCCGGTATGTGAACCTACACGCACCCAGTGGGCCTGGGGACCCCCGCCCACTTACACGCTGACTTGGCAGGTCCCTGTGGAAACAGTTCCCAGAGTTGCTGCAAACTCGTACCAGTTCGTTTTCTGAGCTTTCTGACCATCGGGCAGATGCCGTACTGGAGGTAGTACTCCCTGAGATAGTTGATCACCTTCCAGTGTCCCTCTGTCAGCTCGGTGACTCCTTCCTTCTCCGCGTACGCCTTAGCGATATCCTCATTCCACTTCTCAGGTTCCTGCAAAAAGCCGTTATCATCAACCTCGTACACGTTGCCGGCGAGTTCCATCTGCGCCATGGGATTAAGCCCCTCTTGATTGCATCACTTCATGCTATCTATGATGAACTCAGCGGCGAGCCTGGCCCCTATGCCGGGAGGCAGGCCACACTTCTCAAAGCCCTTCTCCGTGGAGAAGGTCATCATAGCCTCTTCGCTATCCCCGGGGTTCAGCCTACGTCCGAGGATTACCATTTCGATGATGTCAGCGCAGTACATATGACCTAGTTCGCCTTCGAAGAAGGCCATGAACTTCTGAGACCTCATGATCGTATCGTTCATCGCCCCATAGTCCAGACGGTCATCGCTGCCGAAGTAGAGGCCGAAGGCAATCAAGCTTCCGGTTATCCCACCGCAGATCTCGCCGGTCCCACCGACGCCAGGGAAGGGAGTCAAGGCCTTGATGATCTCCATACTGCCGAGGCCGAATTCTTCCATCAAGGCAAGCGCTGTGCCCTGGGCGCAGTTCTTGGTAACGAAGTTGTACTCCTCGGCGCGGCGCTGAACGCGATCGAGGATTTGCTCCTTGTTGGCCAGGATCTCATCCCGGTCGAGTGTCTTCCTGGGGATCCCTTCCGCAGCCAGCTTCCTGATTCTGGCCTGAAGCCCGGGCTCATCCCAGTCTCTTGCCGCCAGCTCGTCCACCCTCTTCTTCAGTGCCTCATAATCTGCCATTGTCTAGCTACCTCCTACGCGATTCTCCGATCGTGATGCCATGATAATCGAGCATACCGGTGTGAACCCCAATGACCGGATAAGTCAAACGCCGAGCCCTATATCGGCTGCATGTCGAGGGGATAGAAGGCCATTGACAACTTCTTGATGAGAGCGCCTGCAGGTGTATTGGCGATGGCTCCGTCTTCGCCAATGGCAAAGAATTTGCCGGTCGTTCTCATCTGATCCCAGCTATAGAAGAACACGGTGGAGACGGGCAGACCGAATTCGCGAAAGGCGAAGATGTATTGATCATCGTTGAACTTGTAGACGGTAGCCAGGTCAACATCGCCTTCACCCCGCAGCGGCCCTACGATGCATTGCCAGGCGTAGCGCTTTGAATTCAGGTAGACATGTTCGAAACACTGCCCAGGACTGTAAACGTAGAGCCCACGCAAGCCTATCAGATCACGCGTTGGCGCCGGCCTGCGCCCCGTGGGCGGAATGGCCGGATCACCGAGTACACCGGGCGAGAACTCATGGACCGCACGGGGTTCTTTGCCGACATCGCCTTCGCGCATCATAGTGCGGACCGCGAGCACTTGCCGTGTTTGAACGTTAGCGATGAAGGTCTGCGACTGACGAGGCCGCTGGGCAAAAGTCATGTCAATGTAATAGGTTTGCGGCGCCACTTCCACCACCTCGCACCAGTCCGTGCCACGCTCCTTGTCGCTTTGCCAGGTGAGCCTGTTGCGATCTAGGAACTCAAGATCAAAGGATGCCCCCGAGTCGAGCGAGATCTTCATCGTCTGATTCACCAGCGCCGCCGTTTGGGGAAGACGATGGATCGCCATTTCCGAGGCATAATCCTCATACCTGTAGTCCGTTTTGCCTTCCTGCTGTGGCATCGTGCACCTCACTCCCTGATTGTATGGTTGTTCCTCACACGCCCCACTTCACGCCGGCATTGGTAAGCGCAGCTCCTGCAACGTCGACGATCGCGGCTCCCCCATCAAGAAGAAGAACAGCCCCCGTCATAAACGTGGAATCATCACTGGCGAGGTAACTACAAATGCCGGTGATCTCACTGGGATTGGCCGTCCGCCTCAGTGGAACCATCGAAGATATGCACTCAAAGACGCCTTCCAGATCGGTCCCGAGTACTTCGAATAGAGGGGCCAGTGAGTCTTCCAGCATCTCCGTCCTTGTGCCGCCCGGACAGACCGCATTACATCGGATCTTCGATGGACCGAAATCCAGCGCAACCTGCTTCGTTAGCATGATGAGACCAGCCTTTGAGGAGCAGTATGCTGGCATCCCGGGCAGACAGCGCAGGCCTCCCAAGGAAGCGATGTTTATGATAGAACCGCCACCTCCCTTGATCATGTGCGGTATTGATGTCTTCATAAGATACATAGGACCGGTGAGGTTCGTTTCGAGAACTCTGTGCCAGAGCTCTGGATCTGTGTCAACGACGGTCGTACCGCCCGGATCTATTGCCGCGTTGTTCACCAGCACGTCGAGTGTACCAGCGAATTCGAGCGCCATCTCAACCATTCGTTTGGCGTCTTCGAGCTTGGTTACATCTCCAGCGCATGTCACTACTGTCCCCACCGGCAACGATTGGGCCACTTCGTCGAGCGTCTGCTGGCGGCGGCCGGTTATGCATATCCTCGCTCCGTCAGCAACGAACCGCTCGGCAATTGCGGCGCCTATACCGGTACCCGCTCCAGTAATGAGCGCCACTTTCCCGTCTAGTCTCATTTCCACCTCCGATTCAGCCCGCCGAAGCTGGTTGCGGTTGGAACTGGCACAGATTCAGTCTCCTTCACCAGCTTGCTTGGCGCCAAGGGTTCTTCGGGCGATAAGGCGTCAATCGCTAGAATCTCACTCTCCGGTACATCCAAGCATCGGAGAAGCTAGCAATCGGCCAACGTTGGATTGAGCATCTTGCCGTCGTCCCTTGGCTGGTCCTCACAAGAGTCATAGCCTCCGGCCGTCCCTACTGCTCCCTCCAGCTGCCTTTCAATGCCTGAC
>Ga0307378_10004309_pt1 | contig 20395 bp, 25 predicted proteins | sample UN1MG_FD_202238 | JGI IMG/M metagenome (GOLD analysis project Ga0307378, IMG submission 202238) | Soil microbial communities from Risofladan, Vaasa, Finland - UN-1 | ecosystem: Environmental > Terrestrial > Soil > Coastal area > Acid sulfate soil | place: Finland: Risofladan, Vaasa | collected... | reverse complement strand
CTAATTTAGGTTCGAGTGTAGGGATAACTAAAGTTCACGAGAAAGAAGAATTGGAGGGGGCAATAGATTTAGCCTCTTCTTACGATAGAAAGATTTTGATCGAAGAGGGATTAGAAGAAGTAAGAGAGATAGAATGCGGTGTTTTAGGTAATGATGAACCCCGGGCTTCAGTAGTGGGTGAAGTCAGACCGGCAGGAGAATTTTACGATTATGATTCAAAATATATAGATAAGGAAACTCAATTAATTGTTCCAGCAGATTTACCTGATGGAGTATCTCAAGAAGTTCAGGAGATTGCCCTTCGTGCCTTTAAAGCTGTTGATGGTGCCGGGATGGCGCGAGTAGATTTTTTTGTCAGCAAAAAAGAAAATAAAATATATTTAAGTGAAATTAATACCATCCCCGGTTTTACTTCTGTCAGTATGTACCCCCGTCTGTGGGAGGCGAGTGGCATTTCTTATCCTGATTTAATTAACCGATTAATCCAGCTGGCTTTAGAAAGGCACCAGGATAAGAATCAGAATAAAATATCTTACGACGAATCAAAACTTTTAGATAAATGATATGAAAAATCTTATTGATCAAATTTTTTTGACAGGACAAGACTATCGTGTTATTATTTTGAAAATAGTAATATTTGCAATAACAAAGGTAAAGATTAATGTCTGAAATAGTCCGTTTTGGAGTATCTTTAGAAAAAGAACTTTTAGAAAAATTTGATAGACTCATCAAAGAGAAAAAATATCCCAACCGCTCGGAGGCAATACGAGATTTAATCAGAGAGAATCTGGTTAAAAGAGAGTGGGCAGAAGGAAAAGAAGTTGCTGGAGCAATTACTTTAGTATTCGACCACCACAAGAGGGAGTTAGTAAACACCTTAACCGATATCCAGCATGATTTTCACCAGTTGATTATCTCCAGCCAGCATATTCACCTGGATCATGATAATTGTTTGGAGATAATAGTGGTAAGAGGTAAGCCGACAGAGGTGAGAGAGCTGGCTGATAAATTAAGAGTAACTAAAGGGGTAAAATACGGATCTTTGTCTATAGCTACTACCGGGAAAGAATTGGTGTAAGAGAAAATTAGTTTTTAGTTGACAGTTTTTAGTATATAAAGAGGGTATTAACTCTATATTTTTTTGCCTTATGCGTAGCACGAAATTGAAAATAGTATATAGTATTTAGTATATAGTAAAGAATAGCGTGGAGCGTATAGCGGATAGCGTTCAGGTGCGAGCAGTAAGTGAAAGCGAGATAAAAAATGAGTATTTCGTATCTCGTGAATCGTATCTTGAAATATAGTGGGTAGCGTTTAGCGTATAGAAGTAGGGGCTTGATTTATCAAGCCCGCAAAACTCGGGTCGAATAAATTCGACCCCTACATTAAAAACAATTGAACAATTGGGCAATTAGTAAAAATCAGGAGGAAAGATGTGAAGGATTTAAAGTTTAGAGCGGTTTTAATTTTTAGTTTAGTGACAGTATTTTTACTCGGGAGTTTGATGGTGGCCAGCGCTCATTTCGGGATGGTAATCCCCTCTGATGATATGGTAACCCAGGATGACAATAAAAGTATTAGTTTAAAAATAAAATTTATTCATCCCATGGAAGGGCATTATATGAATATGGATAAACCAGCGCAATTTGGAGTTTTGGTTCAAGGTAAGAAAATTGATTTATTAAATACTCTTCAGGAGAAAAAGATTAATGATTGTACTACCTGGGAGGCCAATTATCAGATAAAACGTCCGGGTGACCAAATCTTTTATGTTGAGCCTCAACCCTATTGGGAGCCTGCAGAGGATTGTTTTATCATTCACTATACTAAAGTGATTGTAAATGCCCTTGGTCTGGAAGTAGGTTGGGATGAAGAAGTAGGATTCAAGACTGAGATTATACCTTTGACTCGGCCATATGGTCTTTGGACTGGAAATGTTTTTCAGGGGATTGTGAAAGTTAAGGGAGAAGTGGTGCCTTATGCGGAAGTAGAAGTAGAATATTACAATCAAGATGGCAAGGTTAGATGGCCTGCTGACCCCATGATTACCCAGGTAATTAAAGCTGACCAGAACGGGGTATTCACTTATGCTATGCCCAGGGCAGGTTGGTGGGGATTTGCGGCTCTTAATGAAGATGAAGAGAAAATAAAACATAATGGAGAAGAGAAATCAGCAGAAATTGGAGCAGTGCTCTGGGTCAAAACTTATGATATGAAATAAATAGTAGAAAGGAAATACTTTATGCATATTTCAGAAGGGATATTATCTGCACCGGTATTGGTTATAGGCGCAGGTTTGACTGCTACGGCAGTCGGATACAGCTTAAAAAAGATGGAACATAAAGAAATACCTAAAGTAGCCATTCTATCTTCTGTTTTTTTTGTGGCTTCCCTAATTCACGTTCCTATCGGTCCTTCAAGTGTACATTTGATTTTAAATGGAGTAATAGGAGTATTATTGGGTTGGTCCGCCTTTCCGGCGATATTGGTTGCTCTTGCCTTACAAGGTGTGCTCTTTCAATTTGGAGGCATTACCACTTTAGGAGTAAATACTTTTAATATGGCCTTGCCGGCTATCATCTGTTTTTATCTATTTAATGGGGGGGTTAGAAGTGAGAATAATTTTATTGCCCTAATCCTGGCTTTTGTTTGCGGATTTTTAGCGGTATTATTAAGTGGAATAATGGTAGCTGCTGCTCTGGTCTTTACCAGAGAACCTTTCATGCAGGTAGCTAAATTGGTGCTAATTGCCCATCTACCGGTGATGATTTTAGAAGGAGTGTTAACTGTATTTTGTATAGGATTTTTGAGGAAAGTTCGACCGGAAATATTAAATGTTTGACTACGTAGATTTTATGTAGATTACACAGATTAATTCAGTATATTTATAATATATCAGAGAGATAAGATGAAAAATAAACCGTATTTAATTTTGATATTTATTTTTTTAATCATTATAATGATGGATGTCTCGGTCTTTGCCCACAAAGTAAATATTTTTACCTATGTGGAAGGAGATAAAGTTTACACCGAAAGTTATTTTAATGATGGTAAAAAGTGTGTAGATTCAAAGATTGAAGTATTTGATAACCAGGGGAATATACTATTAGAAGGTCTAACTGATGAAGAAGGAATGTTTTCTTTTGAGATTCCCTCAGAAGATGTAATAGATGGAGATTTAAAAGTAGTTCTTACCGCCAGTATGGGACATCGAGCAGAATACATTATTAGAGCCGATGAATTAAGAGACGTTGCAGAGTTAATTGAAGAAAAACTTGAAGAACCTGTAACTGTGCTTTCTCCTGAAGTTTCTTCGTTCGATTTAAAAGAAATCCAATCATTAATAGAAGATGCTTTAGATAAAAAGTTAGAACCGATTATGAGAGAGATTAAGAAATCTCAAGAGGATAGGATTTCGCCTACAGAGATAATCGGAGGCGTAGGTTATATAATTGGCATCTTTGGAATTATTGCTTATTTTTTAAGTCGTAAAAGATAATTTAAAATTTTAGTCGCAGGTGATTGATTTGATTAAAGAAAAATTTTCAGAAGGTGATTCTTTTTTTCATAAGCTCGATCCACGAGTAAAGATTATCGTGGCTTTATTCTTTTCAGTAATTGTTGCTGTTACCAATAAATATACATCATTATCAGGTGGTTTATTATTTGCTGTAGGGGCAGTGGCTGTTGCTCGCTTAAGGACCAAAGAAATAATTTCCCGTCTTTTGGTGGTGAACAGTTTTATCTTTTTATTATGGTTGATGCTCCCCTTTACCTTCCCCGGTAAAAATATTTATACTTTAGGCTCATTAAATATTTCTCAGGAAGGTATAAAATATGCCCTCTTAATTACTATAAAATCCAACTCTATTATTTTGGCTGGGATTGCTCTTCTTTCTACTTCCTCAATATTTAATCTGGTTCATGCCTTGCGTCATCTACATTTCCCTGATAAACTAACTCAGTTATTTTTCTTTACTTATCGCTATACTCAAACTATTCACTCTGAATATATAAGATTAAATAATGCTATAAAAATAAGAGGTTTTAAAGCCCAGACTAATTTTCATACTTACAGGACTTATGCCTATTTAGTGGGGATGATGTTAGTTAGGAGTTATGACCGCTCCAAAAGAGTCTATAATGCTATGCTTTGCCGAGGGTTCAAGGGAAAATTTTGGACTTTAAATCATTTTGTATTTAAAAAATCTGATCTTGTAACGGGAACGATAATGATAAGCGGTATTATTGGATTGGTGTTATTACCATGAAAGAAAGAGAGAATGAAGCTGTAATCAAAATTGCTGATCTTTCCTTTGCCTATCCCTCCCGGGATTATGTATTTAAAAAGTTCAATTTTAATTTTTACAAAGGAGAAAGGATAGGACTGGTTGGGCGCAATGGAAGTGGAAAGACCACCCTTTTTCATCTTATTATGGGACTCCTAAATCCCTCGGAAGGAAAAATAGAAATTTTTGGAAAAGAGCGAAAAGTAGAGAATGATTTTGTGGAAGTCAGAGAAAGAATCGGTCTTGTATTTCAGGACCCCGATGATCAATTATTCAGTCCTACTGTGGCCGAAGATATCGCCTTTGGGCCTCTAAATCTAAGAAAAAATCATCAGGAAACCAAAAAGATACTGAAAGAGACTCTGGAGATTTTGGGCCTATCCGGCTTTGAGGATAGAATTACTTATAATCTTTCCTATGGAGAAAAAAGATTAGTTTCTCTGGCTACGGTATGGTCTATGCAGCCAGAGATTTTACTGCTTGATGAACCTACCATCTGGCTTGATGAGGAAACTATCGAAAAGATAGTTCAAATTTTAAATAGCTATCCCCATTTATCCTACATAATTATTTCTCATGATAAAAAATTTTTAAAAGAGACCACTAATTGTATTTATCTGATGGATAACGGAAAGATAAACAAGACATAGTTTTTATAAATTATTTTCTTTTATTTTTTTTGGAATCTTTTCTTTCTATTAACGCAATACTCAATACTCGATACTCAATACGAATGAATAATTCTTATTTTTATTTTTGGAATTCATTTGTTATAATGAAGTTACACTGTTTCTTTGCGAGATACGATTCACGAGATACGAGATACAAAATGGGGGGAGGAAAAATGAAAATTGGAATTTTAGGAATGCCCCTTACGGGCAAAACTACCCTATTTAATCTTTTAACCGGTCAGAATAAAGAAGTTTCTACCTTTTCTTCAAAAAGCACAAATAATATTGGAATTGCTACTGTCTATGATCAGAGAGTCGATTTTTTGAGCTCCCTTTACCTGCCCAAAAAGACTACCTATGCGACTATTGAATTTATAGATATTGGGGGGATTTCACCTGAGTTGCACCAAAAAGAGAAGGCAGAGATATTTAATTTAATTCAGGATGTTGATGCCCTATTATTTGCGATTAGATTATTTGAGGACCCGGTTGTTGCAGGCGAAAAAGATCCTGTTGCTCAAGTTGAAAATTTAAGAGATGAACTCTTGCTTAGAGATTTAGAGGTAGTAGAGAATCGCTTAAGTAATTTAAAAAAATCTAAGAAAGAATTAACCCACGATGAAGTAATAGAAGAGGAGATTTTAGAAAAATGTAATCACTATTTAAGCGATGATAAATTTCTCTCCAATTTTGAATTTAAGGAAGAGGAAATAAAGAGGATAAGTAGTTTTAGTTTTTATACTCTAAAACCAATAATTATTGCTATAAATCTTAGTGAGGAGCAATTCATATCTAATGAATTTTCTCGGAAAGAGGAATTAAACCAACTTATAAAAGATAATAATATGGTGAGTGTAAACATCTGCGGAAAAATGGAGATGGAAATAAGTCAATTAGAACCAGAAGAGGGACAGGTATTTTTAGAGGACCTGGGGTTGAAGAAATCGGGCATTGAAAGGTTATGTCGAATAGGCTACGAACATTTAGGGCTAATTACTTTTTTTACAGTAGTCAAGGATGAAGTTCGTGCCTGGACTATCAAAAAAGGTACCCATGCAGCAAAAGCTGCGGGAAAAGTACATTCCGATATAGAAAGAGGTTTTATCCGGGCAGAAATTGCTAGATATCAGGATTTGGTTACTCTTGGTTCCATGCATGCAGTAAAAGAAAAAGGGTTGTTAAAGATCGAGGGGAAAGATGCTATAATCGAAGACGGAGATATTATCAATTTCCGATTTAATGTTTGAAGCAAGTTTTCGGTTCACAGTTTTCAGTTAATAGTCTACTTTATTTTATGTCATTGCGAGAGGAGCACTCAATATTACTTGAGTGCTCATCGTGGCAATCTCGGATTGAGATTGCTTCGTCATTTCATTCCTCGCAATGATAAAAAAGAAACCTAACGCAATACGCAATACGATATACTCGATACTAATTTAATAGTTGACAAAAATATTTTTTTATATTAAAATTACTACTAAAGTAATAGTAATAGTAGTAATTAAGCGAGGTGGTTTTATGAGGCTTTCTACCAGAGCAAGATATGGGACAAGGTTAATGTTAGAATTAGCCTTAAATTTTGATAAGGGGACTATCTTTTTAAAGGATATTGCTAAAAAGGAAGAGATATCCGAAAAATATTTAAGTCACCTGGTTATCCCCCTTAGGGCAAGCGGGTTGATAAACTCTTCTCGAGGAGCCCACGGAGGATATAGCTTAGCCAAATCTCCTTCTCAAATAACCCTCAACGAGATTGTAAAAACTCTGGAAGGGGGGATAAGTTGCGTAGAATGTGTAAAAAATCCCTCTGTTTGTCATAGAGTTTCCAAATGTGTAACTCGAGGCATCTGGGAGAAATTAGATGAAAAAATTTCCGATGAACTTAACTCTGTTACTTTAGAGGATTTAGTAAACTCGCAAAAAGAAATAAGCTAATTGTTACTATTATATTTTACAGATTTTTTAAAACAAACAAAAGAGGTGAAATTTATGAGAGTGCTGATTATAGTTTTTGTAATATTATTTATGTTTCCAGTTCTTGCATTTGCTGATGTAGAGGGCTGTGGATTTACATGGGGGTGGAATCAAATGATGAATTTTGGATATGGAGGAGGAATGTTTATGATGTTTATATTTGCAATTGTTATTGGATTGATCATTTATTTTATTATCACCAATACAAAATCTAATAGATATACTGGGGGATTTAGCGAAACTTCCTTAGATATTATTAAAGAACGATTTGCAAAGGGAGAAATTACCGAAGAAGAATTTGAAAAAATGAAGAAAGCTTTAAAAAGGTAACCAATCCCTCGTACAAGATATAGAACATCTATAAAAAGCTAACAAATAAAAAACTGGTTAGGAGAAAATTATGAACCTGTTGTCAGCTATCGGCAGTACGCCGCTTGTTGAGTTAAATAATCTAAATGGAAATTCAAAGGTAAGAATTTTTGGCAAGCTTGAAGGAAATAATCCTGGTGGTTCGGTTAAAGATCGTCCTGCTTGCTATATGCTCAGAAAAGCAGAAGAGTCAGGTAAACTTATCAGAGGAAAAACAATACTTGAACCTACTTCAGGAAATACTGGAATCGCCCTGGCAATGATAGGAGCAGCCAAGGGATATAAAGTAAAACTTTGTATGCCCGAATGTGTTAGCTTGGAAAGGCGCAGTATTATTGAAGCATTTGGCGCTGAAGCAGTGCTTACTCCTGCAAAGGAAGGAACTGATGGTGCCATCAGGAAAGCTCATCAGCTCATTGCCGAAGAGCCGGGCAAGTATTATATGCCCAATCAATTCGAAAATGAGAATAATGTTCTTGCTCATTATGAGACCACCGGACCAGAGATATTTTCGCAAACCAAGGGAGAAATAAATATATTTGTAGCCGGTATAGGGACCGGAGGGACCTTGATGGGAGTGGCTAAATATCTAAAAGAAAGAAAACCAGAAATTAAAATTGTAGGAGTTGAACCTATAGTAGGGCATAAAATACAAGGGCTTAAAAATATGCAGGAATCAATCGTTCCCAAAATTTACCACTCAGAAAAATTGGATGAAAAGATTATTGTTGAGGATGATCCAGCTTATGAGATGGCAAGATTACTTGCCACCAAAGAAGGTATTTTTGCAGGCATGTCCAGTGGTGCTGCAGTAGTAGGAGCTTTGCGTATAGCCAAAAAGATGAATTCTGGAATAATTGTAGTAATTTTACCTGATCGGGGAGACAGATATTTAAGCACTACCTTATTCAGGTCAACATGCGGCAAATGCCCACCGTAAAGAGTTGTTTTAAAAAAAAGAGTGAATTGATAAAAGGAGGTGACCAATATGGCTATTGACCCAGTATGTAAGATGGAAGTAGGTGAAAAGACAGCAAAATTTAAGAGTGAATATAAAGGAAAAACCTATTATTTTTGTGCTCCGGGATGTAAAAAAGAGTTTGATAATAATCATGAAAAATATATTAAGAAATCAGAAAAACATCAGCCACCACCGTATGGAGTCTGTTAGTTTGAGATTAGGATGAAAAAAACATATTTGATTTGGGAAAATAAAATTAATTACCCCATAAGAACTTCTAATACTGAACAAATAATAAATTAATAAATGGGTAGTGTTTTATTTTGATTTAATTACTACTTATTAAATAGGATAAGTAGTATTACATAAAAAAGTTTTTCCGAAACCATTTGTAATGCCTAAATATGAATTAGAGTAGGTGTTATAATTATTTTTTTAGAAAAAGGAGAAAAGATGAGAAAAACAAAGAACATTAGATTAATTGCTGCATTACTAATTATTTTATTAGTTATTTTAGGTGTTTCAGGTTGCAGTGGCAATAGCAGTGGCAATAGCACTAATAAGAGTGAGAGATATGGTGTTAATATTACCGAAAAAAAAGTTGTCAGTGTAAAAGATATTTATACTAATTCAAACGAATATCTTAACCAAACAGTCAGATTGGAAGGGAAGATTGTCCGAGAATGCTCCTCAGGATGTTGGTTCTTTTTAGAAGACAATACAGGTACAATTTATGTAGACATTAATCCCTCAGGTCTTAGTATTCCTCCAAAGGTAGGGAAAAAAGTAGTGGTGGAAGGTGTGCCGGAGAATAAAAATGGGAGAATAAGCATTGTTGGAAAAGGAGTTGAATTTTAATGAAATTCCTTGTTTTAGCTTATAAGAATTTGAAACGGAGGAAATCCCGATCTTTTTTAACCATTGGTGGAGTAGCAGTAGCCGTAGCAGTTTTAGTCTGTCTTTTAGGTTTTAATGCCGGGTATCAAAAGGCATTAACCTCTGATGTCGATAAGATGGGATATCAGGTTGTGGTAACTGCAAAAGGCTGCCCCTACGAGGCAGCAACCATGATACTTAACGGAGAAGCAGGGCTTAAATTTATAGATGAGGATATCTATAAACAAATAACCAGCGATCCTGATATTGATAAAATTACACCATTGCTTGCTCAGTTAGCTTATGACCCAGAAAAAATGGAGGGTAAGGGAGGATTTACCAACTATCTTGGAATTGAAGAGAGTTATATGCAGCTTAAACCAAATGTTGAAATTTTAACAGGAGAATGGTTTTCAGGCGAAAATACTGATGAGGTAATTTTGGGATATGAAGCAGCAGAATCTGAACAAAAATCAGTTGGTGATAAAATATCCATACCCGGAAAAGATATTACATTTACTGTAGTCGGAGTTTTCAACAGGACAGCTACTCAAGAAGACGGAACAGTATTTTTACCTCTAAAAACAACTCAAAGAATCTTTGATGTAGAAGGCAAATTGACGGGTATAGGAATTAAACTGAAACAAATTGAGAAGATTTCAGAATTTGAAGAGAGGTTATATCCGATTGCCAGTATTCAGGTAATAAGTATGAGCCAGGTTAAAGGGACAATCCTAAATCTGGTAAATTCAGCTAAAATTTTGATTATGTCTGTTGCCTTTATCGCAATATTCGTAGCTATTATTGGGGTTATCAATACCATATTAATGAGCGTCTTTGAACGAACACAAGAAATAGGCATTATGAAGGCAATAGGAGCCTCAAGGTTAGATATTTTTCAACTCATCTGGATGGAAACACTTATTGTTTGCACTCTAGGCGGCATCTTTGGTTCAATTATAGCGATTTTTGGTGGAAATTTGGTGGAACTTTTAGTGAGAAATGTAATGCCTTATGCCCCAGGTGGTAAATTACTCTTAATTACTCCAGAACTTTTACTTTTTTCTTTCCTGGGAGTAATAATTGTGGGCATAATTTCAGGACTGTATCCAGCATTTAAGGCCGCCTCCATGAGACCCATAGAAGTAATAAGGAGTGGAGAATAATGAGAGAGTTGGTCGTAAAAGCAAGCAAGTTAAAGAAGGAATATTCTTCTGTATCTCAAAGAATAATAGCCCTAAAGGAAATAGATATAGAGATAAAAAAAAGTGAATTTGTCTCCATAATGGGGCCTTCAGGAGCAGGAAAGACTACCTTCCTAAATTTAGTTGGATGTTTAGATAGGGCCACCTCAGGTAAATTAGATATTTTAGGATGTAACCCGGCAGAATCTAATGAAGAAAAACTTAGCCGTATCCGAGTCGAGAAAATTGGATTTGTATTTGAGGATTTTTTCTTAATTTCATTTTTAAATGCATTGGAAAATGTTCAATTACCTCTGATTTTTGCCAGAAATTATAAAAATAATAATAGACCAAGAGATCTCTTGAAAAGAGTTGGGTTAGATCATAGATTAACTCATTTTCCTAATGAATTAAGCGGAGGAGAATTACAGAGAGTAGCGGTGGCCAGAGCTTTAGCTAATAATCCTGAGATTCTTCTTGCGGATGAGCCAACAGGTAACTTAGATAGTAGGAATGCACAAGAACTTTTTAATCTATTTCGAGATCTTAATAGGGAAAAAGGTTTAACTATTGTAGTTGCTACTCACAATGTTAGATTAGGTTATTCAGCGGACAGAGTGATTCATTTAAATGATGGGAAAATGGAAAAGGATGAAAGGTTGGTAAAATAAAATGCAGGATAAGATAGTTTTAGAAGCAACGAATTTAAAAAAATATTATCATCGAGGGTCAGAAATTGTTAAAGCTCTTGACGGAGTAGAATTAAAAATTAAAGAGAGTGAAATTGTATCGATTGTGGGCCCTTCTGGCTCAGGAAAAACCACTTTAATGAACCTGATTAGTTGTCTTGATAAAGTTACTGCAGGGAGTTTAAAAATTGGTAATACTGATGTTACTTCTCTTGAGGAAAATGATTTAATAAAGATCAGAAGAGAAAATATTGGTTTTGTCTTTCAACGATTTTATTTAATTCCAACCTTAACGGTTAGAGAAAACGTAGAATTATCTTTAATTTTTGCAAAGAAAAACATTAACGCGAAAAATTTATTTGATTTGCTAAAAGAAGTGAATCTTGAAGATAAAGAAGGAGTTCAGGTAAAATTTTTATCCGGGGGAGACAAACAACGCACAGGTATTGCTCGAGCTTTGGTTAATGATCCCAAGATACTTGTTGCCGATGAACCCACTGGTAAATTAGAGACAAAAGTTGGAAAGCATATTTTAGAACTTTTTAAGAGTTTGAGTGAAAAAGGCCTGGCCATAGTTATTGCTACTCATGATTTGGAATTAGCCCAGGCTACCCAAAGGATAATCCATCTTCAGGATGGAAAGATCATCCCTAAAGAAAAATCTGATCTATATTATTGACATAGATATTTTTAAAAAAGAAAGAGAAAAGGAGGTGAAAACAATGCCTAAAAATACAATAATATTTATTCTTATAGTAGCGATAATTATATTGGGAGGTATTCTGGTATTTAGTACTACCCAAAATAATGCTGGACTTCAACCAAGGATTCTGGTTTCAGAAGAAGAATGGGATTTTGGGAAGGTAACCCGAGGCGAAAAGCCCACCCATATTTTTATTGTAAAAAATGGGGGAGAAGGAGATTTAATTATTGAAGGGGTAAAAGGATCTTGCCCCTGTATAGAGGTTTCGATTTCTACTAACCGCATTAAACCGGGAGAATCAGCCGAGCTTAAAGTATCCTATGATACTACTGATTATGTGGGAAAAGATGAAAAACATCTCCATATTTATTCAAATGATCCTCAGGTACCAGATAAATGGATTAGCTTATATGTTGAAACAGAAAAACCTAAAGGACCTTATTTAGAGGAGTAAATCAACTAGTATTCCATTGGTAGGGGATTTTTACCCGTGACCAAAAGGATGGTATCTGGTATAATTGTAGTAATTTTATCAGACAGCGGAGATTAATGTTTGAGCACAATCCTATTTAGGTCAACACGCAGAAAATGTTCTTCATTAATAAAGAGAGTATTTACAATAATGAATGTATTAATCGAATTTCTTGTAGTATTTAAAGGATATCTTGTTGAAGTATTGCCTTTTCTATTTATAGGGTTTCTATTAAGCGGTTTAATTCACGAATTTGTCCCTACCCGATTAGTAGAAAAGCACCTTGGTGGTAAAGGTATAAAACCCATTCTTTATACTACCCTTGCCGGGACACTTCTTCCGGTTTGCTGTATGGGTTCGCTTCCGATAGCAGTTAGCCTTCATCAGAAAGGCGCAAGGCTTGGTCCTGCTTTGGCTCTCTCTTTTGGTTATATTTTTTATTTAATTTAATTTGTGATAAAATGTAAATATATTTAAAAAAAAGGGGACGGATGAAATAGAAAATTATGGCAACATTTGAAGATTTTCAAAAAATAGATATCCGGGTTGGAAAGATAATTGAAGTAAAAGATTTAGAAGAGGCAAGGAATCCTTCCTATAAAGTAAAGATTGATTTTGGAGAGTTAGGTATAAAGGACTCTTCTGCCCAGATTACTAAATTATATTCTAAAAAAGATTTGCTTAACCGACAGATTGTGGCGGTAGTTAATTTTCCTCCCAAAAGGATAGCCGGGCTTAAATCAGAAGTTTTAATTTTAGGAGTAATGAAAGAGGATGGAGAAGTTATTCTGCTTCAGCCTGACCGAGAAGCTCCTTTAGGCTATAAAATAGGGTAGAATAAGTTGAAAAACTTCAAAGCTGAAGGTATTTTAAATGGAGAACATCATTGATAATGAAAAAGTGAATCGGGTAGCAGAGTTAATTAAAGAATCTAAATATACAGTTGTATTAACCGGGGCGGGAGTAAGTACCGGGTCGGGAATAGCAGATTTTCGGACCCCCGGTAAAGGCATCTGGGAGAAGGTAGACCCTTTTAAAGTTACCTCTATAGCAGCATTTAAGGAAAACCCACAGCGTTTTTATCATTTTTATCGACCTCGTATTGAGATGTTATCTCGAGTTTATCCCAATCCTGCACACAAGGCTATTGCCCGGTTGGAAGAGATGGGTTATGTTAAATGCCTCATCACCCAAAATATCGATAACCTTCACCAGAGGGCAGGTTCGAGGGAAATTATTGAAGTTCATGGCACTTTAAGAGAAGCTGTTTGTCGAAAATGTGGAAAGATGATTTCTTCGGAGGTATTACTGAAAAAGATAGAAACAAGTGAAGAGAAAGTTCCCTATTGTGAATGTGGCGGAGTGTTTAAACCAAATGTAGTCCTGTTTGGCGAGGCGCTTCCTAATTTAGATCCTGCCATCTTTGAATCTATGCGAGCAGATTTAGTGCTGACTGTCGGTTCATCACTCCAGGTTAGCCCGGTGAATATGTTACCCCAATATTGTCTGGATAGAGGAGGTAAATTAATCATTGTTAATTTTATGTCTACCCACCTGGACTATTTGGCTGAGGTAGTGGTCAAGGAAGATGTCTGTGATTTTTTACCGGCAGTTGTAGAAGTCTTGAGAAGAAAGTAGTTAAAATTAAATATAGAACCATCCCTTTTTTATAAATATTTTAATAAAAAATTTGACAAAATTTTGGAAAGAGGTACAATATAATAGAAAAAGTTAATATAAATGGCTGGTCCTTCTTACTTAAAAGAGATGCTAAAAACAATCCATTAATCCTCTGAAAACAGAGATTGTTTATGAGGGATCTCTTGTGTTTAAATAATGTTATCGTTAAAGAGGTTGGAATCACTATTTTGCTTCTACCTCCTATAAGAAACGTTATTGGACTAAAGAGAAATAATAACGAAAAGGAGGTAGGAAATATGGAAGGTAGTAAATTATATGTCGGAAATCTTAAGTATTCTGTAAATAATGATAAATTGAAAGAACTTTTCGCGGCTTATGGTGAAGTTAAGAGTGTCAACATCATCGAAGGAAAAGGCTTTGGATTTATAGAAATGTCTTCTCCGGAAGAAGCTAAAAAAGCCAAAGATGCTTTAAATAATACCGATTTCGAAGATCGTCCTTTAAAGATTGACGAAGCCCGTCCACCAAGACCAAGAAGCGAATACCGCAGATACTAATTTAGTATTTTACACTTAATATATCTAAAAAAATGGGCCAGCCATTTTAAATGGGTTAAAAAAATAGAATAATACAATAGGGGAGCTTATTAAGGCTGAGAGTGTTTTTAGTAAACAGACCCTTAGAACCTGATCTGGGTAATGCCAGCGTAGGGAATATCTTTAGTGATAACCGTAGATATTTGATTATAAGATCAAGGTTTACGGTTTTTTTATTTTTATAAAAAAATAAAATAGGGAGGTTATTGATTTGGGTGGAATAAAACCTATTAAACAAGAAGAGAGAAATCTTTCCGGAATAGATTTTTTCTTATTATGGAGTGGTGCAGCAATTTCTCTAGCGGAGATTTTAGCTGGAGGAATACTTGTCCCTCTTGGTTTGATGGCTGGAATTTTAGCAATTTTATTGGGGCATATAATTGGGAATACTCCCTTTGCTTTAGGAGGAATAATCGGCAGTGAACAGGGTATTCCTTCTATGGTTTCTGTACGGCCCTCATTTGGTAACCGGGGTTCTTATTTGCCGGCTTTTTTAAATGTAGTGCAGCTAATCGGTTGGACCGCGATAATGCTTATTATTTGTGCGAAATCTGCTGAAGTAATAAGTCAGAAGACTTTTGGTTATTCTAATTTTAAATTATGGATAATTCTTGCAGGAATTATCACTACTCTTTGGGCTTTCTTTGGCCATAAGACCTGGAAATGGCTGCACAAAATATCCGTATCTGCCTTGCTTTTACTATGTGTAGTAATGACTTATGTGGTTTTTAAGGAACATGGTTTTACAGAATTAGCTCGGATTCCCGCAACTTCCGATTTATCTTTTGCCATTGGGTTAGATATTGTAATTGCTATGCCTATTTCCTGGTTACCTCTGATAGCTGATTATTCCAGATTTTCACAAAATACTCCATCGGCCTTTTGGAATACCTGGTGGGGGTATTTTTTAGTTAGTTCCTGGATGTATTTTGTGGGTTTATCTGCTGCTCTGGCTACGGGTAATGCCGATCCTATTCCCATGCTTCTTAATTTGGGATTAGGAGTTGCTGCTCTATTAATAGTATTATTTTCTACTTTTACCACTACTTTTTTGGATATTTATTCCACTGCTGTTTCTGCCCTGAACATCTTCCCTCAGTTAAGAGAGAGAAAAGGAGTTATTATAGGAGGAGCTTTGGGCACTTTAGTGGCTCTGATATTTCCTATTGAACAGTATGAAAACTTCTTGCTCTTTATTGGAGCGATGTTCTGCCCTATTTTTGGTATTGTTTTAGCTGATTATTTTATTTTTCGAAAGAAAAGATATTCTCTTTCTGATATTTATAAAAAAGGGGAATACTGGTATTATGAGGGAGTAAATGTGAAGGCAGTAATATCCTGGATAATAGGGGTGATAATGTATCAGCAGAGTATTAAGTATGGTCTATGGATAGGTTCCTCTATACCGAGTATGATTGTAGCAGGAGTTTTATATTTAATAATTATGCAAAGGCCTAAAAGGGGGAAGTAAACAATGAGTATAATGACAGATATTAATAAGGTAAATATAGGCAAAAGAATATATGGAATGATAGAAAGAATTCATCAAGAAAGACCTTTAATCCATAATATTACTAATATGGTGGCTATGAATGATTCTGCCAATATTATTTTAGCTGTCGGTGGTCTTCCGGTAATGGCCCATGCCCAAGAAGAAGTTGGGGAGATGGTGAAAGCAGCGGGTGCTTTGGTATTAAATATTGGCACTTTAACCCCGGAACAGATTGAATCAATGATAATTGCAGGTAAGGTGGCAAACAGTTTAAAAATACCAGTAATTCTTGACCCAGTAGGAGCAGGTGCTACTAATCTTCGAACCGAGAGTGCTCTGAGGCTTCAAGAAAAAATCAAGATTAATATAGTTAGAGGTAATTTTGCTGAAATTTCTATCTTGGCCGGATTAAAGGGAAATATAAAAGGGGTGGAATCAATTGGCACTGAGAAGAATTCAGTAGAGATAGCTTGTTCTTTAGCTCGAAAATATAATCAGGTGGCAATAATTACCGGTAAACAGGATGTAGTTACTGATGGTAAAACTGTAATAGAGATAGATAATGGGTCTCCTATGCTGGGGACTATAACTGCTACCGGCTGTATGGTAACCTCGTTGATTGCGACCTTTGCTGCAGTAGATGAGGATTGTCTTTTGGCTTCAACCGGGGCTTTGGTCTGTTTCGGTTTAGCTGGAGAAAGAGCGGCGGTAAAGGTACAAGGTCCAGGTAGTTTTAAAGTGAATTTATTTGATGAAATATATAATTTAAATGAAAAGATTATTTGTGAGGGTTTGAAGGTGAATATTTATGAATTATGACCTCTATGTAATTACTGACCAAAGGATCTCTCACGGCAAGTCTCATTTTGAAGTGGCTGAAGCAGTTTTAGAGGGAGGGATTACAGTACTTCAGTTTCGAGATAAGGAGATGGTGGAAGCGGAAGCAATTGAGGTTTGCGGGAAGATTTATAAATTGACCAAGAAAAAAGGTGTACCTTTTATAGTAAATGACCGAATTGAAGTGGCTAAAGTGGTCGGTGCCGATGGTGTCCACCTGGGGCAAGAGGATTTACCTCTGGGCTTTGCCCGAAAAGTATTGGGTAAGGATAAAATAATTGGTGTTTCTGTAAAGACCGTTAAGCAAGCCATAAAAGCAGTAGAAGAAGGGGCAGATTATTTAGGGGTAGGTCCAATATATCCGACTGCTACTAAGTCTGATGTAGGAAGAGCCTTAGGAATAGCCAGATTAAAAGAGATTAAAAAGGTAGTGAATATAGCTATTGTAGCTATTGGAGGCATTAATGAAGACAATTTAGAAGAGGTGTTAAAAGTTGGAATAGATGGGGTGGCGGTTATTTCGGCAGTAGTTAGTGCTCCAGATATTACCGAAGCAACACGTCGATTAAAACACAAAATAGCTTGTATTAAAGAGAGTTTAAGTTATAGGTACTAAAGAAAAAGGTGGTAACACGATGAAAATTTCCGAGATTGGTGAATTTGGATTGATTAATCGGATAAGTAAAGATACCATTGTTAATCCTAAAAATATCTTATTGGGAATAGGTGATGATTGTGCTGCTTATTATGTTTCTCCAGATAAATTAATTCTGGCTACCTGTGATATGCTCATAGAAAATGTTCATTTTATTTTATCTAGCTGTTCCCCAAAGCAATTAGGTAAAAAGGCCATGGCAGTTAATATAAGTGATATTGCGGCGATGGGAGGAATTCCTCGCCAGGCTTTACTGTCTGCAGGGTTTACTACCTCCACCTCGGTTGAATTTGTTGATCAGTTGGTTGAGGGGATGAAAGAGGAAGCCCGCCAGTTTGAGGTAAATATAATTGGAGGGGATACAGTCCGTTCACCTTTAGGATTGGTGATAAATATTACTCTAATTGGAGAAGTGGAGCCTGATTTAATAGTTAAAAGAAGTACAGCAAAACCAGGTGATTTGATCATGGTTACGGGAGAACTGGGAGGTTCTGCGGCTGGATTAGCCTTATTATTAGAGGAAGAAAAAATTTCTCTAGTTCCTCCCCGGATTGTCCAAGAGGTTAAGAAAGCCCATCTTTCCCCTGTTCCAGGAATAAAGGAAGGAAGAATCATTGCCCAAAATAAAATGGCCACTTCGATGATTGATATTAGCGATGGTTTGGCTAGTGATTTGACCCGGATATGTGAGGCGAGTGGGGTGGGAGCAAAAGTATATTCCTCTCAAATTCCTCTTCTGTCGGAAGCAGAATTGGTGGCAAAATTACTAAAGAAAAATCCTCTTGATTTTGCCCTTTACGGAGGAGAAGATTATAAATTATTATTCACCGCTTTACCCCAGAAAGCAGATGATATTATTAAATTATTAAAAGAAGAATTAGGAATTAAAGTAATGGTTATCGGTGAAATTAGAGATAAAAAACAAGGTATTAAAATAGAAGATTTAAAAGGAAAAATAGTTGATCTTCAAGATAAAGGCTATAATCATTTTATGAATCATGAATCAGGGGACGGTTCTCTGATCCACTAATTTATTTAAAAACCAGAAAAATCTGGAACAGAGAACCGTCCCCTGATTCAGATGAGAGGTGATTATGTAATGAAGATAGCACTGACAATTGCGGGATCAGATTCAGGTGGAGGGGCAGGTATTCAGGCAGATTTAAAAACCTTTTCTGCTTTGGGAATTTATGGGATGAGTGTTTTAACTTCTATTACTGCTCAAAATACTCTGGGAGTACAGGGTGTCCATGACCTTCCTCCTGATTTTGTGGGTTTGCAGATTGATTCGGTAATGCAGGATATTGGAGCTGATGCAGTAAAAACCGGCATGTTATCTAATGCTCAAATTATTAAAATAGTAAGCCAGAAGATAAAGAAATACCAGGTGAAAAATTTAGTGATTGACCCGGTGATGGTTGCCAAAGGAGGAGACCGCTTGTTAAGAGAAGATGCAGTAAAAGAATTAAAAGAAGATTTAATTCCCCTAGCAATGGTAGTTACCCCTAATTTTAGTGAGGCAGAGGTATTATCAGGATTAAGGATTAAAAATATAGAAGATATGAAAGAAGCAGCTAAAAAGATATACAAGTTGGGGCCAAAGAATGTTTTAATCAAAGGAGGGCATATATTATCTGAGCAGGCAGTAGACCTTCTTTATGACGGTAAAACTTTTAAAGAATTTAAAGCGGAAAGGATTGATACTAAAAATACTCATGGTACAGGCTGTACCCTTTCTTCTGCTATTGCCGCAGGGCTGGCCCAAGGAAAAGAAGTGGAAGAGGCAATAGATACTGCTAAAAGGTACATTACTTTAGCTATTAAGAATTCTCTTCCTATTGGTCACGGTCATGGTCCTCTCAACCATTTAGTCTATTTGTAGATACCTTTAATGATAATATAAAGAGTAAAAAATATTTGTAGATAGATAGAAATAAGTATAAAATAAATTGCAAGTATTGCTAATATAAGAGGAGGAGGAATTTCTAAATTGTTTAATAAAATTGCTAACATAGTAAGAGGATTAGCTGTAGATGCTATAGAGAAGGCTCAGTCTGGTCACCCGGGTTTACCCTTGGGCTGTGCAGAGATTGGAGCGGTACTCTTTGGAAATATTTTAAAATATAACCCTTCTACCCCCGATTGGCCAGACCGAGATCGTTTTGTACTATCTGCGGGTCATGGTTCAATTTGGTTGTATTCTTTGCTATACCTTTCTGGATATGGTATTTCTTTAGAAGATTTAAAGAAGTTTAGACAATTAAATTCTAAAACTCCTGGTCACCCTGAATATGGAGAAACTCCTGGAATAGAAGTTTCCACCGGACCTTTGGGACAAGGATTTGCCAATGCCGTAGGAATGGCACTGGCAGAGAAAATGTTGGCAGTCAGATTTAATACCAAGGATTATAAAATTGTTGACCATTATACCTATACTCTTTTAAGTGACGGCTGTATGATGGAAGGTGTTACCTCTGAAGCTGCTTCTTTAGCTGGTCATCTGGGCTTGGAAAAGTTAATAGCTATCTATGATGATAATAAGATATGCCTGTCTGGAGAAACTAAAATGACCTTTACTGAATCGGTAGCCGATAGATTTAAAGCTTATAACTGGCAGGTAATAGAAAATGTCGATGGTCATAAAGTAAAAGAAATTAAAGATGCCCTGTTAGAAGCCAAGAAAAGCAAAAATAAACCTACCTTAATTATGGCCAGAACCCATATTGGTTATGGAGCTCCCACCAAGCAGGATTCTAGCAGTTGCCATGGTTCACCTTTAGGTGAGGAAGAGGTCAGAGGTCTAAAGAAGAATTTAGGTCTTCCTTTAGATGAGAAATTTTATGTTTCAGCTGAGGTAAGAGAATTTTTTGAGAATAGAAAAAAAGAATTGATTAAAAAAAGAGAAGAATGGCAGAACATATTTGAAGAATGGACTAAAAAGTCTCCCCCATTAAGAAAGAAGTGGGATGAAGCCTTAAATTTAGTC
>Ga0307378_10004308_pt1 | contig 20396 bp, 26 predicted proteins | sample UN1MG_FD_202238 | JGI IMG/M metagenome (GOLD analysis project Ga0307378, IMG submission 202238) | Soil microbial communities from Risofladan, Vaasa, Finland - UN-1 | ecosystem: Environmental > Terrestrial > Soil > Coastal area > Acid sulfate soil | place: Finland: Risofladan, Vaasa | collected... | reverse complement strand
GAAGTGATGCTTTTGGTAATATCAAGTTAGCTGGAAAAGACCAAGCATTTGAAGTTCTCCCACCTGATTTTACTCTTGCTACCCCAATGGCAAGTTTCGGTATTATGACTTGGAAGAATATGTATTGCCCTCTCGTGCTAAATGGTGCGTGGGGAGTAAATATCTTTGCCGTCCCAACATTATTGTAAAAATAAAATAATAATATAGTGGGGGACTTACCCCCACTATGAAAGATATTCTATGCCGTATAAGAATAAAGAAAATAAAAAGGTCTGTAACAAAAAAAGTCATCAAAAATATTATCTTAAAAACAAAGAAAAAATATTGGCAAACAATAAACAATGGCACAAAAACCATCCAGAAAGTTTCAACAAATATTTCAAACAATGGAAAGAAAAGAACAAAGAAAGATATTTAGAGTTAATAAAAGCATGGAGAAAAACAAGTAAAGGGAAATACAAAGAATATAGAGATAATGCAAAAAGAAGAGGTTTTATATTTAACATTACTTTAGACGAATTCACTAAATTATTAAATGAACCTTGTTACTATTGTGGTGAAAAAAGTGATGGACTTGATAGACTGGATAGTTTAATCGGATATTTAATAGATAATATTGTTCCTTGTTGTTCTATGTGTAACTTTATGAAACAGACATATACGGAAGAAGAATTTGTTAATCAATGTATGAAAATTGCTAATTTTAACTTACATAAAAAAACTAAAAAAATTGAGATGGGGAGTTAATTCTCCCCCTTCTTAGAAAGGAGATAAATATAATGAAAATAGAAAGACATATAGCTCAAGGTTTTGGTAAAGGTGAATTGTATGATGTATTGGTTCAAATGCAGATGGAAGCAGGTGCAATGCCAATTAGTGGTCCAACCTATTTTTGTTCTAAATACGGAAATAATACTGATGGATTAAGTTGGGAAAATGCTTTCACGACTATTGCTGCTGCTATTACTGCAGCCAACACTTATAATACTGCAAGTGGCGGATTAGGCAGAACTCGAATATATATTGATAGTGGTCCTGGTTGGGCAGAAAATTTAGCTGTATTCCCAAATAATTGTGATATGGTCGGAGTTGGTTCTAACCCAAGAATACAAGGTGTAGTCCACATAACTACTGCTGTAGAAAATTGTCATTTGTTTAATATAGCCTTCAGGAACGCTGCTGGCGATACTGAGACACCTCTTGTAAAAATAACCCCTTTTTGTCATGGACTTTGGTTTATAAATTGTATATTTGATATCAGATGTATCTGCACAGCTGCATTGGAACTCGTTTATCATGGTAACCAGAAAATAAAAATAAAGGGATGTACTATTTACGGAAATTGGCAACCTTTGGTCGGTATTCAACTTGATGGTGGGTTCATGTTTGGTGAAATTAGTAATAATTATATAAGAGCTACCGATACAGGAATACTTGTAGCACATGCTTGTACAACTTGGGATTATCATTCGATAATTAAGGAAAATGTTATCATAGGAATAGACCATACTGAGGCTTCTCTTGCAAGGGGCATTTCCCTTCTGAGTAGTGTTGGTAATTCAAAAATGGTAATTGTCGGTAATTGGATCTCTGCTGATGTTGCGATTTATTATGCTAATGATGCTTCAGGTCATGCTGCAGATGTTTGCATAGATAATCACGTAACAGAAGGTGGAATTGGCGGTATAGAAGTTGTATTAAGTTAAGATTAATTAAAAGGTTTGCGGTGAACCTTAAACCGCAATCCATTTAAAAAGGGGGAAGTATGAATAAGAAAAAAGCTACTTGTGCAGATATTAAGGAAATTGTGAAAGTGTTAGAAGAACACGAAATAAAACCTGACGAAGACGGACTAATCACAATAGAATATCCCAATATCGAAGGAACGGTTATTAATTGTGAATTGATTGAGAAGGGAATAAAATTTCTATCAAAATATAATAATCCCTTCTACCGTGACAGCGTAGGGACGGAGGAATTACATGAAGATACCCGATAAGGTAAAAGTGGCCGGACACGTCTATAAAGTGGTATGGGACAATGGGAGACTTTCAGAAGAAGGTTTTGTAGGGGAAACTGACCACAATCAAGATATTATTTATTTGTGTAAATGTTATCCTAAAAAGGCAAGGGCTAAATCTGAAATAGAAGAAACTTTTTTACATGAAATTTTACATGCGATAGATGTCAACTATAATAATCATGCTTTAAGTGAGGAAGAGGTACAAAGGTTATCTGTTGGTCTACATCAAGTATTAAAGGATAATTTTAAGTTTTAAGGAGGGTTAACCATGCCTTTCAAATCAAAAGCTCAACAGCGTAAATTCGGGGCCATGTTAAGTCGTGGTGAAATAAGCAAGAAGAAATTTGATGAGTGGGCGCATGCCACGAAGAACATAAAGAAATTGCCTGAAAGAGTAAAAAAGAATAAAAAGAAATAATAAGAAAGGGGGAATATCAATTATGTCAATGATTATCAGCCAGGAGTATATGGAAACTTATGTAATTAAACCGATGGCGAAACGGATTGCTGATTTAGAAACGAAGATAGATTTGTTAAAATCTGATATCGAATTATTAATCAGTCAATTCGATAAAGTCATTAAAAATATAAAGAAGGTGAATTAAATTATGGAAGTATGGCAATGGAAATTAATAACTGGAGCTACTACTCAGTTAGCTAATGGAACAGTATATATTAAATCAATAATATTATGGCATACCACAACAGCTAATGCAGTAATTTATAATGAAAAAGCTGGTGGAACTACATCAATGTTTTTAACTGTCTATAATAATGCAAATCAATTAACGATACCTATTATGTTTGAAAGTCCTTGTCAATTAGATGCAGGTTGTTATATTGTTTTATCTGCAGGTGGATTATTAGTTCAATATAAACCAGTGTAAGGATGTGAAGTAAATGACTGATACTTTATTATCTACTCTTGATAAACTTATTGCATCTATAAGAGTATTACTTAATGAAACTGGAACTACATCAGGCTTTTGGGTTGATACCGAAATAACTGATGAAATTCAGGAGGCACAGGAAGAGATAGCCAACGAGACCTTTTGCCTGCGGACATGGAAGACCTATACTATTTTAGGTTTAGTAGGTGAAACTAACGATATATTTGATGAACGTGAACTCCGAATGGAAGACGATTTCATTGCCATTGACGAAGGTGCGGTCTATTACAATGATGTTGCCTTAAAACCAACCACTCAAGCGAGGCTTGCTCTCGGTAATAATAAATGGCGTGAACAGACAGGCACTCCTTCCCGTTATTATGTGCGTGGTGATATGCTCGGTTTTGACTGCAAAATATCCGCAGGTAATACAGTTAAGTTTTATCAGATTGAGAGAGCCGTTGCTATATCTGGTGATATTAAACCTTTCAACGGTGATTACCGCTTAATCAATTTTAGAAAGCTAATCAGGGATTATGTGGTTTCAATGTGCTGGGAGAAAAAAGGGGAAAGTAATAGAAGTGATAAGTTTTGGCAGAAATACCAGATTGGTTTACAGAGAATGAAAGAACTCCTAAACATTGATATGGATGATACCTATAACATCATTGTTGACAGCCACCCTGCTCATTTCGGTCGTAGAAAAAGATTTCCCGATTGGTAAGGTGATTAAATGGCCTCAAAAAAGAAAATCTTCCGCATTGGAAATAACCTCGACCCGTTTTGTCAAGTAAAGCTCAAAGACCTACCCCGTGAAGCAGATGCTATTAAAAATATGAGTTTCGATGAGTGGGGTAATTTAATGAAAAGGGCTGGATATGCCAAATATAATGCAACCCCTGTGGCTGCCACCACCGTTGACGCTGATTCTGCTGCTGCACAAGCAGTTTTAAATATTGCCGTTACAACAAGTTTTGTGGCGGGAGAATCCGTTGTTATAAATGAAGGTGGAGTAAGAGAAGAAATAAAGACTATCACTTCCGTACAGGCAGGCATCTCTTTAACTATGACTGCAAACTTAACTTATACTCATACCGCAGTTCAAGCCGATATAGTTGAATGTAAACATAAAATAACAGGATTACATCGTTTCTATAAACAAACCGAATCAAGTAAATATACCTTGGCAGTATGCGGAACCGTTCTTTATTTTTTAGATGCAGAAGGTATTGCAACATTCTTAAAAGGAAGTTTAACTTCCGAAGCAGAAACCTTTTTCATTGACTTTGTGAATAGATGTTTAATTGCTAATGGTAATCAAAACTTAATGAAAACTGATGGAACTGATGTTTATACTTTAGTAACACTCACTCCAACTACAGCAACGGTTAATGCAATTGCTTCAGGTGGCTCATTATCGGCAGGGGATTATTATTTTAAAGTTACTTATGTAGATGCAGACGGAAATGAAAGTAATGCCTCTGTTGCTTCTGCAAAAATGACTGCTACCGCAAACCAGAAAATAACCCTTAACGTTCCAATATATTCGGGGACTGATTACAATATTGTCAGTAGAAAGATATATCGGACTTTAGCCGGTGGCGCTTCTTATTATTATGATGGACCTGTTGCTGGTAATGTTACTACCACAGCTAACTTTGTCAGCACTCAATCTGATGATGCATTAGTACAAGCCAATTCATTAGAAAATTACCACGAGGAAAATCATAATGCCCCGCCTTCTGCACCTTCCTTAATAGCAAAAAGGGGGGGAAGAATATATTTAGCAGTTAACCAAAAATTACACTATTCTAAACGATATTATGAATACTTTCCTGCTGATTTCTGGATAGCAGTGGGGAATATGCGAAATATTACAGGGATTATTAATCAATTACACACCTTGCAGGTAACGACTAAAAACAGCGTAGAAAGATTGTTAGGGACATCGGCTCAGATAGAAAGTGCTGATTATTTCCAGTTTAAGGATAGTTATTCCTCTAAAGGTGTTTATGCCAGCCGTTCATTGGTTGACTGTGATAATTATATTGTCTTTTTACATAAAGACGGATTGTATATCGTAAATATAGACCAAGTCAAAGAATTAAATGTGGTCTTAAATAAATATCTAAAGGCGAATATAAATCAGGCTCACATAGATAAATCTTGTGCCTGCTTCTATGACGGCAAGTATATGCTCTCTTATCCTAAAGGGACAGACGAAGTTCCTTCGGAAACAGTCTACTTTGATTTTAAAGATGGCACTTATGGGATATTTGATTTTGCCTTTAATGTCTATTCGGTATGGGGTCAGGCAGGAGAAGATTCTCTTAAAGCTGGGTCAACGACAGTAGGCAGGGTCTATGATGTTTTTTCTGGACTTTATGATGCTAAAGAGACGGGTAATTCTAATATAGAATCTTATGATACCTTACCTTATCTTTATTTTGGAAATCCCGATACATGGAAGCAAATTTACAATATATATATAAAAATAAAATCTACCGGGGCAGCAACTTTAACGATGAATTATACTTTAGATGATGCAACCGAAGTTACTTCTGTCACTCAATCTATAACCGCAACTACCACGACAACAAGGTGGTATAAAATTGATTTACCTGGTGGGGGACAACGTTGTAGGGGAATAAAATTAAGACCTTCTATGTCAAATAAACTTTATTGGGAAATTCAAGGTATTGAAATTGTCTATCGTGATGAGGAAAAGGAGTGGGGTCCCGAATAATGCCTACCGAAGAAGTCAAAATAGCCCAAGTAGATACTAATGCCGAAGCAATAAGCAAATTACAGAAAATTTATGATGAACTTTACGCTAAAGTTATGCAATTAATGGATGAACTTGAAGAAAGAAGTCTATTAGTTGATTCTGGGGGTGGCAAGGAAGTAGTTGCCTATAATGCCGAAGTTTATTGCGACCACGACCATCCTGGCTATGTCTATTTTCGCATAGACGAAGAAATGACCAAAGTAAATAATATTTATGTCGATGTTTACCCAACAGATTATCGAAGTCCAGTAACTTTATAGGAGTAAATAATGGCTCAAATAGTTTGTGCAGCTTCTTATGTAGGATGTGTTTATAACGCAGCAAATGACAATTATTATACTGGCAGGAATCAAAGTATTGGGGATTATAAAAGTGAGGCTGCTGTTAGAGTAGGACAAGGATTTCAAAACAATCATTATTACACTCAACGTGGATTTATATATTTTGATACTTCTGGAATACCAACTGATGCAATAATTTCTGCGGCAACAATTAATATTCATAGTCTATTGTTACAAGATTATTCTGATACAGATTTTAATATTATCATCAGGGGAGCAAGTAGTGCGAGTAATCCAGTAGTATTGGGAGATTACGACCTTACTCATTACAATGGAGAAAATTTAGGGGAATTAACTACACCATCAGATTATCGTAATTTTACATTAAATAGTAATGGATTTGATTATATCAATAAAGGTGGATTAACTAAATTCGTTCTTTTATCTAAAGAAGATATTGATAATGACCCACCTACTGGTCTGGAAACAGTGTGGTATGATAGCCTTCTTTTCCAAAATTATATAAAATTAACTATTACTTATTTTGAACCAACAGAACCTCCTACCGTTGAAACCATTAATGAGGCTTGCGAAGATAGACAATCAACCACTTTAACCGCAGTAGGCGAAATTACTGGCACGGGAGATGGATATACTTTTAGGGGATTTGAATATTATCAATATGACAGTGAATACGATTCCAGTATGTATGCAGTAAGAGAGATAGGCAGATTCGTTACTCCCTGTATATATCGTATGACCTTATCAGGATTAAAACCGTTAACTTGTTATTGGATTCGTGCTTATGCAGGTAATGTCTTTGGGATAAGTTATGGTGAGTGGGTTATATGTTGCACTATTGCTGGTTCACCTTCCACGTATGATGTGCATACCGAACCTAACACCGCCAGATATCGTCTCTATGTTTCTGATGATGAGGCGATAGCGTGGCGTGGATATAAGGGACCCTATTCGGGCAAACAGACTCTTATTAATATAAGCGATATAACTAATAAAACTAAAGGCGTAAAAGTATTGAAGGTAGACCTTCCTGACGCTAACACTAAAGGGAATTTTCATATTTGTATAACCGTCAAGCAAACATTGAAAGGTTAATTAAGGGGATTATCATTTTAGGAGATGATTGTTTATGGCACAAATGACTTTTGCAGAATTTAAAGTAAAGTATGAAAGTGGATATGGACTTAATACTTCAGATAAAATATCAAATGCTTATACTAAATATATGAATACAGGAACATTGCCAATTGCTATAGGAACAACTACTACACCCACTACCACTACTACACCTACTACTATCCCCACTACTTCTCAATTAGAGGCAAGCCCATCAGGAGTAACTTACGATCAGAATACAGGAATATTAACCAATCCTCAATATGGGTTTACCGGAACATTAGAAGAGTGGCACAAATTTCACCCTGAACCTTTGGAATATGAAGGGATTGCCGGACCTACTGTAAATAGAGAAGGCATAACTACTGCACCGACTCCTCCCCCGACCATACCGACAATAGCCAATCTGGAAATTCCTTGCGCACCAGCCTTGCCACCCTACAAACCTACTGCCGAATTAGAGGCGTTATCAACACAGGTAGGCGGGGCAATATCTGATATTATTGCACAGGGCGGTATCGGAATGGGAGAGGAAACTAAAGAACAGTTATTCTTGAGGGAAGCCGAAATTATCAATGCCAGCACTGCACAGGCACAAAGGAATTTAGAAGATAGGATGGCGGCACAGGGATTATCCGATTCTGGCATGGCTTTTAGCGAAGGGATGAAGTTAGCCTCCAAAAGCACGATTGCAATGGCTAACGTGATGAGGGATGTGGCGATACAGGACTCTTTAATGAAGATAGCCTCTTATCAAAATGCTTTAGGTCTGGGCGTACAATTCTTATCTTATTTAAGTGAGGAAAGCTGGAGGCAGTATCAACCGACTCTGTATCAATGGCAGGCACAAGTAGATATGTATAAGTTAGCGATTAACGATGCCTATACAAAACAAAATTATGCTTTAGCTCATAGTTATGATATGGAAATGGCACAATTCCAGGCAAGCACACAAATACAATTAACTCAAATGGAAATAGATGCGGCAGCAAAAGCAGCAAAGAAAAAGAATTTCTGGGATATATTGGGAACAGGGTTAGGAATACTTGCAGCAATAATTTTTTAAAAGGAAGTGATTTTTTATGGGTGATTTTTCTACAGGATTCGGAACGGGTTTTCAGATAGGGGCGATTATAAAAGAAAAAAAGATAGCCAAAAAGGCTACGGAAGACCTTCAAGCTGCTCTGCAAGAATGGCAGATGTCAGGCAAAGAGCCTTCTTATGTAGATAAACTTATGCTTGGTCTAACGGCAACAAAAGTAGGGGAGAACTATTCTCGGATATTTGGAGATATAATAAACAATCAAGCCTCCTACGATAAAGAGAAAATGTCTCAAAATGCTATTAACTTGCGTGAATATAATGCACAGGTGTTAAATTTTGTTAAGATGATCCAGACATCAGCCAAAGAAGGCACGTTGGATTTAATACCTTGGGATAGTGTACAAGCCCTAATGCCTGATGTTGATTTAAGCGAAGTATTAAATAATATACCGGCATTAAAGGAAAAACAAGAAGAAACACAGACCAGAGCGGAAGCTATTGACATATACGGCAAGACCCCCGAAAGCATTCGTCAAGCCGTTGGTGAACAAGCAGGATTAATCCCGACAGGGTTAGAGCCGACTCCGAAAGAAGCTCCACAATTAAGTGCTGCGGATAGTTTTTTTATTGAAAGGTGGCAAAAGGGTGAATTTAGTACTGATACACTTCTAAAGCATTTTTCAGCATGGGTTGATACAGACAAGAGAACCAATCTACAAAAAGAATTAGATTATGGGAAAGAACAGGGTATAACCTTCACTCCCGAAGAAGTTAAAAAGAAGATATTGGGGACTGCCGGCGGTGGTGAGATAGAAGGTGAAACAGTAACTACTTTGAAAAATTGGGAAGCAATGTTTGATATTAAATCCGAAACAGGACCAAAGACAGAAGAAGAATATAATCGAGCATTAGATTTACTGGCACAATCAAAAGATGCATATAGACCTAAATATGCCACTTGGAAAGAAGCACTGATTGCAGAAGTAAAAGGAATAGCGGAAGATTTAAAAGTATTATCAGAAGATAAATCTAATGTAAGAGATAAAGATGGTATGACCCCACAAGATAATTTTAAATTTTTATTAAATATATATTTACAGAAGTTAGAAGAGATAAAAACAAAATATCCAGAAGTAGATTTAAACCAATTCCCCAAGTTTGAAGAAAATAAGGGCTTTTGGCAGAAATTAATAGAAAGAGGAAAATATCAAAAGTAGGTATATAATGGGTTCATTTTTAGACAAATATAAAATAAAAGAAGAAGAAGAACAAGAACCTTTTTCTTTTTTGAATAAATATAAACCTCAAGTTGGTTTAGGCGTAGATGCTAAAGCTACAGGCGGTATATCTTTGCCTGAAACTACTCCTGAAATAAAGCCATTAATCGAAGGACTGCCAATATCTAAACCAGAAGATAAACCTAAAACTCTTTTAGAACAGATAGGCGTTAAAAAACCTACTACTCCCGAAGAATTAAAAATGGGTATAGAAACATCTTTAGGAACCTGGGAAGAACAAAAAAAAGCAAATCCCGAATTACAGAAAATGGAAGATTTAGCAAAAGAAGTATTTTCATTAGAAGGAAGAGATATTCCTTTACAACCTAAAGATACGCATTTTTTTGACATAGATATTATTAAAAAAGGAGGAAGTTATACAAAACATGAAGCACAAATAGCATATTTATATGAACTTCTTACTGCTACAGAAGATAAAGCAGGTGTTCCTTTTAATGAAACAATAAAAGATATGCAGTTTAATAAAATAAAATATGGCAGTATAAACCCTCCAAAAGACTGGAAAAAATCCTTTAAAGAAGAAGGGATATTAAAGACTGCTATTATTGGTCCAAGTGATAAATATGGTCAGGCAGAAAGTGTATTACAAGGGTTAAAAGATATCGTATTTAAAAAAGAAAACCCTGGTCTTGATTATTTATCTTCATTCGGTATGAAGGGATTTTTATTATTAATGGGTGGTCAATTTACAGATTTATTACTTAATGCTAATTTTAAAGTCAAGAATGTCAAATTCAATGAGAAAGAACTGACAGGGGTATTTAGAAGGGCAAGAGAAGCTTTAGACCCAGAGACAGGGAAACTTAGTTCTAATTTAAGTGATAATGATTATTATGTGATGGAGCAGATGAATACTTTTCTGAAGGCAACGAACAAAAGTCCCGCCGCAAGAGAAATGCTGGAAAAAATTGTAGAACAAACAGGTGGGCTTACTTTTCCTCAAAAAGTTGGTATTTTTGGAACTAAATTATACGCTGGACTCCCTGCTGATGAGATAGCAAAGTCTTGGATCGCAACCCAACAATTAACTAAAGAGATGATACAAAGTTTAGACCCTGTCAAAGTATCACAGGTTACACAGCAATTATTAAACACTTCTCCTGCGTTGGCAAGTGCATTTTTGAAGGCAGTAGAGAAGCCAGAAATAATACCACCAGAACCCGCCAAAGTTACCCCACCCGCTGAGCCGAAAGAGGTATTGAAGGCAGAGGTGAAAGAGCCTGATACAAGACCATTTGCAAAATTATTAGATTTAGATAAATTGGCCAATAATACTTATGAAATTAAACCAAGCGATAGAGCCAAAGGATATTACGATATATTTTTTAAAGGAACTGATAAATTAGCTTCTAAATTTGTTAATACTGATATTAAAACTGCTAAAACTGTAATAGATAATAAAATGACGGATAAAATAAGAAAAATATTTACAGGAGAAAAAACACCCGAACAGGGAGAGGTAAAACTTAAAGAAAAGTTTAAAGAATATTTGAAGGAAGAACCCCAACCCACCACGATCACCCCTGCACCTGCCGTTGAGCCTGCGGTAGTCAAGAAAGAAGCAGTAGTTGAGCCGACACCGAAGGTAGCCCCCGCTATCCCTACCGAGCTTGAAAGGCTGGCAGAGGAAGCGAGGAAGTATGGGAGTGCAGAGGAATTTGAGAAAGCAGTATCTAAAGTTATGGCAAAGAAAAATCAGTTTGGTGGTTTATCGAATACATCATTTACAGCAAAATTAACAAAAGCCGAAAAAAATCTTTTTAATGCCCACATAGAAGGAAAATTAGGACTTCATCAGCTTACCGACTTCTACACCCAAGCCACCCAAGCCAAACCTGCCGAAGCAGTTACCGAGAAACCTGCGGTAGTTGAAGCACCTGCACTTGTGAAAGAAGAAGTTAAAGCCGAAGTAGAATTAGCTACACCAACACAAATCAATAAATCTTACTCTATCGCTAAATCCAGAGCTATGGTTAGTGAAGAAGGGAAATTAAAACCACAATATAGGCAGATAGCTGAAGCAATGACTGGCAAAAGATATATCGAAAAGATGACACCAGAAGAAGCGGAGATGTTTATTGATTCCTTAAATAGATTACCAGAACCTAAATACAGGAATGGTAAATTAGTACCGCCAAGTATACCGAGAACTATGAAACTAACCACAGAAGGTTTCTTCCAAAAGAAATATGGTGAGCCTACCCCTATATGGCTTTTAACTGACCAGACTTATTATGCTGAAAAATTAGGCATAAAATCATTAGTAGAGCCATTTGAGAAGGGCAAGCAAGAGTTTGATTTAGAATTTAGAAAATCAAGTAACCTCGTAGATAGGATGGTTAATAAACTGAATCAAGTTGCCAAGACACCGGGATTTGAAATAATAAAATCTAAATTCAAAAATATTCCTACCAAAGCCGAAAGCAAAATGGCGGGATTACTTAATAAACACGAAACAACACCATCAGGGTTATCCCCAAAAGAAGAAGATGTTTTTAAATATTTCAGAAATTTAAGTAAGGATATTTGGAGAAGAGAAAATGAGGTAAGAGAAAAATTAGATTTACCGCCTATCAAATATAAGACTGCTTATTTTAGACATACCGCTGACGCAATGGCTAAAGAGATGCTGGAGGGTAAATACCCATTTCCACAAGGTATAAAATACTGGTCTGAAAAAATGGTAGGCAAGAAGATATTTAACCCAATGGAATTTCACCGGAAACTCTCTGATGATTTAATTGATTTGTGGAGTAAAGACATAAGGGCAGTCACTAAAGCAATGTTATGGAACGGGTTAAAGGAAATACATTTAGCCCAACCTGCGAAGTTTTTAAATGAACAATTAAATGCTATCTCTAAAGATTTGCCGGAATATAAAAATCTCACACCAGCGGAACAGGCAGCTTACGAACAAACTCAAGTTATGCCTGCTTCTACTAAAAAATGGTTAATAGATTATATTAATCAAGTTATAAAAGGTCAAGAAACAGAATTAGATGCAAGTTTAAACAGAATAGTTACCAAAAGCGGTTTGAAGGGCATATTCGATAAAGCATTGAGTCCATTCGGTAGAAGTGTAGGAAGAACACCTATAACTCATTTATTCTCGTTATCGGGAAGAATGATTATATCAGGTACGATGGGATGGGTACCAAGACAGATAATAAGAAATGCTTTTCAGCAGGTGCAGAATTTAGCTTTGTATGGTGTACAAGCTACTATAAAATCATTCTTGCCAGCTTCGATAGATAAGAATTTAAAAGGTCTATTAAGTGAAAGTTTATTCATGAAATCTTATACAGGTTTTGAAGAATTACCTACTGATTTAATGGGAAAATTAGAGAAGATATGGTTACAACCCTATGGAATAGTAGCAGTCAATAATGCCAAACAGGGAATGAAAGCGTCTTACTGGAATATATTAGAACTAATAAAAAATCCTAAATTTAAGAAATATGGCTGGGCTGATCCACAGAGAACTAAAGATACACCAAAGGGATTTTTGTATCCCAGCGAAGAAGAAAAATTATTGAAGGAAATGGAATTTGGTTCAAGTTGCACTCAATATCAATATATCCCTATGGGTATGCCTGGTGTATTCAGATATAAAGCACTCATCCCATTAACACGACTGCAGAGTTGGTGGATGAATTACTTTGCTAAATTTACCAGAGAAGCAATACATAGGGGGCTTAAAGGGCGACCTTCGTGGTCCGGTGAAGATGGACCAACACTCCCCTGGTCAAGAAGGGTTAATTGGTTAAAATATCTCGTAATAGGTGGGGCAATATTGACCGCTATGGGATATAGAAGAAGTTTCCTTATAGGAGTCTTACCAACATATTTATCACCAGCGGGACAAGTAGCTTTAGGACTTTATAATTATGCAACTGCAACTGAAGACTGGCAAAAGAAGAGAGCCTTGAATCAAATATATTATTCCTGGAAGGCTTTTATTCCTGGTTCTCTTGCTTGGAGAGATTTTTTAGCAGTGTGGAATGGTGAAAAAGAATTAGAAGAAATATTATTCTATGGGAAAAAAGAAAAAGAAAAAATTGTTAAACCTACCAGTCCTTATCTTGATAAATATAAAAAGGAAACTACTGTCACCCCTACCAGTACTTACTTAAATAAATATAAAAAATAAATTACATATCAAAAAAATTAATTACTGCAATAAATATTATGACTATTATAAACCCTATATAAAAAATTAGATTACTTTCTTCTGCTTCAGACACAATTAACCATAATGGAATCAACCCAATAGCCAATATAACCAACCCGAACAGCAAGGTCTTACCGACTTTCCGCATATAGGCTTTCATTTATAAATAATCATTCCTTTAAAAAAGAATAGGAGACCCCTGCGTACCCTCACCGCAGGGGCAATGTTGTGGTTAAGTAATATTAGTATATCAGATTTTTAAAGTTTGTCAAATAATTCTCTTTATTCTTTCCATTTACTTCCTCGCTGTTAGGGGCGTATCACCATATACATATTCATCATCAGGGGAAAAAGAAAAACCATTAACGACAAATACATCACCACCGCTGATAGTAACCTCTACTTCTCCTATGGTAGTACCATTTACAGTTTGCAAACCTCCATCAGGAACATGGATACCTGATTTAGCAAATAAACTGGGAGTAGCAGTTAACATATCATTAACCAGTGAAAAAGTAGCATCTGCCAATTCTGCTTGAAGTAATGTTTGAATAGTGCCAGCATTTGCTTTAACGATAGCATTTTTAGCCTTTTGCTGTTGACCAGTGTAGAGTCTCAATCCTAATAGTGCTAACACGCCGATAATGGCTACTACGACCATTAATTCGATTAACGTAAAACCTAATTTACTTTTTCTTAAAGATAACATATTAAAAACCTCCTTATATTTTTTTAGAGCTTGCTCTATATATATTATTCCCAAGATTAGGGGTTTTTAGACATAAATAATAAAAATAAAATAAATATAATTGATTTTATTATAAATAGAAAGGAGAACAATAATGTTTGAAGAAAAAACCAAAATAGGAGATTCGTTTAAAATGTCAGGAATTAAGAAAGCAGAAGAAGGACTTAAAATCTGCGGTAAGGTAAGACTTATCGGTCATAACAAGGACGGCAGTTTAGCATTCGATAGGGAAGTGCCTAACCTGATTACTTATGCAGGATTTGACGCTATTTGTGCTCAGATAGGAAGTACTACACAACCTGATGATTTCCATTGGATGGCAATAGGAGATGGAGACGTACAAGATATTAACGATACACTTTTAACTCACGAACTTGCAAGGGTTGCTTCGACTTATGCACATACCAATGGACAACTAACTTTTACCGAAACAGGAGTTTTCACTTCTGTAGTAGCTGCAACAAATTATGGATGTTTTAATGTGGTTACTGCAAATACTGCGACTATGTTAAATACTGCAGGTTTTGATGCCATCACAATTGATTCCCTCACCATCGTGGCGACTTTCACTTTATCATAAGGAGTAACTTATGGCTTTTCTTTCAGGCTGGGATAAAAGAATAAAATTTACCATAGATAAAGATAAAATAGATACTGCTGACTTGGCTTGGTTTCGTGTAGTAGTAACATTATCTTCTACTCAAATGGAAAAAGTCTTTGCTGAATTAGTCTCTGACGCTAACCGATTTAAGATTGCCTTTGTAAAAGCAGACGGCACTACAGAACTATATGGTGAAATTGAGAAATGGGATACTGCAAATCAAAAGGTTATAATTCACGTTTCTCGTGATGGCTGGATTATATCTAATACAGAGAATATAGACTTCTATATGTATTATGATATTGACCACGCAGATAATACGGATTATATAGGGGATATTGATACTGCTGCTGGTGCTGCGGTTTGGGATGGTAATTTTAAATTAGTAACTCACATGGTAGGTAGCGGTGAAAGTGCCATTGATGTAGGCAGTGTAGCATCTGATAGGAATAGCTTGTTTGACGCATTATATACTATTATAGATTTGGCTAATCCTGCTGATTTTACAGGTAAAATTACAAATGTTGCTATTTATGCAGCCGTATCTATGGTATCGGCTAAGGTAGCTATATTTCGTTATGTTTCTGCCAACCACTATACTGCTATTTCTGTAACTGGTAATCTTGGTGCTATTGCAGGTGGTGCTGCCAGAACTTTTGCTGTTAATCTCAATGTGGTTGTAGGCGACTACATCGGAATATATTTTACGGCAGCTGGAGATTTCATTGAATACAGTTCAACTGGTGGTAGTGGAGTAATGTATTTAGCAGGCGACCAGACTGCGTGTGTTAATGCAGAATTTGCTCCCTATGCTGGTTCTATTAGTCTTTATGGAACAGGAATGACTGTAAATATTCTGGATAGTACCTCCAATAACAATGATGGTACAAAAAAAGGTGTAAATGAACCAAATCAGGCAACAGGTAAAGTGGGGCAGGGGCAAGATTTTGATGGAGTGAATGATTATATAAGTATTGCTGATAGTGCGGACTGGACTTTTGGAACAGGAGACTTAACAATAGAGGCATTAGTAAATTTTACTGCCTTCCCTGCTTCTGGTGTCAGGATGTCTATTGTCAGTTCAAGTAACGCCGTTAATAAATCATGGGGATTAAATCTTTATAATAATAGTGGAACTTTACAATGGGAATTTCATTCTTACGATAGTGCTTGGACAATAGATATATTAGAAAATGTCGTATCTTTAAATTTAGATACTTGGCATTATGTCGTAGTTAAGAGAAGTGGCAACAGTTGGTATATTTATCAAGATGGGGCTCAATGTGGGACGGAAGATACTAATGCTTCTGCTGTTGTTGATGTAGATGCCAATTTATATATAGGTGCAACTTGTATCGGAACTTGGCTTACGAATGGTCTTATAGATGAAGTTCATGTTGTTAAAGGCGTTGCCCGCACTGCCGCTTGGATAAAAGCAGAATATAATAATTTGTGGGATACGTTGTTGACTTATGGGGAAGAAGAAACCGGAGGAACAATACTTGAATTTTTTGAAACCCTTTCCATTGTGGATACAATGGCAACGTCAGGGACACTCGCAAAAGCGGAGACCTTATCTATTGCAGATACCAAAGTTACATCTGGTTCATTAGGATTTATTGAGACTCTCAGTATTGTTGATAGTTGGAGTGGTCTGCTTACTTTTTTTGAGACCCTATCAATAGCTGATAGTAAATTTTTAACAGGAACATTAAATTTAGCGGAAACTTTAGGGATAGTGGACTCCGCCACTTTTCAATGTATCAAAACTTTTTATGAAACCCTGTCTATAATTGATAGCAAGGTTACATCCGGTTCGTTAAGTTTTGCCGAAACCCTTAGTATTGTAGATAGTTGGACTGTTTTAAAGACTTTCTTTGAGACCTTATCAATAACGGACACTGTTGCTATGGGTGGGAGTCTAAATGTTTCTGAAATTATTTCAATAATAGATTCTTTTATCCGGTGGATAGAACACCCCATTTATACAGAACCAGCAAAGGTTAAACCTTCTTATACAGAACCAACAAAAGTTAATGTTTCTTATACAGAGCCAGCGAAGAGTAATCCTATCTATACAAAACCTGCAAAAAGTAATCCTATTTATACAGAACCAACAAAGGGACATCCCGTTTATACTGAACCAACAAAGAAAATAAAACTTGATTAAGTAGAAGGAGATGATGTAATGTGCATATTCTTTAATAAATGGAAAGATTTTGAACCGACTACTAAATATTTATCAATAGTTAACGGATTAACTACCATTACTGAATTGCATAATTATTTAAAGCAATTTAAATGGCAAGGTGAAAAAGCATGGAAGGATTATTGGAAAACCCCGATTGAGTTTATCGAGAATAAAGATAACAATAATGATTGTGAAGATTTTGCCCGCTTTGCTGTTGATGTATTAGTGAGGATAATAGGGATAACCGGAGCAAGATTTATTGCTCACTCTGGTTATGACAAGAATAGATGGAAGGGAATAAAACACCATGTTATATGTGTATTTCCCTATCAAGATAAATTGGCAGTATTTAGCAATAATGGATTATTTAAAGGGATAGATAGTTACGAAAATGCTGGGAAGTTAACGTTCAAAGATGGACTGAAATATCAACAGGTCAGAGATTGGCAAGGTAAAATCCTATCAAGAAAATTTAAGATATTTGGAACATTTTAAGAAGGTGATTGAATGGAAAAGACTAATAAAGAACGGTTGGGTATTATCGAAACCAACATAACTAATATGAAGGAAGATATATCTGAAATTAAGGAATCCTGTAAGGAAATACCACGCATGAAAACTATTGTAGGAGTTTTTAGTATGTTTATATCGGCAATAGTGGCAGGGATTACATCTTATTTTGTGAAGCATACATCATGATAAACGAATACTTCAACCAACATAATTTTTTTGTAAGGCGGATAATGACCTTTGCAATATGTTCTGTCTGGTGGCTTGTTTCTCTTATTGCAGGATATCGGTTATTAATAAACTTAGTAGACTTACCCGAAGGTTTTAAGGATTATTATATGACCTTTACATCGGCAGCTACTATAATCATAGTATTTTACTTTAAAGGTCGTAATGGAATTAAGGAGAAAAAAGAAAATGGGAGACCTGACTGAACATTTCAATAAGTGGGAATTTAAGTGTCCATGCTCGGAATGCAAACATAGAAAGATACATATTGACCTGAATTTAGTTTATAGGTTGGAGGAAATAAGAGAAATTATAGGTAATAAACGAATTGATATTACCAGTGGAGTAAGGTGCAAGGCTGAAAATAGTAGAAGCGGCGGAGATAGCAGTTCACCACACGTATTGGGGAAGGCTGCCGATATTCAGGTTAAGGGAGTAAAACCGGTAGAAATTGCTTTAAAGGCTGAAAAGGTAAATGGCGTTAGAATTGGGATATACCCTAACCACGTGCATATTGATGTTATATGCCCAAATCCATCAAGATTTTGGTTGGTAAAGAAGTATAATCAAACTCCGATTTATTCGGGGTATGAAAATGATTTAGAAAAATTTTTAAGAAAGGAGAATTATATCTAATGAACATTGCAAAGTTAATTTTTAATGTTATCGCGGTAATCTCTATCGTATTCTTTATTTTCCACCTTAAAGATGTATTAGGTTTTTGGGTAGTAAGCATAAAGAAAGTATGTTTAGGTATATGGAAATTAATAAAAGGAATATTTAAAAAATAAATATATTTAGTTAGTAGGTAGATAGATAGAAGAAAGGAGATAGATAGGATGATATTAAAATTAAGAATGGAATCTACCAATGGGATTGCTTGGAGATTATTGGATAAGATTAAGAAAATAGATTATGAATACATAGATGAAACAGTTGTTCTTGCAAGAATGAATAAAGATAAAAGTATTCTCTACATAAATTCTTGTCCAGAATTAGAAGATAAGAGGATAGTTGTAGTATATATAGTTTTTGAGGATGGATTTGGCGATATGTTCTACACTGATGATATAGTTTATATTCTAAATGACAATGGGAAAACTTGCGATACAATTAATACTTAAATAAATCTTTTTGCCTACTAACTAAATAAAAGATTAAAGGATTGATTAAGAAATGAAAATAATAAAGGTTAGTAGTTGTAAAGAATGCCTTTTGAGTGAAATTATAAATAGATTTAGTAAAAATAGCGGGATATATTTTTGTAGTTCAACAGGGACTTTCCCTAATAGCAAGAAGATAGGGACATTTAAAAGAATATCTAATAATAAAGCAAAGATACCAGACTGGTGTCCATTGGAGGATTATGAGGTGGTAAATAGTTAGATGAATTATCCAGAAGATTTTATCAACAAAATAATCTGCGGTGATTGTCTTGAAGTGATGCCTGATATTCCCGATAAATCTATTGATATGATTTTATGTGATTTACCTTATGGGGATGTATTTTCTAAATGGGATTTACCATTGGATTTACTTTGGAGACAATATAGTAGGATTATAAAGGATAATAGAGCAGTAGTTTTGATAGCTACTCAGCCTTTTTGTAGTGTATTGGTGATGGGCAATCTTGAATGGTTTAAATATAACTGGGTTTGGGACAAAGTAAGGGGTGTGGGACATTTAAAAGCCAAAAAACAGCCTATGATGGCAACGGAGGATATCTTAATTTTTGGGCGAGGCTTTGTTCAATACAATCCACAAATGAGAATTAGAGATAAACCTCGAAAATCACAAAACACAGGAGTAACTAAATATTATAAGGGTACTGGGATTCCCTTTGAAGGAAAAATTCTTAATGAGAGATATCCTATAAATTTAATTCAATTTAGTAAAAGTTCTCAGAATGATTTAATTTTACATCCTAACCAAAAACCAGTAGCCTTATTTGAATACCTGATTCTAACTTACACCAACGAAAGTGATTTGGTTTTAGATAATTGTGCAGGGTCAGGAACAACAGGGGTTGCCTGTAAGAATTTAAAGAGAAATTATATTTTAATTGAGAAGGAAGAAAAGTATTGCGAGATAGCAGAAAATAGATTGAAGGCTATTCCAGAATCATTATTTAAGGAGATAACAGTATGAAAATCTTCGGTGTAATCATTTTAATAATAGCGTTGGTAGTCGGTGGTTGGTTTGGCTATCAATACTACCAGAAATGGCAAAATAACCAAAAAAGCAATGAACTGAAGATAATGGAAATTCTTCGGGATAATCAGGGAATAATAATTAAATTAACTACTGAATTAGCAGAGATACAAAAGAAGGTAGTAGGGGATACCCTAAAAGAGACTATTGTAATAAAAGAAGAAGCCCCAACCTATGAATCAAAAAAAGAAGAATTAATTGAATTGAGGAAAGACCCTGTAGTTAATGAAGAAAAGATAAAAGTTGCAAGGATTGTATTTGAAGATAGGATAGAC
>Ga0307378_10004307_pt1 | contig 20398 bp, 17 predicted proteins | sample UN1MG_FD_202238 | JGI IMG/M metagenome (GOLD analysis project Ga0307378, IMG submission 202238) | Soil microbial communities from Risofladan, Vaasa, Finland - UN-1 | ecosystem: Environmental > Terrestrial > Soil > Coastal area > Acid sulfate soil | place: Finland: Risofladan, Vaasa | collected... | reverse complement strand
TACAGGAAGAATCCAGGCACACCCTGATGGCTACGCCTTTTTAATCCCGGAAAAAAAAGAAGAGCCTGATATTTATATAAGCCCCAGAAACTTGAGAAATGCCATGCATGGAGACAGTGTTATAATAAGAATAGAGTCAATGAGAAGGGGAGAAAGAAGAGAGGGTATAGTCTTAAAGGTAGTGGAGAGGGCCCACTCAATTGTTATAGGAGCTTATTATCTCGATGGAAAGGCAGCCTATGTCATTCCAGAAGACAGAAGGATATTCCAGCATTTCTATATCCCCAAGAAAAATCGTTCCTCCGCTAAAAAAGGCCAGATTGTTAAGGTAGAGATAACCAGTTATCCAACCCTAAGATATAATGCCGAAGGAAAGATAATCGATATTTTGGGCTATTCTGATGACCCAAATGTTGAAATCGATATTGTGGTTCATAAGTATGACCTTCCACTCAAGTTTCCAAAAAAGGTATTAAAAGAGGCAGAAGAATGTCCTCTACAAATAAACCCTGAAGAAATTGAGAAGAGGGTAGATCTTCGAGGACTCATAACCTTTACCATTGACGGGGAGACAGCAAAAGACTTTGATGATGCTGTTTCCATTGAGAAATTAAAAAATGGAAATATAAGATTAGGGGTCCATATTGCCGATGTCAGCTATTATGTAAAAGAAAATAGTGAGCTTGACAAAGAGGCCTATAAAAGAGGAACAAGTGTTTATTTCCCTGACAGGGCTATCCCCATGCTTCCAGAACGCCTATCCAATGGGATATGCAGCCTTAATCCAATGGAAGAGCGCCTCACGATGAGTGCGATGATGGATTTTGATAAAAAGGGAAATATGAGAAGCTATGAGATTCTGGATACGGTTATAAAGAGCAGGGAACGGATGACCTATACAGATGTTGCCAGGATACTTGATGGGGGTAAAACCCTTATGAAAAAGTACAAAGGCATAAAAGATGAGCTTTTCTTGATGAAAGACCTAACAGAGATACTGGGAAAGAGGAGACTGGCTGAGGGGAGCATTGACTTTGACCTTCCTGAGGCTGATGTGATTTTGGATATGAATGGAAAAATAGAGAATATTATCAAAGCAGAAAGAACCATCGCTCACAAGATGATAGAGGAATTCATGCTGGCTGCAAATAAGACCGTTGCAAGCCATCTCTTCTGGATAGAAATTCCTTCGCTTTATAGGGTTCACGATAAGCCTGACCCCTTAAAAATAGAGGTGTTCAATGAGTTTGTCCACGGGTTTGGTTACCGGATAAAAGGTAAAGGGAACATCCATTCTAAGTCCCTACAGCATATATTGGAAAAAATAAAAGGAAGGCCAGAAGAGAGGCTTATAAACACCATCCTTCTTCGGTCGATGAAGAAGGCCAGATATTCAGAAGAAAATTTAGGACACTTTGCCCTTGCCTTTGACAATTATACCCATTTCACATCTCCCATAAGAAGATATCCAGACCTTACGGTTCATAGACTTTTAAGGATAGCAAGAAAAAAGGGAAGGCTTTCGAAAAAGAGAATAAAAGAGCTGGAAGAGACCCTTCCAAAAATAGCCGAGCAATCTTCCAATAGAGAGAGGCTCGCTGATGAAGCAGAAAGAGAAATTGTTGATTTAAAAAAGGCACAGTTCATGTTAAATAAGATTGGAGAGGAATATTTTGGATATATCTCAGGTGTTACCCCTTTTGGTTTTTTTGTAGAACTGGAAGACCTGTTTGTGGAAGGGCTTGTGCATGTAACTAATCTTCAGGATGATTATTACATTTATTTAGAAAACCAGCACATGCTCAAGGGAGAATCCAGAGGGAAAACCTATCGCCTGGGAGACAGGGTATATGTCAGGGTAGCAAATGTCAGTCTTGAGAAGAGAGAAATAGACTTTTCCCTGTTGAAAAAATCCCTTTAAAGGAGTATATTTAGATTGTTTAAGCAATAATTAAGGCGTTTCAATGGTTTCTCAAAAGATTATATGCAAAAACAAAAAGGCATCTCATGATTATCACCTGAGTGAAACCTATGAGGCAGGGATTGTCCTTAAAGGAACAGAGGTAAAATCTCTAAGGGAAGGAAAAGTAAACCTAAAAGAAAGTTATGCCTCCATAGAGGGGGGAGAGGTCTATCTTTATAACTGCCATATCAGTCCCTATTCTCACGGCAGCGATGCTAACCATAACCCCTTAAGAACAAAAAAGCTCTTATTTCATAAAAAAGAGATCAAGAAACTTACAGGAAAGATAAAGGAAAAGGGCCTTACCCTTATTCCTTTAAAACTCTATTTTTTAAATGGAATTGCCAAGATTGAGATGGCCCTTGCAAAGGGAAAGAAGCTCTACGATAAGCGAGAGGATATGAAGATGAAAGACGCTAAGAAGGATATTGAAAGGGCCTTTAAAAATAGACAAAGAATTTAAGAAAAAGGGGGGCGATAGGTTTCGACGGGGATAGTTGAAGCTAAGGTTGCATGCCGAGGTCCCATTGGCTCGTAAAACAAATGGGAAACTACAACTGCAAACTCACATGAGTATGCACTAGCTGCTTAAAGCGCAGCTACGTCCTTTCTGTTCTCGCCCGTGGGATGGAAAAGGGCGTCAAATAGCGGGCTAGTCTTTTCTTCCATGTCTAGGGGGAGTAAAGGCGAAATCTTACTAGGCTAGTACCTCCTTAATCCCGTTCCAGGGGAGTTTGGAGGTATGAAATCTAAAACCTGGAATAAGCATGTAGATATCTTAGTGGAAGATTTCCGGACGCGGGTTCGATTCCCGCCGCCTCCACCAAAAAATCAGCTACAAAAAGCAGAACGATAATAGTTGCAGTGGGTTGTTAGGTCAAATTTAAATCTTGTATATGGTCTCGAATGTGATTTATTGAAAAAGCATAACCAATACCTACATTTGCAGAGCGTTTTAGATTCCTTGCAATTTTTTCCATAGCAGCTTGAGAAGCTCTTAATCCTTGAATCGGGTCTATTCCACGGACTTTAATAACGGCCTTAGTTTTAGTTTGCGATAGGATTCTTTGATTGTTTTGTAGGGTTGCAATTAAATTATCAAATTCTTGTTCGATTATTCCTGTAATTGCTCTTGTGATAATCCCAACAACTTTGCCAGATGCTAAAGAAATTAATGGGCCTCCTGAATTGCCGCCATTAACACTCCCATCAATTTGAATAATTGTTTTTTCCTGTTTTTCATGAATACTTGAAATATAGCCCATATGAGCAGTTAATTGAGGCATACCAAAGGGAAATCCTAAAAATAATATTTTTTCTCCTACTGAGACATCTGAAGAATCACCGAATTCAAATTTATGTCTACCCTCGAATTCTGGCTCTGCTAAATTTATAAAAGCATAATCTCTTTCAGATTCCTGCGATTCTGCTAAGGTGGCATTATAAAGGTCTTCCGGCAGTAAACGTATTTTTTGCTCTGTGTCTTCGAATCGAATTCTTATTGCATCAATATGGCCGGGAGGACGAATAACGTGGCTGTTTGTTACAAGCCCACCATGGACGAGAAAGGCACTACCATTTCCTAAAACTTCGCGATCTTTTTCAAAAGCTATTTCAGCTACTCCAGATCTTATTTGTGCAATTAGTTCTATAGCTGACATTTTTTATGTCTAAGGATTAATATACGAATTTCTTAATCTAACTTCTTTTAATATCAATAGCTTATCAATTAAATATATATTGTCAAGATTTTCAGTAAAACGAATGGAAGAATTGTTTTAAAATTCGTCAAAGCTGAGCTGCACGGTTTACCACTTCCGATTCCACGCAGTGGTTAGCATAATCTGTATATATCCTCTGGATATAAATACAAATAAATCCTTTCAAAACCAGATGTCAGAGTCCTAACACTGCTTGAATCTATTAGATGATACATCCCGGAGGCTTTAGTTCTATCCGCTACGAGAAGCAACATGACTGAATTATAATCCTTCTTATATACCGGAAGCAGTTCCTCTTTCTCAGCAATAGCTTCGATAAGTTCTACTGAGAGTAAGCCGCGAGACCAACCCACAGCATTATTAACACATATCCATCTTGGAGTGATGCCAGAAGGTAATGTTGTAGCATGTAAAAACCTGATATGTTTTTTGCCTGGTATTCTAATGTGCCTCAAAGGCTGGTCCGATAAATTAGCTGCTTCGATCAGTTCCACAATTTGGTTAGCAACATTCTGTTTGCCTTTACCTCCATGAGGAAGGGCTTGCGTTAAAAAGGCTTTGACATTGATCGGAATGGGATTGCGTTGAAAGTAGATTTCTTTGGCCATGATCAAAAGGCCAGAGCGAAAAGATTCCAATTCAGCGGTCTTTGATCCACCTTTACCTCGGATGTTCTTGAAAATCCCACTAACTTCGATTCCCTTCGTCTTAGAACTATGGACAATTTCAAAATCCGGATCCTCTCGCTTCTTTTCAACAACCTGAATGTTTAATCCAGATTTGTTGATAAATTGATCTAAATAGAAACGTTCTTGATTTTTGTCCATTTTTATCGCCAACAATTAATATACGAATTTCTTAATCTAACTTCTTGTAATATCAATAGCTTATCACTTAAATGTAAATTGTCAAGATTTTCAGCTAAATAGACTGGTATATTCCCGCTTTATATTTAGATAGTGCTAATGAAAGAGATTCGATTCGCGCAAGGTGCAGCTATACAGAATGAGGTGGATCTGTTAATTGGGAGGCTATTTAGCCTCTGCTTTTACATAAATCTCTTTTGGTGCAGTTCTGAAGTATTTGTAGAGGGCAGAACAAAGCCAGCCTTCGGCTTTGAATTTCTCTGAATAATACCAATTGCCTGATGCATCCTTTCTCTTCCAGACAAGCTTGTCATCGTATCCGGGGAACTCCTGTGCTGAGAATGTAAGTCTGAACCCTTTGTCTGCATCTGGAATGTCAGCAACAAGCTTGTCTATCAATTCAGGAATTCCGGCAACGAAGGGCTCCTTTGATAATCCCCGGCTGGAGTCGTCAAAAACCCATGTTCCAGCATGACGATAAGGTGCTATGACCAGCAGGGAGTTTGATGTTGGTGCAACTGGCTCTTGACGACAGCCGAAAATGAATAGAACGATAACCAATGTGACAAGTATCTTTCTCATGTTATCTTTTCTCCTAACAATTAACATACGAATCTCTTAATTTAACTTACCTAATATCAACAGCTTATCAATTAAATATAAATTGTCAAGATTTTCAGTAAAACGAATGGAAAAAATTGTTTTAAAATTTGTCAAAGCAGAATGGTAGTCAGGTGCAGCGCCTTGTTATGGGTTCAACTTTGTGATTCAGTATCTTATGAAAAAAGGCAAAGCCATCAAAACAATACCAATAAGAATGATTAAAAAAATGTTGGAGACAAAATAAGGAAAAGCTATGAGTGCAACACCAGAAAGTAAAGCAACCCCCTTTTGCTGTTTTTTACCATATATAAAATAACCAATTCCAATAGAACCAAATAATATACCCCAGATTATTGTTGCCGAGCTATCCATTGTGTTTTCCTACCTGTTTTCTTTTTTTTCGTTAACACATAACAATTTATATACGAATTTTTTAATCTAACTTCTTTTAATATCAATAGTTTATCATTTAAATATAAATTGTCAAGATTTTCCATAAATCGATTTGACATAATACAAAGTAACTCATACAATCAAACATAAGAAGGGAGCCTTTAGCTATGAAAAGATACATAAAATTAATTATTGTTGCTGCTGTTGTGATTGTTTTCAGCCAAATAGGATATAGTGAAAATCTGTTTAATCAAAAAGATACTTTAACTCAGGTTTCTACAATTGATGCATTATTAAGCGGAGTTTACGACGGAGGAATGACTATAAAAGAGTTGAAGAAATATGGTGATCTAGGTTTAGGTAGTTTTAACAGCCTAGACGGAGAAATGCTTGCCATTGACGGTCGATTCTACCAAGTAACTTCAGATGGCAGAGCCAAACAAGCTGATATCAACATGAAAACCCCATTTGCCGCAGTTACTTTTTTCGAAGTAGATCATAGAGTTGACCTTCGGCACGGTGTAAATTTCAACTCTTTTAAAAAACAAATGGATAATATGATTTCCACACCTAATATTTTTTATGCAATCAGGATCGAAGGCGTATTCAAAGCGATGAAGACAAGAAGCGTCCCAAAACAAAGCAAACCTTACGAACCACTCAAAGAGATAGTGAGGAATCAGCCGGTTTTCAACTTTAAGAATGTAAAAGGAACCATGGTCGGTTTTCGATGTCCTCCGTACGTGAAAGGTATAAATTTACCCGGTTATCATCTTCATTTTCTGACTGAAGATGGTAAGGCAGGAGGACATGTGCTTGAGTTCATGGTTCAGGAAGCTGTTCTTAAAGTCGATGAGACATCGAGGTTCTCGATAATTCTCCCCCAAAATAAGGCTTTTTATGACGCTGATTTAACCTCTGATAAACAAGCAGATTTGAAAAAGATCGAAAGATAATCTGATTTAAATTGGATCAAGCATATTCCTGTGAAAATAGGTTCGAAATTTGGTCCAGAAGCACCACCATTACCTAGTTTTCTCCCATAGTTCAATCGGTCCTTGAGTCAATTTAAAAAGCGGATGAATATCTACTTTTTTAATCTTACTGAGTTTATTGTATCTTTCTCTATCTCTCTTGATCAGCTTTAATTTTAAGTGTTTTATCTCATATCCTATTTGGTGATCTGTTATTAAAATCTTTTTACCCACCCTTCTATTAAAATAATTTATTTTACTCTTATCAAAATGATAACCTCTTTTTTCAGCTTCTTTATAGACAATACTCAAATAAGAACCGATAAGCTTTAGCGAATCCTTAACCCCTTTAAATCTCACCAGTTGTGGATGATTCCTATAGCCTTTTGTGCCCCCTTCCAAAACTTTTTGAGCAAGTAGCCCTTCTCTCCACAAAGCAATTAATCCAGCTTTATCCAAATATTTTGGATGAATCGACCATAAACGCATATTTTTTGAAAAATTCTCTCTTATTTGTTTTCCCAAAAACTCTATCTTTTATATTTTTCCCAAAGTTTTTGAAACTGCCTTTCGTAGATTTCTGCAACCATTTTATCTTTCATAACAATATAATTCTCATCATTATATTCAGTCCCACTCCTTGTATGATTATAACTCCCTGTATATACAATGATCCCGTCAATGATAGCAAATTTATTGTGCATAAGGCTTAAAGGTCCATCCTTGACCACCTCAATACCAGCTTCTTCTAGTTTCTCGTCATCAGAGTGGATATCTAGAGCCTTTTCGTCATCCATGATCACCTTAACCTCTACTCCTCTTTTATGAGCATTTATCAAGGCCCTTGCAATATCATTTTTTGTAAGGGTATAAATGGCAAGATGAATGGACTTTTGAGCATTTTTATACAAATTGATGATTGGTCGGTGAGCCCTCTTTCCTGGTGGAAAATATATCCCCAAAACCTCTGCAGAAGAAGGAGAGATATATAAAAAAACGAATGATAATAGAAATATAGGAATAAGTCTCTTTTTTATCATCTTAATCCTCCTAAAAATGGCAATTTATTTTGAATTCATTATTTATATGATTACATTTAATGTCAAGACAAAGATATCATCGGGTTATTCTAATCAAATCTTATAAAGGATTTAAATCTGAGCAAAATAACCTTAAAAACTATTACTTTTGTGTTGACAAATTGAAATATATATTATATATTGAGAATACTCGTTCTAAATTAAGAATTTTATTATAAAAAATAGAAGGAGGTTTTATGAGCACTCTGAGTCGGAAGGAAAGGGAATATCTGGCAAGGAGGGATGAGATCTTAGAGAGTGCACAGAAACTCTTTGCTCAGAAAGGATTTTTTAAAACCACGATTCAGGATATTGCCAGAGAATCTGAATTTGCTATTGCCACGTTATACAATTTTTTTAAGAGCAAAGACGAGCTCTACTCAGCATTGATCGAGAGGAAAACCGAAAATCTCTTCAAGTTCATTCAAGAGAGTGCCCTCAATCAAGAGGGAATCAAAAAAATAGATAATGTTGTTTATGCCGTTCTTGAATTTTTCGAAAACGATAAAGACTTCTTCAAACTCTATGTGATTGAGCGAAGCGGTTTTGAATGGGATATTCGCTCTGAAATAGGTGAGCGATGCCATAAGATGTATTTAGAGTACATAGAGTTTCTAAAAAGCGTGATTGAGGAGTCCATTGAAAGGGGAGAATTGAGGGAGAGAAGCCCTTGGGATATCTCATTTTTTCTATCTGGGATTATTAATTCCTTTATCTTTCAATGGGTTAACAGTCCAAAACCCTATTCATTACTCGATAAACACAAAACCATCATGGAGCTTTTTTTATCTGGGGTAAAAAAGGAATAGTCTATCACTGATAAGAGGGAGAAAAACGTAAATGGTAAAAGCAAAAAGAATATATTTGGTTTCAATAGTTATCTTACTTTTTTTGGTAGGACCTGCCTGCGGCCAGTCTCCAAAAAATAATCAGAAAAAACAACAAAAGCCTCAGGGGCCTCCACCTGCCATAGTAGAGGTTGTCCCTGTGCAGAAGAGGCCTGTCCAGTCTATGATCCAGCTTGTAGGCACTGTTGAATCTCCAAGGATATCTTTAGTCAGCTCTGAGGTAGAGGGGCTTGTTAAGGATATCTTTTTTGATGAAGGTGACTTTGTAAATAAGAGAGCCCTTTTGGTTGCAATAGAAGACTCCCAGCTCAAGATTCTGCTGGAGGATGCAAAGGAGAAGGTAGTTGAGAACAAAGCCCTTTGGGAAAAAGCAGTTGATGAGCTCAAAAGAAATGATGAACTCTACAAGAAAAAGGTTATATCGGAAAGGGTTTACATTGATTCAAAATTGAATACCGACGCTGTAAAGAGTGCTTATAACCGGAGTAAAATAGCCGTGGAATTGCTTGAGGACAGGATGGGAAAGAAGAGAATTTTTAGTCCCTTTGCTGGTGTGGTCATAGAGAAGTTTGTTGAAAGGGGAGAATGGATAGAAAAGGGAAAAAACGTTGTCAAACTGGTCCAGATTGATCCCTTGAGGATTGAGGTTCTTGTTCCGGAAGAGGTGATACCTAAGGTTAAGAAGGGAGACCTGGTCAGCGTCAGGTTTGATGCATTGAATCACGGAAATACCGAGGGAAAGATTTCTTTTATCCTCCCTGTTGCCGATCCAAAAACCAGAACCTATCCTTTAAGGATAGAGCTTAAGAATCCTGACAGAAAATACAAGGTCGGAATGGTCGCCCGCGTATCCCTCTTTTATGGAAAAAAGGAAGAGGTGCTCATGGTTCCCCAGGATGCTCTGACGATTTTTGGAAATAACAAGATCATAACTATCGTGACTAAGGAGAAGACCGCTAAAATGGTCCCTGTTCTTGTAGGAAGAAACATAAAGGGCTGGCTCGAGGTCAAGGGAGAGGTATCAGAAAATGACCACGTGGTTGTCCGGGGGAACGAGCGTCTCATGCCAGGACAACCTGTTATGATTATTGAAAAAAAGAGAGAGGGATAACAGATTGGACCCGATTCAATTTGCCATTAAGAAACCAGTTACGATCATTGTGGGGGTTATTCTCCTCACACTCTTCGGGATGATTTCTATTTTCAGACTCCCTATGCAGCTCACCCCTGACGTGGACAAACCGGAGATCACCGTCACCACCACATGGGAGGGAGCAAGCCCACAAGAGATTGAGAGGGAGATTATTGAGGAGCAGGAGGACAAACTCAAATCGATCCAGAACCTCAAGAAGATGACGAGTGTGAGCACGAGAGGCCAGAGTGAGATCACCCTTGAATTTTATATTGGGACCGATTTGTCCCGCGCCCTTCTTGATACATCGGAAAAATTAAGGCAGGTTCCAAAATATCCTGAGAATGTGGATGAGCCTATCGTTGAATCGGGCACTACAGCAGTGCAGAGAGCCATTGCATGGTTTATCCTCAAGAGCAATCCACCTCGAGACGACATTGCCACGATGTTTGATCTGATCAATGATTATATTAAACCAATACTCGAGCGGGTTCCTGGGGTCAGTTCCATCAATATCCGGGGAGGAGTTGAAAGAGAGGTTCATGTTCAGATCGACCCCGTGAGGCTGGCATCGAGAAAACTCACCCTTGCAGAGATAAGAGACACCCTTACAAAGCGAAATATCAATATCTCTGGAGGGGACATTGAGCATGGAAAAAGGTCCTACACCATAAGAACCGTTGGTCAGTATGAGACTCTGGATAGCCTCATGAAAACGGTTATTGTCCGTAATAATGACCGGACTATCTATCTGAAGGATGTGGCTGAAGCAAAATTCGGTTACAAGGAGCAGGAGTTAGTTGGTCGTTCACAGGCCGAACCAACCATTGCCATGAACGCAACAAGGGAGAGTGGAAGCAATGTCATGGAAGTTATGGCCGGTCTGAAAAGGGAACTCAAAAAGATAAACGCTAATATTCTGGAGCCGAAAGGTCTTCGCTTCGAACAGGTCTATGATGAAACAGAATACATACAGAGCGCTATTGACCTTGTTCTTCAAAACCTTTATGTTGGTGGAACCCTGGCTATTATTGTTCTTCTTGTCTTTCTCGGTAATATCAGAAGCACAATTATTGTAGCCTTTGCCATACCGATCAGTATTATCGGGACCTTTCTTCTTATGGTTCTCTTTGGAAGAAACCTGAATGTGATAAGCCTTGCGGGAATGGCCTTTGCTGTTGGGATGGTTGTGGACAATTCCATTGTGGTCTCGGAAAATATATACCGGCATGTCCAGATGGGAAAATCGACCTTTGAGGCAAGCCTAGACGGCGCCAGAGAGGTCTGGGGAGCTGTGCTCGCCAGCACATTAACAACGCTGGCTGTATTTATTCCTGTTGTATTCGTAAGAGAGGAGGCCGGTCAGCTCTTCAAGGATATTGCCATTGCCATCTCCTCTGCTGTAGGTCTTTCCCTTTTTGTATCTGTTCTCTTCATACCCATGTTTGCATCCCAGATTGAGATAAAAGAAGAGAAAAATGCGAAAAGGTTAAAAAAATTATTAAAGGGATTGCATCAAATGGCAGCCTCTTTTCAGGATTTTGTGTGCAATCTCATTTCATCTATCAACAAGAGCTTTAAAAAAAGAATTGTAACGATTGTTGGACTTACAGGATTATCAATAGTGATCAGTATTCTGCTTCTTCCCCCCATGACCTATCTCCCCGCAGGCAATCAGAATCTCGTCATAGGCTTTCTTATTACCCCACCTGGATACAGCAAAGAAGAGTTTACAAGCATGGGAAAAAAGATCGAAAAATATCTCAAGCCTTACTGGAAAGCAGAGCTGGGAAGCAAGGAGGCAAAAAAGCTCGACGGTCCCCCTATCAAGCACTTCTTCTATGTATCCTTTGGACAGAATGTTTTTATGGGTTTAAGAAGCAAAGACCCAAGAAGGGTCAAGCCCTTGGAAAGGGTAGTCATGAATGCCAGTTCTCAGATCCCAGGGGTTCTCTCCTTTGCCTTTCAGCGCTCTCTCTTTGAGCGGGGAATCACAGGAGGAAACTCCATTGAACTTGAGATCAGCGGAGATGATATGGAAGAGATTAAAAAAACAGGACTCATGCTCATGCCTGAGATTACAAAGACGCTCGGATTCCCAAGACCGGATCCCCCGAATTTCAATCTGGGAGGGGCTGAGATAGAGATTCAACTGGATGAAGAGAGGACTGCTGAAATGGGACTGAATGTCCAGGAGGCAGGCTTTGTTGTGAGGACCATGGTGGATGGCGCTGTGATAGGTGATTTCTGGGATGGAGGAGACAAGATCGATTTAAAGCTGATCTCTTCCACAGGGACTGTTAAAACAACCGATGACCTGGAAGCAATTCCGGTTGCCATTAGCAACGGCCGTCTGGTTCCCCTCTCTACCTTTGCCCGTTTCATAAGGACAGAATCTCCTACCCAGATAAATCATATTGAAGAGAGAAGGGCAGTAACCCTCGTTGTTTCGCCACCATCCAGTATGGAGCTTTCCACAGCCATGGAAAAAATCGAAAAAGAAATCATAGAGCCAATGAGACAAAAGGGGCTCATATCCAATCAGATACAAACAACGCTTGCGGGAACAGCTGATAAGCTCAAAACAGCCTTTGAAGACCTTAAGTGGAATTTCTTGCTGGCCATTGTCATCACCTATCTCCTTATGGCGTCTTTGTTTGAATCCTTTTTCTATCCCTTTGTCATTATGTTCAGTGTGCCTTTGGCAGCAGTAGGCGGGATTATCGGTCTCTTTATTGTTCATTCTATTACGGGTCAGCAGATGGATGTTCTTACAATGCTCGGATTTGTTATCCTTATTGGTATCGTAGTCAATAATGCCATTTTGATTGTTCATCAATCCCTGAACTTTATCAGAGACCATCAAATGGAGCCTCAGAAAGCTATCGTAGAGAGTGTAAGAACAAGGATTCGGCCGATATTTATGAGTACCACCACCAGTGTTTTTGCCATGACGCCTCTAGTCCTCTTCCCAGGTGCTGGGAGCGAGCTTTATCGAGGCCTTGGAAGCGTTGTTATTGGCGGGCTAATCGTATCAACTATCTTTACTCTTCTTGTAGTCCCCTCACTCTTTAGCCTTGTATTGTCATTAAAAGAAAAAAGAAGTTCATAAGATTAGAAGGACAATCTAAAAATTGAAACAGTATTTTAGCATGATTCTATTTCTTTCTTTGATGGGGTGTGCTTCTCTAAATCTGTTGTCACCATTTACCGATTCAATCATTAATCTTAGAACAGGGGAAGAAGTTTCTTTTAACACTCTTATTCATAATATAAAAAATGTCCGCGTTGTTATTATAGGGGAGACCCACAATCAAAAAAGACATCATGATATACAACTAAAGATTATTCAGGAAATCCACAGAAAAAATTCTCTTATCACTGTAGGTATGGAAATGTTCCAGCAAAAAAGCAATGAATATCTTGAGAAGTGGTCTTACTGGAAGTTAGATGAAATAGAGATGAAATTGCTCTTTAGTAAAAACTGGACCAAAACATATTATCCCCTCTATGTGGATATACTTCGCTTTATTCGTGATGAAAGCATACCTCTAATCGGACTGAATATACCAAGAAAAGTTACGCACAAAATAGCAACAAAAGGGTTTAAATCCCTGTCTAAGGAAGAGCGCTCAAGCCTTCCCCGTGTTTCCTGTGATATCCCACAAAACTATCGAAGCTATCTTGAAGAGGTTTATGAGCTCAATTCTCACAAGAAAGGTAGCTTTGAAAATTTTTGCGAAGCTCAGGTTCTTTGGGATAGTGTTATGGCTTATCATGCTGTTCAATTTTTAAAAGAAAACCAAGACTATCAATTGATTATCTTGGCTGGCAGCATCCATGCGCAGCGTTTGGGCATACTTGCTCGCATCAGGGAAAGAATGAATGTCACTGCTCGGATTATTATTCCTAAAGCAGGTGAAGATCAAGATGATAGGAAAATTACTAATGCTGAGGCTGATTATCTGTGGATTATGAATGATTAAGGGATTTATTCTTATTATCTGCAAAAGCAATGCTAATGCATCTCACTATTATTTCTTCTTGCCATCTTGCGTTTGACTTCAATGAAGTAGTGATGGAGATGATTAAATCCCATGAGGGTATTAAGACCCCTGATGTTCCTGATAACACGCATCATTTTTGATACAGGAACTTCTGCTGGCTCTTTTATGTTATTAAAATAGCTTATTGATATCAGGCGCAATAAGAAAGAGATTAAAAAGACGAAGTGCAAGCGATAGATTTCAAAAGATAATATCTCTACCCTCCATTGGCTGAAATATTGAGCTGCCATTCCTCCTATGATAGGAGCAATGGCAGCGATGAGCCCTCCTATGGCATTAAAATAGGAGATATAGATAGATTTATGTTCTTTAGGTGATAATCTAAGGAGCAGGTTGCTTGTGCATAAATTCAGACCCGCCCAGAAGAAACCAGCTGTTAGGTGTACGAGGATTAAAAAGCCGATTGATTCACGTGTAATGAAGATCCATAAGAAAGGTATAAAGCTAGCAATATAACCATTAAACAATATAACCGGCTTATTTCCGTATCTGTCTGATAAAATTCCCCATAATCTCATCCCAACGATATCGGCTAAAATCGAGATAATAGCCATCTCTGAAATCAATGTATAACTGAGTTTTAAATCCTGAATCATATAAACCGTAAAAAAAGGTGAGACAAAATGAACGGAGAAAGACCAGAATGCAGTAAAAAAAATGTATCTTTTGAAATTCGGATCCTTAAGAGGCAAGGAAATTCCCTTGAAGAATGAAATCCTTTCTCTTTGAACCGTAAACGGTGGTTCAGGAATTTTTTTCAAAAAAACAATGCTTATGAGTCCAAAAAAGAGGGCAGCTAGAAAAATAAAGATAAACCCATTATTAAGATTCCCTTCATAATTTATCTTCCAATAATCTAAGAACCTTCCTCCCAAAAGGGTCACGAGAAGTCCGGCAATTCCGCACATAATATTTCTCTTGGAAAAATATCTGCCGCGGATGTCTTCCTTAACAAGGTCCGACATCCATGAGAGCCAGGAAACAACGCTGATGGAGGCGGACACATAAGAGATCGCAATGATAATAATGACGAAAGATATCAGATAAGAGGGTTTTTCCGGTTGTGAATAGAGGAGTAATGAAAAAACTATCAGGATCCAGATACCGCGGGCGATTCCAGAAAATCCTATAGAAACCTCTCTTCTCTTTCTGGTCTTTTCTATGATATAGGACGATAAGAGCTGGGCTGAATTTGCCAAAAGGGGTATCGAGGCAATCAATCCGATTTGAAGCTCGTTCGCACCGATATAAAGGGCAAAGGATATGAGAAAGATACCTCCAGTAAGCGTCCCAAAGAGGTTAGCAAATATTCCATCGATTATTGAGTACCTTAATCCCTTGTTAATATCACTCTGAGAGAGAAGATTTTCCATGAAGTAGGTACCTTAAAAACTATTCATTTAACTGAGACATGACCATAAGTAAATGCTTGAGATACGTATATCAGCAGTTTTCATGATGATATCAATCTTCTTTTTTACTCCAATGTTCTTTATGATTTACAGCAAGATTTTTAAGAAAAAGGAGCGGTTGCATAAATCAGATCTAATTTAAAGAGGGGGTTCATCCTTTTTTAGGAGAACCCCCTCTTGGTTTTTTATTATAAAATCACTTCTTTGAACAGGTGCTACATGCACTGGGAGAAGGAGTACAGGAACCACATGCTGAGCTAACTGAGCTTGTAAAGCTATCCCCACTCTTCATACCGAAAAGGGAGAATTTCTTTTCCAGTTTTTTGCTCCCGCATTTGGGGCATTCTGTCTTACTTTTATTACTTTTTACCAAGCATTCGAAATCAAGATTACAATCCTTACAGGTAAATTCAAAAATAGGCATTCTTATTCAGCTCCTCCTTCAATTTTGTATGCTATTTGGGTATCTTTTTCCAGTCAGAGAGAAACTTCTCTATGCCCTTATCCGTTAAGGGATGCTTTACCAGTTGTTCAATAACATTAAAAGGGATTGTCGCAACATGGGCCCCTATCATGGCAGCATCAACAACATGAAGGGGATTTCTTATACTCGCTACAATCACCTCTGTGAAAAAACCGTAGTTTTCATAGATCGTGACGATCTGCTCGACCAAGTCCATACCGATATGACTGATATCATCCAGCCTCCCCACAAAAGGGCTAACATAGGTTGCGCCGGCCTTTGCAGCCAATATTGCCTGATTGGGAGAAAAGATAAGGGTGACGTTGGTCTTAATCCCTTCTTCTTTTAATCTCTTTACTGCTTTGAGACCTTCCCATGTCATGGGTATCTTAACAACGATATTCTTATGTATGGCTGAGAGATTCCTTGCTTCTTTTATAAGCTCTTCACAGGTATCACTTACTGCTTCCGCACTAATAGGGCCATCCACGATTTTGCAAATCTCTTGAAGAACCTCCCTGTAGTCCTTCCCTTCTTTGGATACGAGAGTTGGATTTGTGGTAACCCCATCAATAATACCCATGCTGGTTGCTTCCTCAATCTCTTTTATATTTGCAGTATCTATAAAGAGTTTCATTTATCTCCCCTCATATTATGTGAACTTAAAAAATCCTTGGGTAAATATACTATATCTTATTTAAAAAGACAAATCGATTTTGAAGGATAAATGAAATGGGTTTTGAAACCTAAACTGACTAATTATAAGAACCTGGGTTTAGGCCTAGTTTCCCCAATTACCTAAAAAATAAAGTTCAACATTAGAATGATCGGATAAACCCTACGTTGTTACCAGACATGGCATTAGGCGGCATACTCATCACATACCCCGTGGTATTCACTGCCTGCTGCGATGGTTTGGTAACATGAACTACAAGATGCATCGGCTGATTTTGCAGCATTTCAGGGTTAACCGGAAAAAGTGTGCCCAGTCCCCTGACACCTGCCACTGCATTAGAGAAACCCATCTGCTTCCAGATGCCGTCGTTCTCTTTCGGTACAGCGAATGTTCCGAGAATGTTACTGCCGCTCTCGCTCCAGCCGCCCTCCTTATGTTCGATCTGTTCTCCACCAGACCACCTGGTATATGTCCAGCTTACTGTCAGCGTCCATTCTTGATAAAGTTCATAAATGTCGTAGAGGACAGGCCCTGCTTTGTTGCCCTTATCATCCATGAGATAGACCGCCTGGAATGTCCCCTTGTCGGGCGAGTCAAGAATCGTTGTGCTGATACGAAGCCCATCCGGCGTCATCTTTCCACCGACCTTAATTTTTGTGCCGGTTGCAGGATCAGTGAAGACTCTCTTTACAGTCTCGGGAACCGGGTCTTCAGCAAGCTCCGGTTCGCTGTCGCCAACATCATCCCCCCGTCCTCCGAAGCTCATCGGACCGAGGCCCCCCAGCATCCCGCCAAGAGCACCCCCTACTGTTTCCACGACTTTTTGCTTCGTTTGTGCGCCGGTGCCGACTGCGGAGTTGCTTCCTACGTTTATCGGCTCAGCAGCCTTCTCTATAACGGAAACTACGTCTTTACTAAAGGTGGAGAAGCCACCGCCAAGATCCATGGAGAAACGTGACCAAGGCTCGCCACCCGTTGTTGCTGGAATTTCATGCTTGAGATTGAGACCCATTGGAGCTGCAGTGTCAATCTTGAGAGGAGCCGGTTCAAGAGTAACTTTCAGGGACTTGCCGTACGATTCTTCAGGCAGATCGAATTCTGCGCGCCCATTTTCATCTGTCGTGGATTTTGCTATTGGTTTTCCCTCTGCTGTCTCTATAACTACAGTAGCGTTAGGCACTGACTGACCGTTATTTGTTATGATCGCATCACGGGCAACGGCAAATACTAACTGCGGCATACAGAAGATAGTGAAGGTTACAACAACAATAAAAACGGCAATGTATGATAATTTAAATTTTGCTTCTCTCATTTCTCTCCTCCTTTCTTTTAATATTTACCTATGAAATGCCTGATATAATTAATTGTATAAAACCGGTAACTATTTATTATCCCAGCTTCAGATTGAACCTCGACTCTCTTTTAAAACCGTTTTGATGCTCCACAATCAGGCGCAGCGTCCATTCCTTAGCACCACTGAAATGCTTTGGAGGGATAAGAGCAAGCTGCCCGATGTTGACCGGCGCAGTAATATCATCAGACACCTTGACCCACTCCTTTGGGTTATTCCCCTGCCCGGCTTCGATCCAGGCGCGTTTGAAATTATTCGCCATGGCGCGTCCTGAAACCTCGATAAAAAACTTCCCCTCCTTTTTTGTTCCCCCCACTTTAAAGATGCGTGAGAGCACATAAAAATCGGGGTCTGCCTTCATGGCAGCTTTGGCATCGAGAAGCCCGTATCCTGTGAACTGATCCCATCCCGGCATATCGATGTCTCTTGATGAATGGAGGATCATACGCGTTACCTGCATACCACTTAGCTTCGGGTTTTTCGATAGGATGAGCGATGCCACACCACTGACAAAGGGTGCAGAAAAGGATGTTCCAGTGACGCGGTAATAATCTTTGTCCTTGCCAACAAAGGCAGTTCCAGGCTTGTAGTCCTTCTTCTCGAATTTTAGAAGGTCTGTCCTCTTTGCGCGAAGAGAGAGAATATCAACTCCAGGAGCAGCGATATCAACATTGGTTCCCCAGCCAGAATAGCCCACCCTCTTATCATCGGGCCCTGTGGCTGCGACCGTGACAACCCCCGGAAGCCCGGCAGGCGAAAACTCCTTTGTATTCACTCCCTCATTTCCCGCAGCAGCAACCACGATTACTCCTTTTCTCCTCGCGTAGTTAACTGCCAGGAGTTCCATGCGGTTGAGGCGCTTTCCTCCGATGCTGATGTTGATAACGCGGGCACCGTTGTTAACAGCATAAATGATGGCTTTGGCAATATCAAAAGCCCAGCCCCTGCCGTCCCACTCCATGGCCTTAATCGGCATAATCTTCGCCCAAGGGTTAACACCAGCAATGCCAATCTTGTTATTTGTCAATGCGGCAATAATGCCGGCTGTGATGGTGCCGTGCCCGTTGATATCCCGTATGTCGTTGCTCTTATCAACAAAGTTCCACCCGTAAACATCATCGACATAGCCGTTCTTATCATCATCCTTGCCATTATTGGGGATTTCCTTCTCATTTTTCCATAGTGATGAAGAAATCTCAGGATGAGACCTGTCAATGCCAGTATCAATAACAGCAACAATAACAGGCTTTGCCTTTTTGGGCCACAATGACTTTAGCCTTTCTGGGCTTGGCTTAAAGCCTATGCGGCGCAGGCCCCACTGGTCAAGATAGCTCTGACCCCAGCTTCCGCGGCTCTTGAACAGAGGGTCATTCGGAAATGTCTCAGACTGCTGGATGCTGCGGGGGTCGTCAAAAAAAGCAATGCTCCACCCAAATTTACTTTCAAAAGCCGGTTTCTTAGGCATAGAAATGTAAAAACCAAAGCTATCGACTGCATCGACGCCTGGATCATCCCCAAAATCCTCCATCTCTTCTACCCAGTCCAAAAGCCCACCAAGTCCAGATTTCTGCCAGGCAAAAAGCCCACCAAGTCCATATTTCTGCCAGACCTCAACTGATCTTTCAAAATCATTTCTTAGAGTTTCAGACAGATTCAGATTTCTTAGAACTTCAGATTTTGGCGTCAAATAAACCTCAAAAGCTCTCTCTAAATCAATATACTGCACTACAGTATCGATTTCTCCAACTTTTACTGTCTGAGGCTCGCTCTCTGAACCAGCACCTACAAAAATATTTATTGGCTGAAGATGCTGTGCAACACTCTCGATTCCTTTATCTTTTTCTATCTCTTCTGGTAGCTTCCATTCTCCCTCATGAAAAACTTTTCTACTCAGACGAAAACCTTCTGTTCCAAAAAAGGGTTCTGTCTTAATCGATACTGTATAGGGATCGACTCCTTCTTTTTCTAAATTTTTAGCGAAGTTAGTTAACATTAAATAGCCCCAACCAGCTTTTATCTTAGGGTCAGGTTTCTGCATCAAATACTCTAAAGCAGTACCAAGTGACCTGCCATACTCTTCTGAATATTTACTCTCATCAATATCAACAGTATCAGCAGTAAAATAATCTACTCCAAAACGTATTTCATGATCACCTCCAAAGGGAATGGTTCCAAGGCGAATCGGCGTTTGCTTGAGCTGAACACCTCCTTTTTTGTTGAGGTCCTCCCCTTTAAGATAAGCAGCTTTAAAACCTGGGGCATCAATGATATAGTCATACCCGGCATTGATCTTCCAATCTTCCTTGACTACCTCTATTGACTTGTCTTTCGGGGCGTCTTCGCTTGGAATCTCAATGACAACCGAGTCGATCGGCTTACCTGTTGTATCCGTGATGGAAAGCTTCCCTTTTTCCACAGCTTCTCCTGCCGAAAAAAGAAAGAATACAAGAAAAGCGGATGTTAGAATTGAAATGATAAAAGAGAGGGGTTTTTGTTTTTGTTGACACAAAAAACCTCTTAAAAACAATAAAAAATGTTCTATTTCTTGAACCATTGCTATTTCCCCTTTTAATATTTATAATAAACTTATCAAAACAGCTCTGACCCCGGCTTTCTACGGCTCTTGAACAGAGGGCCATTCGGAAATGTTTCAGCCTCCTGGATGCTGCGGAGGTCGTCTTTAATGATGAGAGGTTTCCGATCCCAGGTTCTCCCCCCTGACCAGAAATCTAATCCAGGCATATTAAAAGTTTTATCGACACCCGGGTCATCCGGTATTACATCTTTGAAAAGATCTGGACGAATATCTTTAAAAAGATCTGGACGAGATAAAAGCCTCTCTTGCTTCTT
>Ga0307378_10004305_pt1 | contig 20402 bp, 18 predicted proteins | sample UN1MG_FD_202238 | JGI IMG/M metagenome (GOLD analysis project Ga0307378, IMG submission 202238) | Soil microbial communities from Risofladan, Vaasa, Finland - UN-1 | ecosystem: Environmental > Terrestrial > Soil > Coastal area > Acid sulfate soil | place: Finland: Risofladan, Vaasa | collected... | reverse complement strand
AGGGGGATAACTGGCCGCGTATTTAATGCGCAGTGTACTAAGGGCGACTCTTTTTTCCCCTCCTCTAAAGCCATCCCATCCACGAGGAAACTGTTACCTTAACAGTAACTACTCAGGTAGATAGGTTGTAGGCATTTAGGCTGTAGGAAAAGACAATGCGTCCCGTCTGCAAGAAAGGCTTTTAGCCTAATAGCCTAATAGCCTACAGCCTAAACAACCTGAGTAGTTACCCTTAACACCTGGTATGACGGTGTCCCAGAGCCGACTTTGTATAATCTGTATCTTTCCTTCTTGATAAATGCATCCAAATACTATAACATTAATATCCAGGCTTAAACATAACGGTATTTTTATTTATAAGTATTATAGTAACTATTCAGGTAGATAGGTTGTAGGTAGATAGGCTATAGTAGGTAGATAAGGTGTAGGCTTTTAGCCTAACAGCTTACAGCCTGCATTACTACAGCCTAAATATCTACAGCCTAAACAACCTGAGTAGTTACGTATTATATTACCTGAATGTTTTCCACAGCTAACCAGCATCAAGTAATCCGCATTGAGCATTAAGTAACAAGTATCCAGCATCAAATAAGCAGTATCCAGCAGCCAGTAACAAGTGTCAAGTAACCAGCATCCGTTATCCAGCATCCGCAGTGTACTCCGCATTCCTCAAAAGGAAGGAGACCAAAGACCCGTGATGAGCAAGGTAAGAGATACGTTAGGCGTGAAGCAGGATATGTTTCTCAGGGTAAGTGTTTTCGCAGGGGCAGGAGCAAGATCAGGAGCAAGATCAGAGGTAAGAGCTGGGATAATCGCAGGGGATAGCACAGAGCTGAGTGTAGGGGTAAGAGCAAATGCAAGAGCAAATGCAAGAGCAAATGCAAGAGCAAAGGTAAAGGCAAAACTGAAAGTAGCATGTGTGGGATTTTTTCTCGGCTTAGGGGGATTTTGTCTTATGTCAAGTATGATTCAAGCAGAGCTTCAGGCGCAATCGCAGCCGGTAATATCTCAAACGCAATTAAACCGGGAGATTTCCGCACTGTTTCCTTCCTCCACAAGTCAGAGGTTGAAGAAATCCAGTCTCACTTCGACCAGGCGGCTTCCTACTTCCATGACTATGATTAAATGCGCCACTCCCTTACTCAGGCGGGCCGTGAGGCATCCGGAGCTCCTGTACCCGGAAAATGAATTTATCTTGCACCGGCCTACGGATTCCTTTGATAATGACTATTACGGGCGTGGTGTTGAGGTTTGGTCTTATGATAGCTACGGCGGACATTTTCGTATTTATTACACTGAAGACAGCAGTAGCAGGAATGGGAATGCGGTTAAGGATGCGGATGGCCTGCAAAGCACTATTCCTCAGTATGTGCTTCGATTTGCCCAGTATTTTGACGAGGCATGGTCTTACGTTATAGGTACGCTTGGCTACCGTGCACCAATAGCGGGTGGAAATAAAATTGAGATTTACATCATGGATATTAACGGTTATGGAGCCACGGTTTCCGATAACCGCGGGTTGTACATCGAGGTGGATAACGATTATCAAGGGGTCAGCAGCAACCTGGACAGGGATGGGACACAGTTCGGGGCCATGAAAGTCACGGCAGTCCACGAATTCTTTCACGTGGTGCAGGCAGGGTATGATGACTGGCCGAATGATTTCTCTGATAAGAATCTATGGTGGGAGGAGAACAGCGCAGTCTGGATAGAGGATGAATTATATGATGAGGTTGACGATTATAGGCATTATTTAGGCCAGCCCTATGAGGATCGTAATGATAATGGCCAATGGGAATCGGGTGAACCCTATTTTACTATTTATGGGAACAAGGTTTCAGACTGGCGGGAACGCAGATGGTTTGACTATCCTTTCACCGCTTTGAACAAAACCAGCTATGATCCGGACTATTCAGGTTATTCCCTGTTCGAATATGGAGGGGTAATTTGGGCCAAGTTTCTCTCAGGGCGCTTTGGCCAGAGGATAACCAAGACCATTTTTGAGCGGATGTCCGTTCAGTCCTCACCTGATGCTCTCATGGCTATGGATGGATTAACTGAGGCGACAGGCCACGGGACAATTCCCTTTTCGGATGTATTCACCCAATTTAAACTGGCCAATCTGCTCCGGTCTCATGATGCGTATGAGGAAGGAAACAAATACCCCGTTCCTTTTCATCGAAATTCACCCTATCCGGTAAGCATTAAAACCAGCAGCCTGGATTATTTAAGCTGCGAGTATTATGCCTTTAAAAAGCCTTCGACAGGCCAGGCGATTCGCATCCATTTTGAGAGCCAAGCCCAGGCACCATGTGCTGTTTTAGCTGTACCAGCCACTTCCTACCAGGATTCTCCCCAGTTTGGTGTTGCCCAGCTTATTCCGCTCGATGATGGGCAACAAGGTGGCAGTTTTGATTTTTCCTTTGAGCAGAATCCATCTTATACAAAACTAGTCGTTATCCCCATAAATCTCTCCTTGACAGGGGTTGCATATTATGACCTGGATGCTCAAGTCATTGATCAGGATGCATTGCTCCCTGCTCCCCAAGGTGTTCATTATTCGGTAGATACCCGAGGTGAATATCCGGTGGTCCGGTTGGCCTGGGATGCTGTTATCCAGGATGGTGCTATCCAGGATGGTGCTACTCAGGATGGTGCTACTCAGGATGGTGCTACTCAGGATGGTGATCAGATCCAGGATCAGATCCGGTATCAGATATGGAGAGGTCTTAAGGGGAGATACCAGACCTTGATTTTTCCATCTCAGCAACGAGGGGTCAATGAGCAGGCTTACTTGGATAGTAATTCCTTTGAGGATTCAGATCCTAGCCTTGAGTTCAGACAGACCTATCTGTACCAGGTAAAATTTACCAACTCAACAGGAAACTCCCCCTCTGATATTATCGCGGTTGAGATAGGGGAAGAGTCTGCACCCCCTCTCCCTTCAAACCACGCTCCTCTCTTTAGCCCTATAGACGATAAGGAGATATGTGAGGGAGAATTACTGACATTCATGGTATCCGCCACGGACCCGGATGAGGATGCCCTGACATACTCTGCCAGTGGTTTACCGCCAGGAGCAGTCTTTAATCCTGATATCGGAGAATTTAGCTGGGAGCCTGGCTCTGACCAGACAGGAAGCTACAAAATGACATTTATGGCAACTGACAACAACGGCAGCACCCCATTAAGTGATTCAGCAACTGTCACCATAAGTGTCACTGCCCATAAGAACCTTTTGGGAGATAAGGCTGGCTGCTTCATCATGTCATGTTCGCAGAAGTTCTGGTGATCCGTCTGGGATCTGTTGATCTGACGCGGAATTTCGGGCAGGGATTTTGAGCTGGCGAGATGCCTGCCTCACCGTGGAGCCGGCATCTTGCTGGCTCATGAGCAAGGAGAGAAACAAGCTAACCAGTCGTGGAATTACCAGTGTCCCTATTTTAGCATGCTGTAAGTCTTGTCCCCCAATCATCCTGCCGCGTACGTCTACAAGTCTAAGTATCTCCTGTCATTCCCGCGAAGGCGGGAATCCAGTCTTTGTGATAACAACTACTTCTGGATTCCCGCCTTTGCGGGAATGACGGGATTGAGGCCTTTTGGGCCGAATACATACACTTATAGACTTATCCGCATCCTGCAACTATCATCCCTCAAGTAGTATTCTACAAACCTAATCTCACAATAATTCACTCATTCTGATGTCTTTTTTAAAGATTATTTAAAAAGATGGCCGACATAACAGAAGGTCATTAGTCTCAACGTAAGAATTTCCGGGACTGATGATGAGGAAGGAGTTTAAGTATCCATATGTTCTTTTGGAAAAAGCAAATGGTAAGGTGCGGAAATTTTAACATCAATCAACTGGCGGTACTGGGAGCCGGGACTATAGGGCGTGGAATAGCCATTGCTCTGTCTCAGGCTGATTTACCCGTTATTTTGTGGACTCGTCAAGAGGAAATAAAAATCCAACGGAAGATAGAGTCTACCTTAAAGATGGATTTCCAGGACGCCCCTCTCAACCGGGAGGAGAGAGAGCGAATCTCCAGCAACATCTACATTACCACGGAGCTCAGCCTTATTGCTGAATCCGACCTGGTTATTGAGGCGGTTGCGGAGAGCGTGAGCATCAAGAAAAAACTTTTCAAGGCATTAAGCCATCTCTGTACGCCCTCTACGATTCTGGCTGCCACCGCTACCCTGGGAATAGATGAAATAGCCTCAAATGCTTCCTATCCGGAGCGAGTTGTAGGGGTGCATTTTTTTAATCCGGCTTATCGAACGCCTCGCATAGAGGTCGCTTGTGGTGATCAGACTTCGGATGAAACTTTTTCCTTACTCAAAGAATTGGCCATGATTATGAAAAAAGAATTGGTTAGAGTGCAATAGAAACCCGGATACCCTGCTATTTGAGTTAATTTTTTTTAAAAGAGTGAGGAGGGGCAAAAGTCTGCCGATAGAAAAATAAGACCGAAATAATGAGAACTGAAAGAATGTGCACCGAGAACCGGATCTGAAATTTCGTGTGGAAAGGGACAGAACATGAAGTCACACTCTTTGGAGCCCAGAGCCTTTATCAGTTGGAGCCTTCGTTCGGAGGATGAACCGTTTATCCGTATTATTGAAAAAATTGCTCGGGATTTTGGTTTTGAAACACTGAGGCCAGTCCATATGGAAGAAGAAGAAACTCCAAAATCCTTGAAAGAGCAAATCATTGCTGGAAGCCGTTTAGCCGATTGCACTTTGATTGCTACCACTCCCTCTTACTTAGTCTGCCTTTGCGATGAGCGAAATATTGGTTGGAAAGAAATCCTGGAAGCCTTGACAAGAGATTTTCATCCCATCCTGGCTCTTTTGTCCCCGGATCTTCGTACTGAAAGGGGAATCCATCCTATGATTCAATCTGTTACTTTGAACATTCGAAAAGCGGGCGAGGAGCATGCGCAATACCCACTCCTTCAATACCTTTTCAATACGATCCAGCAAACGGTTTTGCAAAAAAATAACCAAGGTGAATTTCAGGAATGCACGGCAGATGTGGGTAACTCCCACTGGAAAAAGTATTCTAATTGACAAGGAGTCAGGAATTCAGGAATTAGGGACAGAAGTCAGGAGGAATTTTTCATAGAGTTTTAAAATCCCCCCACCTCTTTAGAAAAGGCGTTTGAGTTCTCCAAACAAAAACCTGCCGTTATCAGACCCGGCCTCCTCCCCCAAGGGGGGAGGAGAGTAGTAGGTACTCCCTGATAGACATGGGAAACATCTGATTTTCTTCGCCTCAACGTGAATCTCATGGTATACTGGTATAGTGAAGAAACAGAGTTTTGAACAGGAGAAGAAGGATTGCCTTGCAACTGAGGAATGATTATTTACGAGAGCCATACCGGCAGTTTAAAATTATCCTTAATCCCATTTCCGGTGCAGGTCGGGGTTTGCGAGAGGGGAGGGCTTTAGCCCAGCTCTTGCGTCAGCAGGGGATAAGCGTAGAGGTATTTATCACTCAGCAGTCCAAAGATGCGGAGCAGGAGGCCAGCCGGACCCAAATCCCCATAATCGTAGTGGGAGGAGACGGAACAGTCAATGAGGTGGTAAACGGCCTGGCAGGTCGGGAAATCCCTGTGGCAGTTTTTCCTGTGGGTACAGCCAATATTTTGGCCAGAGAGTTCCATTTGCCCGGAAAACCGGCAGCCTTTCTTTCCCTGATTCAATCGGGAAGACCCCGTCTTCTCGATACCGGACAGATTCAATACGATTCGGGTTCCCTGCGGAAGTCCTCAGACCAGGCATCTTTGCAGACACACCATGATTCTGGTTGCCCGCAGGCGCAACGACGGTTTTTGATGTTGGCCAGCATTGGTCTGGATGCAGAGGTTACTCGGGTCATGCGGCAAATTCGTTCAGGATCGATTCACATCCACTCTTATCTTATGCCTTTGTGGCATAGCCTGAAGAAATATCACTTCCACCCCTTTACCCTCGTTATCGATGATCAGATTGTGGCCACTAAGGTCACCACAGCGGTTATTGGAAATACCAAAAACTATGGAGGGTTTTTTTCCATTACCCACAAAGCCCTGCCCGATGACGGGCTTCTTGATATATGCACCTTCCCCGGACAAACCGTGCGGGATTACCTTCGCTACCTGACAGGAGCCATTCTGCACAGGCCTACGATATTTTCGGATGTGGCTTACTACCGGGGAAAAAAGATTGAGGTCTTCCAGACTTCCAGCCCGATTCCTATTGAACTGGATGGAGATTTTTTCGGGTATACCCCTTTTAGCTGCACGATAATTCCTCAGTCGGTCCCTTTGCTTCTTCCATTAATCCCCAGCCCCCAGGGATAGCAAGATTGATCGTACGGCTTCGGACTGGGCATGGTTAGGATCAAGGCGCAGAACCTGGCGGTAGTGCTCCACTGCCCTTGAATAATCCTGGAGGCGGTAGTAGATCCCGGCCAGGTTGAGGTGGATATCAGCAGGATTTACTGAGGAGGATGACGCTCCCTCCCCGACCAGGCGAAGGGCCTTTTGATAATGGTTAATGGCTGCAAGGGAATCTCCCAACCGTTCTTTGGCTATGGCCAGGTAGAAATAGCCCATCGGGTCTTCGGGGGATGCTTCGATTGCCAGCAGGTACTGCTCTTCGGCCATTCGGTACCCTTGCGGGGTAGCGTAGCCAAAGTAAATCGTGCCGAGGGAAAGATAGGCAGGGGCAAACCTTGGGTCCTGCCTGATAGCGGAAGCAAAGGCTTCTTCTGCGGCTTTGATCTGACCGTTGCCACCGGGAGCTTTTCCAAAGAGGCTCGCTGATCGCAGATAGGCAATTCCCAGGTTATGCTCGATCCGGGGGGAATACCTTTGCTCGTCATTCTCCCTGCGGGCCTGCAATAAGAGAGGGATGGCTTCTTTGACTTTTCCCTCTTCGATCAAAATATTGCCCATTCCCAAGTGAGCCGGGGCAAAATCCGGTTTTATCCGGGTCGCTTGCTGAAATAATTGTCTTGCCCGTTTCAGATTCGGCTCTTTTTGCCGAAGATTTCGTTTTTTTTGGGCTTCGATCAGATAGGTGTTGGCAAGACCTGTTGCTGCATGGTAGTTATTGGGATCAGTGGCCAGTGCATCCTCCCACAGGGAGCGGTCACTGCGCCAGATCCGATTTCTGGCCCAGGTCAGGGAGCCGTAGAATATAACCAGCCCCCCGATCAGGAATATGGCGGCAGTCCGGAGCAGTTTTCCTTTCTGCCCCCGTCCCTTATGCTCCTCTCCCCCTCTCCCCCCCTCGGCACTACCGTTCACCGTTGACCGTTGACCGGAAAAACGGTTAACGGTTAACGGATAACGGTTTTTGTCCCTCTCCCTCTCTCCCCCTCTCCCCGTCTCCTTAAGTGCGGTCCATTGGCTGAAAGCGCACACCAGGAGACCGACGGCCAGACAATAGCCCAGGGAGGGAAGATACAGGTATCGGTCAGCCATTTGCGTGCTGGTGGGAACAAGGTTGGCCATAGGTAAAAGGGTGATCAAAAACCAAAGGCCTGGAAAGGCCAGATTTTTTTTTCGCTTTCTCCATAGCAGGACTAATCCTCCCAGAAAAAGCAGCAGGATGGCCCAGAAGAGGCCAAGGGATGGGGTGAAAAGGTCAGATGGTTTTGTAACCAGAAATACATACCGGTTGGACAGGCCAAGAGGAACAAGCAGCTTTCCAAGGTACAGAACCAGAATCTTTCCGGTCAGAAGGAGGGAAAGGAAAAAGTTGTGCCCAACATATCTCTTGATTCCGGTCTCAGCACCTTGCGCCCAGCAGGTGGCAGCGGCTGAGAGGCAGGCCAGAAGAAAGAAAGGAATTTTGTCCTTCCACTGGATCGCAGATCCCTCCTTTTGAAAGCAAAACTCATTCAACACCAGGATCAGTGGAAGGGTTATGGCTATCGGCTTGGTAAGCAGTGCCAGGAGAAAGAACCCCAGGGAGAACCCGTACCAGCCAGTGTGAGCTCTTCCCGGCATCCAGTGGTCAGTGGTCGGGGGCCAGTGATGGGTGTCCCCCGTATCCCGCAACCCGCATCTCTCTTTTCTCTTTCGAAATTGGATATATGCGTACAGGGAAAGGAAGAAGAAAAAGGCGGACAGGACATCTTTTCTTTGCGAGAGCCAGACCACGGATTCCACATGTATGGTATGCACAGTGAAGATGGCAGCCGCGATGAGGGCACCTTTGAAGGTGTGATACCACTCCAATATCAGGAAAAAGATTATTATGCTGTTGAAGATATGGAGCAGGATATTAACCATCCGGTAGCCTTCAGGACGAAGCCTGAAGAAGTGGTAGTCCAGTTGGTAGGAAAGTATATGGATCGGAGCATAGTTTTTGAAATAGGGACGGGTGAAAAGTACTTTGAGATTGGACCAGGAGAATGAGCGGATATAGGGATTGTCTTGAATATATACCTGATCGTCCCAGTTGAGCAAAGGGCTTTTGAGGGAATTGGCAAAGCAGCAGGCCCCCAGAATCACCAGAAGCAGGATAACTGACAAAAGCAGGCGAGGAGAGCCATTGGAGCCAGCAGGGTCAGCGTTGCCGGTGGAAGGGGATGTGGAAGGGGATGTGGAGGCGGATGAGGGGTTGGATAATGGAGCCGGATCTTTCGATTTCATGAGTTTGGCCCGTCCTGCTCTACGGGTTTGTGCGAATCCAAAGGCTTGTGTGCCTGTACGTCAATCACACTTCCCTGGCCAAGGAGGGAGAAGAAAGAGCAAATCCAGATCATGAATGGCATGGAGAGGAGAAAGATTTCCGTTTGCATGATCCTGAAGAGAAAGGAGGTATCTTGCTCTGGCGAGCAGGTTCGGTGAAGCATTCGATAAAGATCATCTCGAGGAAGACCAAGCATATTCAGGATACTCTGGAGTAGACCGAAAGGTCCTTGTTCCATTGAAAAAGTGTGGCATCGGTCGATGCGAAATCCAATTGAAGTAAGGAGAGTGTTCAGGGCACCTGGGCTGTACTGGTAGATGTGCCGTGGAAGATCCAGATGAAACCAGTTTTTTCCGGCCAGACGGGCCTGCAGACTCTCGATATTCGGCACGCAGAGCAGCAGGACTCCACCGGGTGCAAGGACCCGGAAAATTTCCTGAAGCACTTCCCGCGGGTTGGGCAGATGTTCCAGTACATGCCATAAAAAAACAAGGTCAAAAAACTGGCCGGGAAATTGACAGTCCGGTAACCCTTGAGTAAAAATGTGAGCTCCTGGGATAGAGGCCGCAGCGCGGGCCGAGAAGGGGGATAATTCAGTGCCGTAGCACTCATATCCATACTGTTGCAGGATTTTCAATGCTTGCCCTCGTCCGCACCCGATATCCAGCACTCTCTTTCCCCTTGGTGTGAGGCCCACGGCCTTTTCGGTTCGCAGTCGGCAGAATAGCTGGACAAATGCTTCCAGAGATCCGTAGAATTTTTCATTTTGGACCCCATAATAGTCCGGAGGATAAAATTCCCGTATCCGGGAAGGGGAGGGCAGGGGATCAATCCACCAGAGATTGCAGTGAGGGCATCGGACCAAATCCGCTGATTTACAGCCGAAAGCATCACCTTGAGCTATAATTTTGCTTTGAATAGGGCCACACAGAAGGCATGTGGCCAGTTTGGTAAACCGTGCTTTTCTCATGAAGTTCTACAGTGCTTTCATCCTATGTTCAGAAGTGATATCCTCAGCGTCTAAGCGTCTAAGCGTCTAAGCGTCTAAGCGTCTAAGCGTCTAAGCGTCTAAGCGTCTAAGCGTCTCAGCTGGACAATGTGCTTTGATCCTATGTTCAGACCTATGTTCAGAAGGCAGAATGGGCTGTGGGATTTTGGCCATACAAAATGAGCCGGGATTTTGATCAAGGTATTTCAAATTGGCACAAAATCGCGCTGGATTTTTATATCGGATGAATCCTGTTGTTCGGCTCGTCAAGCATTATTTGGTAGTTCCCGATAATGCTGATTTATTTTTTTGGATAATTCGAATTAAGAATCGTAAGGCTTCATTCACTGATTCAGAATCAGGGAATACTTCAGCTACATCTGTTTCTAAACGAACTGTAGGCCCACCAAAACTATTCCGCTCAGCGCCAACCTTTCTTACCTTTAAACTCTTCAAGTCATATTCTGCCCGAAGATCATCCTCTAATTCTATATTATCCTTATTATTATCCTTCTTCATAAACTTTTCGCTCCCTTTGGGTTGCTTCTCTTGCATTAATTAAACGAATTGTATTTCCTCGTTCAGTATATGTAACGATCAGTAAGCGATTATTTTGCGATTGTCCAACAATAATATATCGATGCTCATTATATGAATGATCTGGATCATAGAAGTCAACATATAGTGGATCATCGAAGACAGTCTTTGCTTCATCAAATGAGACTCCATGTTTAATGAGATTGGACGACGCTTTGTTTTGATCCCATTCAAACTCTATACACATAAATATAACATAATTCCTTAATTTTTTACAGCATCGATAATAGTCATTTTTATTTAGCCTTCCCCCCCCTTTTGGTTTAGGGGCGGACAGGTTTGGTTAAGCATAAGATTTCACGGGCTTGACCATAAATTCGGCTGCACCACATCAACGTCATTCCCGCGAAGGCGGGAATCCAGAACAGGGCATGGATTCCCGCCTTCGCGGGAATGACGGGCAACTCCATTAATCAGCTTACGTTATATCAAACCTGTCCGCCCCTGAACCCCTTTTGGGGTAGCGCCGCTTTGCGGAGCGTCCACTGCCATTGTTAGGCAAATTTGTCCACTGTTAAGGGCAGACCCCAACTTAGAAGAAAGAAGGTCTCTATCAATATCCTGCACAATATTTTATCAGATTTTTTCATTCTTTGACGGCTTTTATTTTCGGAGAATAAAAAAACCCACAGCAGAATATGCTGTGGGTTTTTGGCCATAAAAAATTCCAGCCGAGATTTTGATCAAGTTACGATAATTGAATTCGTTGGAGCCGCTATAGGAAAAACAGACGGTGTATAGCTCTGCTGCGGGTTAAACAGATTGGGGAAAAGGGAATTGTACATGCCGGCAATTCCCAACATAGGAGCTATCTGCATGAATGGAATCTGATAGGTCAAACCGGTACCAGTCTCAACGGGATAATACATATTCTGGAGACTGAAGGGGCTAAGGCCACTCATGCCGTAGATGCCGCCATACATTCCGTACATGCCGCCCATGCCGTACATGCCGCCCATGCCATACATGCCGCCATACATGCCGTACATGCCGCCATACATGCCGTACATGCTGCTGTAGGGGTCGACGCCGTACATGCCGCCGTACATGCCGCCGTACATGCCGTACATGCCGCCGTACATGCCGTACAAGCTGCTACCACCATAGAGGCCGCCGTACAGCCCGCCATAATAAGCCTCACTTCTCTTTATGGTCAGACAGCTTACCATCACTACCATAGCAAAGACTAAACCGACTTTCAAAAACCATCTTTTCATCTCACATACCTCCATTGATCTTTTTAACCTTAAGTAACCTTTCTCTTTAACTTAAGTAACCTTCGATTTCGAGAAAAACTTTTTTTGCCGGGGCATATTATTTGGCTCTGGCCCCTAGTGGCAAGAGATATTTTTTTTCCAGCGATCACCTCCTTGGAGTGTTAACCTTGGTTAGCTCAAATTTCTTTATTTAGCAAGATGTTATGAGGAAATCGATAAGCCAGTCGGCAGATTAGACTACCATTGGATCTAATCAATTTCTCAAATCTTCTTGCAGGGAAATACGAGTTAAAATAAAAAGAGGACTATCTCTAAGGACTTACCTCCTCAAAAAACAAGGGTGAACTTATTGAAACCAAGCCATCAAAGGATAATGGCAGCTTCTATTCTTCAATATGTTAGCAAGACTTGTGCCATTTTGAAGATTTTTTGGGGGAAAAACATTATATTTTATTGTATTGTTATCTCTTTGAATAATAGAGACATTTAAAAGGCAGGGGTTATCGTGAGCGGTCTCTTAATGGCCTAAAAGTGGCGGCTTCAGGAGGTATTGATTTGCAAAATATTTCATAATTGTTGAAAAGATGCAGTCTAAGGCTATCCTTTTGAAGGAGTTGATGTTTGTGAAAAATTTTTCATAAGTAGTCATATATCGTATGTGGAGGTAGCATAAGTAACCATAATCATAAATCATAAGAGGATTTAAAAAAGGTGGGGGCGACTACGATACACTCTTATGCCCGCCAATCTTTCTAGTAGTCAGGAACACCTTGTCAAGGTAGTGGGTGATGTCTTACTATGGTAAGGATGTTCAATTTACTTGAAATTAAGTCAATTGTTAACTATAATAAGTGTTTGTACGTAGTAATGTCTTAAAAATTAAGGGGATAGGTAATGAAGGGGATAGGTAATGAAGGGTAAATTTATATTTGTCACTGGCGGAGTTGTCTCGTCTTTAGGGAAAGGTCTGGCGGCATCTTCGATTGGCTGCCTGCTGGAAGGGCACGGATTAAAAGTTACTTTTCTTAAGCTTGATCCGTACATCAATGTGGATCCGGGAACTATGAGTCCGTTTCAGCATGGAGAGGTGTATGTTACTGATGACGGTGCGGAAACAGATCTGGATCTGGGTCATTATGAGCGATTTACCAGGACAAATATGAGAAGAGTGAATAATGTCACTGCCGGTTTGATTTATTATTCCGTGATTACCAAGGAGCGAAAAGGGGATTATCTGGGTGGAACAGTGCAGGTGGTTCCGCACATTACCAATGAAATCAAGGATTCGATCCAGCGGGTAGTCAATGGTGCGGATGTGGTTATTTGCGAGATCGGAGGCACGGTCGGGGACATCGAAAGTCTTCCGTTTCTGGAAGCGATCCGGCAGTTCAAAAAGGATCGCGGGCAGGAGAATGTACTCTACATTCACGTGACTTTAGTTCCCCATATTGCGGCGGCGGATGAATTGAAAACCAAACCTACGCAGCACAGCGTCAAGGAATTGCGGGGGATCGGCATTCAACCTGATATCCTGCTTTGCCGCACTGATCGGTTCCTGCCGAACGATATTAAATCCAAGATCTCTCTGTTCTGCAATGTGGACCCGCAAGCTGTTATCACTGCCAAGGATGTGGACCTGATCTACGAAGTCCCTCTGGTCTTCCGTCAGGAAGGGCTGGATGATATTATTCTGAAGCTGCTGCACCTGGAGGCACCTCAGGAAATTGATCTTGCGGACTGGAAGGATATCGTGGAGCGGCTCAAGAGTCCTGAGCAGGAGGTGCACATCGGTGTTGTAGGCAAATACATTGACCTGCAGGATTCCTACAAGAGCTTGTCCGAAGCCTTGGTTCATGGGGGGATCAAGGGGCGGACCGCAGTTCGCCTGCACTGGGTGGACACCGAAAAGGTCAGGGAGGACGGTCCTCAAAAATGCCTGGCTGGTTTTGATGGCATCCTGGTTCCCGGAGGGTTTGGCGATCGGGGGATCAAGGGGAAGATTGAATCGATTTCTTTTGCTCGAAAAGCCAATATCCCATTTTTTGGAATTTGTCTGGGCATGCAGTGCGCTGTTATAGAGTTTGCCCGAAACGTATTGGGTATACCTGATGCCAACAGCACTGAGTTTGATCCCAATACCCCTTTCCCGGTGATTGGACTCATGGAGGAGCAAAAGAATATAGAGAGGCTAGGCGGGACTATGCGGCTGGGAGGATACCCTTGCCGGTTAAAACCCGGATCACGGGTTTTTAATGCTTATGGTCAGGAAGAGATCACGGAAAGGCATCGTCACAGGTTTGAATTCAATAATACATACCGCTCGGCTTTCGAAGAGGGCGGAATGGTATTGAGCGGAATTTCTCCTGATCAGAGCCTGGTAGAGGTCATTGAATTACCGGAGCATCGATGGTTTGTCGCCTGCCAGTTCCATCCGGAATTCAAATCCCGGCCAAGAATGCCACATCCTTTGTTTACTGCCTTTATCGAGGCTGCATGTCAATTCGGGAAAGAGCGGGGAGAAAAATGCTGACCCGCCAGATCCAGGTTGGTGAAGTACAAATCGGGGGGAATGGCCCCCTGGCCCTCATTGCCGGACCCTGTGTGATTGAGTCCGAAGAGCATGTCCTTCGGATGGCTGAATCGCTTAAAGACCTGGCTGTCAGGCTGTCGATTCCTTTTATCTTCAAGGCATCCTTTGATAAGGCAAATCGCAGTTCCCCGTCATCTTTCCGTGGCCCCGGTCTTCGGGAGGGGTTACGGATTCTGCAAAGAGTCAGAGCGCAAATCCGTGTCCCTGTTCTAACCGATATCCACGAGGCAGGGCAGATTGAAGAGGCAGCCAGCGTAGTTGACATCTTGCAGATTCCTGCCTTTTTGTGTAGACAAACCGATCTGATGATGGCAGCGGCAGCTACCCATAAGCCACTGAATATCAAAAAAGGACAATTCCTCTCCCCCTGGGAGGTTGGCAATATTATTGACAAGGTCCGCTCCTGCGGTAATGAAAATATTATGATTACCGAGCGGGGAGTATGTTTCGGGTATAATAATCTGGTCGTGGATATGAGATCCTTGCCCATCATGGCCGCCTTTGGCTATCCGGTGGTGTTTGATGCTACCCACAGCGTCCAGTTGCCCGGTAAAGGCGGTCAGTGTTCATCAGGGGAAAGGGAGTATGTTCCGGCCCTGGCCAGGGCCGCTGTAGCGGCAGGCTGTGACGCCCTCTTCATGGAGGTCCACGACCAGCCGGATCAGGCACTTTGTGATGCTCCCAATATGCTCTCCCTGGAGAGCCTGGCTTTGCTGGTTCCGGTTTTACAAAAGATTGATGCGATTGTTAAATCCTGATGCAAAAATAATCCTGTCAGGTAATCTATTAAGTCTTGATATCAAAAGTGAGTAAAAAATTATGGTAGACCGAGATACGATTTTGAGACAGGGTAAGGATGTGCTAAAAAAGGAAGCAGCCTCAATCCTGAAGGTGGAGGCCCAGCTTGGGGAGGAATTTATCCAGGCTGTGGAAATTCTCTATCAGTGTACCGGACGGGTTATAACCACCGGTATGGGCAAATCCGGCCTGATTTGCAAGAAAATTGCCGCAACCCTTTCAAGCACCGGCACTCCCTCTTTTTTTATGCATCCTGCTGATGCGATTCACGGGGACCTGGGGATGATAGTCAAGGGGGACGTGGTCATTGCTATTTCCAATAGCGGAGAAACGGAAGAAATCAGGCAACTGATCCCCTTTCTCCAGCGGTTTATGATCAAGATGATTTCTATTACGGGAAATCAGAATTCCACACTGGCCAGATTCAGCGATGTTGTTCTTCTGGCCATGATCGAAGAGGAAGCCTGCCCGCTGAATCTGGCTCCCACTGCCAGTACGACCGTGGCTTTAGCTCTTGGTGATGCTCTGGCTATGGCCCTGATTCAGAAACGAGGATTCAAGGCAGAGGAATTTGCCCAGTTCCACCCCGGAGGAAAGCTGGGAAAACAGTTACTGAAAGTCAGGGATTTGATGCATTCAGGTGACAAGATGCCCCTCGTGGGCGAATGGCAGCCCATGAAGGAGGCCATCTACGAGATTAGCGGCAAGCGGCTGGGGATGACCTGCGTGGTCAATCAGCAAGGGGAATTGATGGGGATAGTTACAGACGGAGATATTCGGCGTTTATTGGAAAATGATCTTGGGTTTCTCACCAACCCTGTGAGCCTGTGCATGACGTGCTATCCTAAAATAATTGACCCCGATGCTCTTGCAGCTCAGGCCGTGCGGATTATGGAGACCCACTCAATCACTTCCCTCTTGATTACGGACCAGGAAAGAAAACCGATCGGAGTCATTCACCTGCATGACCTTCTGAAAGCAGGAGTAGTCTGATGGCGGAATCAGCGGAATCATTGGTACCGGGTAAAGAGGCAGGTGAAGAGTCAGCTAAGGAGTCAGGTAAGGAGGCAGGTATTGATTTAGAGGCCAGAAGTCGGCGAATTCGCCTGATAGCTATGGACGTGGATGGAGTATTGTCCGAGAGCAGGTTTATTTATATGGAAGGGGGCGGAGAGGCCCGGATCTTCAGCATCAAGGATGGCATGGGCATAGCCCTGGCCAGGCTGGCGGGATTGGAGGTTGCCCTCATCAGCGGGCGTGAATCGGTGATTGTAGCCCGCAGGGCAGCCGAGCTGCATATTACGGATGTTTATCAGGGAGTAATCAGGAAGCTGGGGACGTTTTCCCAACTCATCGGGAAATATGGTCTTGACAAAGAGCAGGCCTGCTATATTGGTGATGATATCAATGACTTGCCCATCCTGCGGGAGGTCGGCCTGGCCGTAGCTGTGGCCGATGCGGTGGAGGAAGTCAAACAGGCAGCCCATTACGTGACCCATGCTCCGGGAGGGGGCGGCGCTGTCAGGGAAATTATCGATAGAATTTTGCGCTTTCAGAATCTTTATGATGACGCAATAAAGGTCTTCGTGTAGAATGGTATAGTTGATGAGGATTGGGCCATGAAAAATATAAATTTTTCTCCATCCGCAAGGCATAGATCCGGAAAATGCAGCATGAGAAAAAAGATCATCCGGTATGGGATCTTGATTTCTCTGACTCTTCTGGTCGTTGTTTTCTGGCACAGGCATGTTGATATATATCAATGCTGGCTTCCTCTGAATAAGCCCACCCAAAGTAGATCCTCTCAGAAATCGGTGCAGATCGATTCGCCCGATAAAGGGGAGCAGAATGCTGCTGTTCACCCCCCCGCCACAGAGGCTCCCTGCCTCAAGGAGGAGGAGAATAGAAGTGCCCTTAAGGAGGAGGAGAATAGAAGTGCTCCTTCTTACCTCAATCCGTTATCTCCTGAAATTTTTCAGGAGAACGCCTCTAAGGTTCCTTCTGAAGGAGAGAAAATTGACCCAATGGAGACAGCCAATCGAGTCGATAAAGAAGGTAAAGACGAAAGTACAGACTATTATGTAAAAGTGTACTCTAGTGTGATAAAAGAAGATGCGGAAAAAACAGGGGCCTACCTTACGCAAATGAAGTATTCGCCACAGATCATTCGGGAACCTGGCTTTGCAGTGATGAGAAATGTTTACGTAACCCCGAATTCTCCGGGCATTCAGGAAACGGTGGATCGGTTAACCAGTGACGGGTTTTCGGTCTATTTGCAGGAAGACTTGGAACACAAGGGAAATCAATATATTATCCGGGTAGGGTCGTGTTATTATCTGGAAAGTGCAAAAAGCTTATTAAAAAGTTTGAAACATAAAGGATATTCTGGTAATATAGTACAGGAAAAGACAACAGTAAAATTTTATTCTGTTTTTTTGGGCAAGTATTCGCATTTTGAGGCAGCCCTGGAAGAGCAAAGACAGCTTAATCTTAAAGGGTTCCCTACGGCAGCCGTGACTTCGGTGATTCCTGCGTGTAATAAGTAATATCTTGTTCTTCAATAAGAACAGACGGAGTTGGCGGAAAAATGAAGGAAGACGTTCCGGGAAAGTCTGGAACAGGAGAAGTGCCTGAAATAGAAGCGGAATTTCCTGGAAAAATGTTTTACAAGATTGGAGAAGTAAGTCAGATTTTAGATGTAAAGCCCTTCGTAATCCGCTATTGGGAATCTGAATTCAAACAGTTGCGGCCTACTAAGAATGGAACTGGGCAGCGTGTCTATCGGAAAAAGGATATTTTGATCCTGCAAAGGATTAAAGAACTATTATATGAGGAGCTTTATACGATTCCCGGAGCCAAGAGGCGGCTGGAGAAGGATCGGCTCGAAGCTAAAAAATCAGGGCCTGGCCAGAAAGATGGCGGGGAAGATTACGGGCAAATTCGGGAAATATTAAAAACGCACAAAAAAAAACTGATCGAAATCAAACGCTTCTTGGAAAGTTATCCGAGCTAGCAGTCTGTCGGAGTGAGATATGATATCCCAATTTCTACGGCATGTTAAGGGCGAAAGTGAGACGTGTAGATCTCTGGTCCTGCCCGGAAACATTGGGCTAATGCCAGAATGGATTCTCTCTCCGAGTCCTGATCGACCTGTTGAGACCAATCGGAATCAAGGAAATCGCCCGGACCGGAAAGGTGGCTATGGCCAGGGGAAAACAGGAAAAGACTTCAGGGGCCAGGAGTCAGAATAAGTAATCTTTCTACACTATTACAAGTAAGGATAACTTACAAGGAGAATTTACATGGCATTGAGAATGATAAGAAAATGTCTTTGGTCAGTTGTTTGTGCCTTTGTCTTGGTAACCGTTTTTACTCTTGCCTCTGGGCAGTGCGAAGGCTTAGAAATTACGATAGAGGTAGCTCCGAATGTTCTCAACACGCAAAACCATGGAGAATACCTAACCGTGCATACGGATTTGGGGTTTGGAATGGTAAATTTTGATCTACCGCTATATCTATTGGTGGTAAATGTCGAAAATGAGTTTTACAATAAGACTATTGCTATTTCTTTCACGAAAGCGGATAATAGAGGGAATCTCGTAGTAAAATGTGAGATGTCGGATGTAGAGGATGTGGTAGCTATTGGATTCAATAAACTTAGGCTTACGGGAACTACTACAGGCGGTGTTCTATTTTGGGGAGAACAAACGATAACTGTCAGATAACCATAACATGCTATTTTAAATTAGGTTAACTTGTTATATTTATGATAAAAATATTTTTTGCAATCAATTGGACATAATTTCAGCCTATCCCAATTGTTAATTCAGGCTGTTAGCAAAAATTTTACACTGAAATCTGGGCTAGCAGACTGTCGGAGTGAGATATGATATCCCAATTTCTACGGCATGTTAAGGGCGCAAGTGAGACTTGCCAGATCTCTGGTCCAGCCCGAAAACATTGATCTAATGCCAGAAATGGATTCTCTCTCCGAGAGGTTGCTAGCTGATTATATCGGGGCGTAGCGCAGCCTGGTAGCGCACTGGCATGGGGTGTCAGTGGCCGGAGGTTCGAATCCTCTCGCCCCGATCAGATATAAGGAAAGGGACATGCATAATGTCCCTTTCTGTTTTTCCACGGTCGATATCGTGATCAATATAAGGAGATTTTTTTTATTTAATGATGGAGAAATATGACGTAATTATTGTAGGTACCGGACCGGCTGCGATCTTTACTGCTCTTGAGCTGACCCGTGACAATGATCGGCCACGGGTTTTAATGCTGGAAAAAGGTCTGGATATCGGCCATCGCCAGTGTCTTGCGGCCAAGCAGCAAATCGCTTGTAATCGGTGCCAACCCTGTGCCTTGCTTTCCGGATGGGGTGGGGCAGGGGCTTACAGTGATGGAAAACTCACCCTCTCTTCCGATGTCGGAGGCTCCTTGGCTGAGTATCTGCCCCAGGAAGAAATTGAAGAACTGATTCGTTATGTCGATCAACTTTACTGCGGCTTTGGCGCCCCGGAGTACATTTACGGTACTGATACAGAGGCTATTGTTCAACTTCAACGCAAGGCCTCTTTGCACGATCTGACTTTGATTCCCTCCCGTATCCGACATATGGGTACGGATCAGTGCCTGGAAGTTCTTAAGGCCTTCCGTCAGCATCTTGACTCCAAAGTGGATGTCCTCTTTGGCACTCCTGTGCAGGAAATCCTGGTTCGGAAAGAATCTGCCGTAGGAGTTCGCACCGTAGCCGGACAGGAAATTTTTTCGGATTTTGTGGTTGTGGCACCGGGGCGGGTAGGCGCGAACTGGTTAAAAAGAGAGGCGGACCGGCTGCATTTGGTCACCTTGAAAAACCCTGTGGACATAGGTGTCAGGGTAGAGGTTCCTGCGGCAGTGTTGGAGCCCCTTACCCAGGTTACCTATGAGCCGAAATTAATTTTTCACAGCCGGCGTTTCGATGACCGCGTGCGCACCTTTTGTATGAATCCTTACGGAAAAGTGGTTACCGAGTACTGCCAGGGAATACACCTGGTCAATGGCCACAGTAACGCCAGGAGCAAAACGGAGAATACAAACTTTGCTCTTCTGGTCAGCACGAATTTTACTGAGCCCTTTGATCGTCCGATCTCCTATGGTCGATATCTGGCCCGTCTTGCCAATTTACTGAGTGGCGGAATCATTGTGCAGCGGCTTGGAGATCTGATGATGGGCAGACGTTCGACTGTGGACCGAATAAAAAGGAATGTGATTGTACCCTCTTTGCCTGAGGCAACTCCAGGGGACTTAAGTTTCGTCCTGCCTTATCGCTACTTATCCAATATTATTGAAATGCTGGAGGCCATGAATAATCTGTCGCCGGGTCTCACTTCTCGGCACACCCTGTTATACGGCCTTGAGGTCAAGTTTTATTCCTTGCGCCTGAAGCTGTCGAACACTTTTGAAACACCGGTTCACAACCTCTTTGCTATCGGCGATGGAGTGGGATTGACCAGAGGGCTGATGCAAGCATCGGTAT
>Ga0307378_10004301_pt1 | contig 20417 bp, 15 predicted proteins | sample UN1MG_FD_202238 | JGI IMG/M metagenome (GOLD analysis project Ga0307378, IMG submission 202238) | Soil microbial communities from Risofladan, Vaasa, Finland - UN-1 | ecosystem: Environmental > Terrestrial > Soil > Coastal area > Acid sulfate soil | place: Finland: Risofladan, Vaasa | collected... | reverse complement strand
AGTGCTCCGCCATCTCGCCCAACAGGGGCGCCACCGCTTCGGTGGGCCACAGCTCCAGGAGCCTTTCCTGGTCCTCCACGTCGAGAATGAGGAGGGCTCCGGCGAGATCGGCGGGATGGTTTTCGAGGACCAGCTCCCTGAGACCCTGGACATCGGTCCCGTCGAGCAGCCCTTGAAGCCTTTCCGCCATTACTTTCTCTTGTGTTTCGGACGGCATGGTATAGTAAAAAAGTTATTAAACGTGTTGGTGGACCCCAAGGAAAACGATTGGAGGGTGATTGTACCGGTAAATTTATTTCCGGTCAAGAAAAAATTTTATTTAATTATATGAGTTGCAACTTTTTTATATTCATGGAGTTCGAGTCATTCCACAATAATCCTAATTAATATGGTTTTCAGTCGGCGGCACTCCTTTGGTCATCGCCCGTAAACGAGCCTTTGGTTTATTTGGCGCCGTGGTGCTTTTTTCTGGTACAATGTTCACGGTGTTTTCAACGGCCACCAGGGCCCGGCGCCCCTCAGCCCGGCCCGGTTCTTCCGGGGTCACTCGCATGAACTGGATTTCCCGCAAGACGATAATCATCGTGATAGCGGTCATCGTCGGTCTGGTCATCCTCTTGACCGCCCTCTCCGGTTTCTTCGTAGACATCTTCTGGTACACCTCCGAGGGCTACGCCGATGTTTTCTGGACCCGCATCTGGGCCGCGGTGGGCTTCGGGCTCATCATATTCGGCCTGTACGTGATTGTCGTGGGTACGAGCCTCATCCTGGCCTGGTTCTTCAGTCGCCAGAAACCCCACGTCGTCGCCGAGGAGGCGGTCATGCTCCCCTCCTTCGGGGAGAAGCTCCGCAAGTGGGGGGTTTGGCTATTCATCGCCGTGGGGGGGGCCTTCGCCATCATAAACGGCATCTCCGCCGGGGGCGAATGGCAGGTGTTCCAGCGCTTCCTCCACGCCACCAGCTTCGGACTGGTGGACCCCGTCTTCGGTAACGACGTCTCCTTCTACGTCTTCAAACTCCCCTTCTACCGGATGCTCTACGACCACCTCTACGGCGCCCTGCTCCTCTCGACGGTCCTCATCGTGGTCTGGTACGTCTTCCGGAGGATGATCTGGATCGAGAGCTGGAAGCTGCGCACGAACACCCTGGTCAAGGGCCACGTTCTGGCCATGATCGGCGGCCTGTTCGCCCTGAAGGCCTGGGGGTACTACCTGGACAAGTTCGACATCCTGTTCGCGGACCACGGTAAGTTCTACGGCGCCGGGTTCGCCGACGTAAACGCCAGCCTGCCCATGTACAACGTCCTCTTCTGGCTGACACTGGCCTTCGGCGTCGCCGTCCTCGTCCTGACCTGGCTGAAGAGCAACAACCTCAAGATGCTCCTGATCATCGTGGCCTCTTTCATCGTGCTGCCCCTCATCCTCCTCTACGCGGTCCCCTGGGCGGTGCAGACCTTCGAGGTCAACCCCAACGAGCTCCTGGCCGAGGAGTCCTATATCGGAAACAACATCGAGATGACTCAGGCCGCCTACGGACTGGACCGGATCACGCCGCGGGCCTTCGGCGAGTCGGGCGAGGTGATCGAGGTAACGCAGGGGCTCGATAAACCGGGCGATGTTCTGGCCGAGAGAGTCCAGGCGGGCTCCATCGGCGGCGCGTCTTTCACCCCCGAAGAGGTGGAGGGCGCCGGCGTCGGACCGCTCCTGACCCGCGCGGACATCGAGAACAACCGGCCCACCATTGACAACATCCGGGTTTGGGACTGGCACTACCTCAGACCGGTGTACAATCAGATTCAGAGCTTCAAGGACTACTACGAGTTCGGCGAGGACATAGACATTGACCGGTACATCCTGGACGGGCGCCAGACCACGGTCACCATCTCGCTGCGCGAGCTGAACCTGAACGGTCTGCCGCCGCAGGCCGACACCTGGCAGAATCGTCACCTCGTGTACACCCACGGCTACGGTGCCGTGTCCAACCCGGTGAACCTGAAGAGCCCCTCCGGCCAGCCGGTCTTCTACCTCCAGGACATCCCCATGGAGAACCGGATGGAGGTCGAGATAGATCGGCCCCAGATCTACTTCGGCGAGGGGAACATGGACTACTCCTTCGCCCCGGCCTCAGAGCCCATCGAGATAGACTACCCCGTAGGGAACACCAACCAGCTCACCAGCTACGACGCGAGCCTCGGCGGCGGGATACCGGTAGGCGGGTTCTGGCGTCGCCTGGCCATAGCGATTTATCTGGGCTCGCTGGACGTGTTTCTCTCCGACTACATCACGCCCGAGAGCCGGCTTCTCGTCCGCCGCAACGTTCTGGAGCGGGTGGACGAGGTTGCGCCCTACCTCTACGCCGACACCGACCCCTACCCGGTGTTGACCAACGGGGGAATCTACTGGATCGTGGACTGCTACACCGTCACCAGCCGCTTCCCCTACTCCCAGCCGATGCTGGACAACGGTGGGAACTACATCCGCAACTCGGTTAAGGTCGTGGTGGACGCCTACACCGGTCACATGGACTTCTACGTCGTGGGCGAGGACCCGCTGATCGAGACCTGGTCCAATGTCTTCCCGGGCATGTACAAGGATTTCTCCGAGATGCCCGACGACATCCGGGCCCACCTCCGCTACCCCAACGCCCTGTTCGCCATCCAGAGCCTGGTCTTCGCCACCTACCACATGAGTGATCCGCAGGACTTCTACAAGCGCTCGGACCGCTGGGAGATTCCGGGACGCAAGGAGGGCGAGCTCTTCAGTGCTTATTACATGACGATGCGCCTGCCCGGGGAGCCCAAGGAGGAGTTCATCGCGGTCACCCCATTCGTACCCGAGGGGAAGAAGATCATGGTGGGCTGGATGTGCGCCCGGTGCGATCCGGGCATGTACGGCGACCTCGTGCTCTACACCTTCCCCCGTACAGCCACCATCTACGGCCCCGAGCAGATAGACGCCCTGATCAACCAGAATCCCGAGTTTTCCAAGGAGCGCACCCTGTTGGGAAGCGAGGGGTCCCAGGTCGGGCTCGGGAGAATCGTCATCATCCCCATCGAGAACTCGCTCCTCTACGTGGAGCCGGTCTATATCCAGGCTGAGGCGGACGCCATCCCCGAGCTGAAGTACATCCTGGTGGCCTACGGGAACCAGATTGCCATGTCCGACACCCTGGACGGGGCGCTCGACAAGCTCTTCGGTCCCGCGACCCCGACCGCCGAGGAATCGGTCGTCCCGGAGGAGGGTGGGGAGGCCGTGCCGGAGACGGTGGAAACCGTGCCGGTCATCCCGACCGAGCTGGGCGAGATGCGGGACCTCGCGCGGGAATTCGACACCGCCTGGAAGGACTACAACGACGCCCGCGCCGCCCGCGATTGGGATGCCTTTGGTCGCGCCGAGAAGCGGATCGAGAACCTGCTCGACCGCCTGGACGAGTTGGCGGGGGGAAACCTGTAGATGAGAGCCGCGCCGCTTCTGTTTTTAGCCCTGGGCACTGCCGTCGCGGCCTCCAACCTGACTGTACCGGCGGACGGCCTGGTGCGGGACGGGGGTCTGGTCTCCGTCGAGGCCGGGGGTGTGTGGCTGACGGGCGGCCAGACGGGCTCCTGGGCCGAGTATGAGGTCCAGCTGCCCTCCTGGGGAAAAAGTTTCGCCGTGGACATCGAGTGGTGGTCCCCCAGACCGGGCGACGGGATAGCGGTTTACCTCTACGACTACGGCGCCAAGGGTCCCGACGAAATCCTCGGCGCCCCGGGGGGGCTGGATTTTCACTGGCGTCTCTGGAGCGTCTCCACGGACCGCTACGGCTTTTTCTCCTCCTCCCCGGAATTCCTCCTCACCCGGGGCGGCAACCCCGGCGGCCTGCGCCCGGTGGACGACGCCTGGAGGGTCAGGCTCCTGGTCTACGCCGATGGGGGGCTCCCCTTCGTCACCGACGAATCGGTCCACCTGGAGCGCGTCCGCTGGAACATCTCGGAGCGCGACGAGCTGTGGAGGCCCGATTCATCCAGCTGGGGCGCCCTCGTGGTCCCCGGTGACGCTTCGGGCTTCGATTTCGAGCGCGACCTCCTGGTCGCCTCGGCCACGGGAAGACCGCCCGTCGGCGAGGAGCTCACGGCCCGGGGACGGCTCCTGGCCATCCGCGCCGCCACGGTTCAGGCCCTCGCCCTGGCCGTGGCCTACATCGGGAACTTCATCCCCGACACGGTGAAACCCGACCAGTTGCCCGGTTACCGCATCCTCACCCGGGAGCAGCTCGGCGACGGCCGCTGGTTCGTGGAGATAGGGATCCCGCTGAACGGGCCCGGCGGACTGGCCGATTTTCTGGGCTACATCGAGATTCGGCGGAAGTGATCCGCCGCTGGGTCGCCACAAGACGTGACTACCCCCGCAAAACCCGTCCTCGCGTTGATGGCGGGGGGGAGCGGCCGGCGTTTCTGGCCCCTCTCCCGCTACCGGCGGCCGAAGCAGCTCCTCTCCCTCGGCGGGGAGGAGAGCCTCCTGCGCGGGGCGTTTCACCGGGCGCTGCTCCTGACCGACCCGGAGCGGGTTCTCGTGGTGACCCGGGAGGACCTGGGGGGGGTAATCTCCGCGGAGCTTCCCGAGCTGCCCGGGGATAATTTCCTCCTGGAGCCGCTCGGCGCCGATACCGCCCCCTGCGTCGGGTTGGCTGCCCTCGAGGCCGCCCGGCGTTACGGCGACCCGGTGCTGGTCATGCTGCCCGCCGACCACCTTATCGCGGACTCGGACCGCTTCGCCGGCGTGGTGCGGAGCGGCGTCGAAATCGCCCGACGGGAAGAGCTCCTCGTCGTGCTGGGTTTGCGGCCCACCCGCCCGGAGACACAGTACGGATACATCCAGGCGGGGGAAGCCTCCCCGGACGGGTACCGGCCCGTTCTCCGGTTCACAGAGAAGCCGGAGCCGGCGGAAGCCGAACGGTTTTTAACGAGCGGCGGCCACTACTGGAACTCGGGTGTTTTCATCTGGCGCGCGGGCGTCATCCTCGGGGCCCTCGAACGGCACGCGCCCGGGGTTTTCCGTCCGCTGGAAACGCTGGCCGGCCTTGCTGGGCCGTTGTCCGGAGAGGTTCTGCGCTCCGCGTACGCCGCGGTCGAGCGCATCTCCGTGGATTACGCGGTCCTGGAGCGGGCCGACAACGTGGTCATGCTGCCGGCGGACTTCGCCTGGGACGATCTGGGTCAGTGGACCAGCCTGCACCGCGTCCTCCCCGCGGACGGGGCGGGGAACACCGTCGTCAACGCCGCCGGGGCCCCCGAGCCGTGCCTTCTCGACTGCGAGCGCTGCCTGGTTTACAATGAATCCAGGGGGAGAATCTGTCTCGTGGGACAGAGGGACGCCGTGGTCGTGGCCACCCCGGATGCGTTCCTGGTCATCCCCGCCGGGCGCTCCCCGGAGGTCCGGGCGCTCTCGGAGAGTTTCGACCCGCCGGGAAAAGGCCCTTGATGGAAACGCTTTTCTGCGGTAACCTTACCCGGGGAATCCCGCCCGAGACGCCGGAGCGAAGTGCGGATGAAGGACTGCAACGGTAGGATTACGGCCACCCTGGCGCTAATGGTACTTCTGGGCGGAGCGGGGTGTGTGAAGGAGACGGAGCCCCCCGTGATACCCGTCACGTCGCGGCCCGTCGAACTCGCCGAGACCCCGGAGGTCACCGCCACCACGGACCGGGTGATCGCCGATTTCGAGGACATGGACGGCTGGGGTTTCACCAGCTATCCGGGCGAGGTGGACGGCTACCTCACCCAGAGTTACGACGATGAGCCCAGCCACGACGGTGACTGCGCGGCCAAGCTCGTCTACGATTTCTCGAGCACGGGCGGCGTCACGGCGGCGGCCTACGCGCAGACGGCCCACCTCCTGCCGCTGAACTGGGACAGCCTCAGCCTCTGGGTGTACGGCGACGGGTCCGGGCACTGGCTGCGGGCCGAGTTCGTGGACTCGACGGGGGAGAAGTTCGTCGGCAACCTGGCCCCCAGCATGGACTGGAAGGACTCCTGGCGCCTGTGCACGTTGAACCAATCGGACCTGGTGGGCCTACGCGACGCGGGGTCCCGCCGGCATCCGCCCCTGGCGCTGACTCGCATCTACCTGGTGGTTCTGCCCACCGGGGAGCACGACTCCGGCGAAATTTACTTTGACACCCTGATCCTGAAGTGAAAAGGGCGAAGATGAGACGCTCGACGATAGTGTTGGTTCTGATTGTTGTGCTTCTATCCCCCTTCCTGGTCGGGTTCGACCTCTTCAAGACCATCGCCGCCGAGGAGGCCATGAAGGAGGGGAAGGAGCTCTTCGAGACCGGCGAGTACGAGCTGGCGGAGGGCAAATTCAAGGAAGCGGCGCTGGATCTGCCCAAGCTGGCCGATCCCTTCTTCTGGATCGGGCGGACCTTCGAGGCCCGGGGCGATACGGTCAAGGCGGCCAAGTACTACGACGCCGCCCTGGAGCGCAACCCGTCCCACTTCGATGCCCTGAACGCCGCGGCGGGCCTGGCCACCTCCGAGGCGCGCTGGTCCGAGGCCCACGGCTACCTCCGCCGGATGGCCGACCTCAATCCCACAAACCCGGTGATCCAGGCCAACCTGGGCTACGTGCAACTGGCCCTGAAGGATTACGGTTCCGCCGAGACGAGTTTCCGGGAGGCCATCCGCCTGGGCGGCGAACTGGGGCGGGCTTACGACGGGCTCGGTCTGGCCCTCGACGCCCGCGGAAATGCCGATGAGGCGGAAGAGGCCTTCAGGAACGCCGTCGAGCAAGACCCGGCGCGCATCGAGGCTTACGTCCACCTCGGTCTTCTCTACGAGAAGCGGGGGATGGCCGACGAGGCCGCCGGTGCCTACACCCAGGCCCTGCGCGTGAAAACCACCGGTCCCTTCGCCGAGATAGCCAAGAAAAGGCTGGACGAGCTGGGCGTCATCTACTGATACCTCGGCTGCCGGTTTGAGCCCCGGTGGGCCGCCTGGTCGGCACTAATAACGCCAAGGCACGTTACGCCGAATGTAGGGCGGGGACTTCAGTCCCCGCCGCGTTTATCAAAGGTAGCCCTCACCTTTAATCCCGTGCCTTGCAGGCCTTCCACGGGGAGAGGGAGAATGAACCTCGCCCCGGCCCGAGCCTCGCGGAATCCGGGGGGATGGCGCCGACCCAAAAAAAGAAAAGGCCCGCGGGCCTTCTTTCCATGAGGCGGCAACTTCAGCTTTTACCCTTCTTGCGCGCCAGCACGACGCGGAAGCTGCAGTTGGAGCAGGTGTACTCCACGGCGTTTATCTTCTCGTTCTCGGCCTCGCGGATTTTCGGGTTCGAGGCACCGCAGACGGGGCAGGTGCGCAGGGCGAGGTCCTCGGCGGCGTGCGCGGGACGGAACTTGGCCCACTCGAACCGCGTCCCGCACCTGGCGCATTGGGTGACGACCATGCTCACCTCGTCGTTAACGGTGACCACCTCCACCGTGGCGCCGAACTTCCCGCATTTGGGGCAGTAGGTCCCCTGCTCACCCATAAGCACCCCCTATCCCACTGCGATTATACCACATCGGAGATGAGACCGACGTCGAGGAAAGGGGCGGCTCGGGGCCGCCCCGTAGGACGAGTCCTCGCTTCGGTTGAAAGAGCCCTTACTCCAGGACGCCCTCCGGGGGTACGTAGTTCTTGAAGAGCTTCCGCTTGATCTTGATCTTCACTTCCTCCAGCCAGGAGTAGAAGGTCGGCACGACCACCAGGGTGAGGACCGTGGAGATGGCCAGACCGAAGATGAAGGCCCAGCCTAGTGGTGCCCACTGCGGATCGGAGAGGGCGAGGGGGAACATGCCCCCGATGGTGGTGACGGCGGTGAGAAGAATCGGGGTCAACCGGATTTTCCCCGCCTCGACGATGGCCTCGCGCATGGGCGTGCCCTCCTTGCGCCGCTTGTTGATGAAGTCCACCAGGACGATGGCCCCGTTCACCACGACGCCCGCCAGGCCGATTATCGCCACGAAGGCCACGATGGTGAAGGTGCTCCCGGTGATGACCAGGCCGGCGATGGCGCCCACCGACGCCAAAAGAATGGTGGACATGACCGTGATCGGCTGGGCGAAGCTGTGGAACTGGAGGGTGAGGACGATGAATATCAGCAATACCGCCAAGAGGGCGGCGAAGCCCAGGTCGGAGAAGCTCTCCTGGATGAACTTGTAGGAGCCCTCGAAGTCTATACGGTACCCGGGCTTGAGGACGACCGAGTCCTTCACGTACTCCTTGAGCCGGGAGGTCACGTCCACGGGGCTGTAGCCGGGAAGGAGGTCGGCCTTGAGCGTTACCGCGCGGTCGCCGTTGTAGTGCCGGATCGAGCTGATGCCCTCGTGGTTCTCGATGCGGGCGATGTCGCCCACCATCACCTGGTTGCCCATCGCGTTGCCGACGAAGAGGTTCTCCACGTCGCCGACGGAATCCAGGCGCTCCTTGGGTATCTTTACGACGATGCCGTACTCCTCGTCCCCCTCGCGGTAAACGCCGGCCGTCGCCCCACTGATCAGATAGCGCAGGTTGAGGGCCAGGTCGGAGGAGGTGAAGCCGAGGAGGTTGGCCTCTTGGCGGCGGAGAACGGTCTGGATTTCCGGCGTTCCAGGGGAGATGTCGTCGTAGGGATCGCGCACCCCGGGTACCGTCTTCAGGAAGGCGATGAGCTGATCCATGATGTGCCGCTGCTCGTCGAGATTGTCCCCGTAGACCTTGATGTCTACGGCCGATCCGGTGGGCGGACCGCCGGTGGATTCGGCGAAGGATACGTCCACACCCCCCACCTGGGCCAGGTAAGGCCGCAGGTCCTCCTGGATTTCTCGGGCGGTGCGCTCCCGGTCGTCGCCGGGGACGAGGTCTATGATGAGCCCGCCCTCGTTGGTGTTGGTGATGCCGAAGAAGTTGCCGACGCGGACGTGCCCCCCGCCGCCGGGCTGGTCCCCGCTCATAGCCACCAGACGATCAATCTCCGGCACGTTCTGGGTGACGATCTTTTCCAGTTCCTTCACCTTGGCGTCGGTGATATCCAGGGGGGTGCCGATGGGGGTCTCCAGGTTGATGTAGATCGAGTCCGTGTCCACCGAGGGGAAGAGCTCCACCTTCAGTATCCCCAGAGCCGGCAGGGACACCACCAGAAGGAAGGATCCCAAAGTGAGGAAAAAGACCAGCTTCCTGCGCCTCAGGGCGCCGCGTACCACCCTCTCGTACCAGTTCCCCAGCCGGCGCAGGTTGAGCACCTCGCCCAGCCAGAGGCCGATGCGACCGAGCGTGCGCCTGAACCGGCCGCTCTCCTCGCTCTCCAGCTCCTCCCGCGTCTTCTTGAGCTTGATGAACTTGGCCGCGATGGGCGGGGCCAGGATCAGCCCCACGAAGAGGGAGGCGAAGAGGGCCAGGGAGACGGCGATGGGGATGTAGCCCATGAACTTGCCCATTACCCCGCGCATCATCAGCATGGGCAGAAAGGCGAAGATGGTCGTCATCGTCGAGGTGAAGACGGGGTATGCTATCTCGGCGGTGGCGGCCACGGCCGCCGTCTTCCGGTCCTTGCCCATCTCGAGGTGGCGGTAGAGGTTCTGCACGGAGACGATGGCGTTGTCCACCAGCATCCCGACCACCAGGATGAGCCCCGAGATGGTCATGGTGTTCAGGGTGCCGCCGGTGAAGTATATGACGGCGATGGCGATCATGAGCGAGAGTGGGATGGCCGTGGAGACCAAAAGCGCCGTGCGCAGGCCCATGAAGAGGAAGAGGACCAGGATGACGATTAACACGCCCTGCAAAATATTGCCGGTCATCGTGTCCAGGCTCTCGTTCACCTCGTCGGCCTGGTCCGAGGTGATGTCCAGGGTCACCCCCGGCGGAATCGGCGCCACCCGGCTCGGGTCAATCCCGGCCTCGCCCAACTGGTCGGCCACCTCACCCCGGCTCACCGGTACGAGCTCCTCCTCGTCCGTGCGGACCTGGATGGTGAACGAGTCGCTGGAGGCGAAGTAGAGGCTGCGGATCTGTGTGGGGAGAAGCTCCACCCTCTGCCCGTCGGTCAGGGTGACCCTCATGGATTCCCCGGGGATGCCCAGCCTCTGTTTTATCGCCTGGGAGGTCTCCAGTACGTTGGAGTTCGTACGGCGCTTGATGGAGATGGTCACCGAGTCGCGACCGTTGGTGCGCGAGGTGGAGGCCACCTCCGCCGGGCCGTCCACGACGTCGGCTATCTCGGAGAGCCTGACGCGGGCGCCCGTCGAGCCGGCAACGATTATCTCCCCCATCTGGGCGGGGTCGTCGAACTCGCCCATGGCGCGGACCAGGTAGCGCTGGGGGCCGACCTCGATCGTCCCCGCGGGTAATTGGAGATGTTGGGACTGTATGGCCCCGACGACCTGTTGGGGGGAAATCTGATACTCGGTGAGCTTGGCGGGCTTGAGCTGAATCTGAATCTCGCGTTCCACGCCGCCCACGACGCTTGTGTCGAGCACGCCGGGTATCTTCTTCAGCTCGTCGGCCAGGTCCTCGGCGGTTTGCCGGAGCGTGAGGGGGTCCATTTCCGCCGAGACGGACAGGACCATCACGGGGATGTCGCTCAGGCTGAACTCGACGACCTCGGGGGGCTGGCACCCGTCGGGAAGGTCGGGGGTCACCTTGTCCACCCGCTCGCGGACCTTGTTGATCGAGTCCTCGAGATTGGCGTCCGTGGTGAACACGACCTGGGTGAAGGCAAGCCCCTCAGAGATGGAGGAGTAGGTCCGGTCGAGGTCCGGCAGGTCCACCATGGCGTCCTCGATCTTCTCGGCGACCTGCGTCTCCATCTCGTCGGGTCCGGCGCCCGGGTAGAAGGTGACGATGAACGCCACCGGAATCTCGATGTCCGGGTCCCCCTCCTTGGGGATGGTCATAACGGCGAAGACGCCCGCGATGATGACCATAAGGACCACTAGGAAGAGGATGCGGGGCCGTTCGAAGGAGATCCGCGTTATCTTCACTGCAAGCCCTCCCCCGCCGCCTTTTCCGCGCCGCTTTCACGGTTCGGGATGGTGACCAGGCTCGAGTCCTCGAGGAACTGCTGCCCCTCGGTCACGATCTCCTCCCCGGTCTCGAGCCCCTCCACCACCACCACGCGGTGGTCGGTCTCCGGCCCGAGGGTCACCGCCCGTCTCTGGACCCGCAGCCGCGTCGTCGGCTCCGACGGACCGGGCTTTCCGTCCTCTCCCGTGATGGGTATGTCCTCGACCACCTCCTTCACCACGAAGACGTAATCCACCTCCTGGATTCTAACCGCCGCGTTGATGGGGATGGTCAGCACCTCGCCCAGGTCCTTTATCGGCAGGCGGACGTGGGCCACCATCCCGCTTTTCAGGCGTCCGTCGGGATTTTCCAGCCGGACCTCCACCGGGAAGGCGTGGGTGCGGGAATCGGCCTTGACCCCGATGCTGTAGACGACCCCCCTGAACACCTCGTCGGGGTAGGCGTCCACGGTGACCTCGACCTCGCTGGCGGGGAGCACGGTGCCGATGTCCTCCTCGTTGACGCCGATGGACACCTTCATGGGGTCGGTCTTGACGATTTCGAAAACCTGATAGCTGGGGCCGACCATGGAGCCGATGTCGAAGTTGCGCACGGCGACGACGCCGGCGATGGGGGCCCGGATGGTCGTCTCACTCGCCGTGTCCGCGGCGCGGTAGTAGCCGGCCTGCGAGGCGTCGTAGTTTATCTGCGCCGCCTCGTAGGCGTTGGAGATGTTCTCCCACTGGGCCGCGGAGATGGAACCGGTGTCGTGGAGCGGCTTGTAACGGTTGTAGTTGTCCTCGGCCTGTTTGAGCTGGAGCTTGGTCGCCTCGAACTGGCCCCTGGCCGCCTCCGAAGAGAGCCAGTAGCTGGTTCCCTCGATCCGGGCCAGGGCCTGGCCTTTGCGGACCTCCTCTCCCACTTCGACGTAGATGTCCTGCAGGCGCCCCGCTATCTCCGGGGCGACCAGGGCCTCCATCTCCCCGCGGATGACCCCGGCCAGGTCCCGCTCGATGGTCTCGTGGGAAGTGCCGACGACCTCGCTCGACACGGTGTAACTCTGCTCAGGGCTCACCATCCGCTCCCCGCCGCAGGCCGCGAGCAACAAAAACGGGAGCGCATAGGCGATGGGTGTTAGGTGGCGCATCCTTTTCCTTCCGGGATCTGTTGATGGGCAAGGGGTTTAAACCCCTTGTCTCAGAACGGTGACGCGGCTGGCGCGTGGTTGGAAAAGCTCAGGGTTCGATTGCGCCCATGAGCGAGGCCAGGTTCTCCCGGGCCACGAGGTAATCGTAGCGCGCGGAAACCTCGCCCAAGCGGGCCATGAGATAGGCCAGGTTGATGTCCAGGTAATCGGCCTCCACGTCGGACACCAATCCCTGGGCGGCCATCTGCTCCATGATGTCCAGGGCTCCGCCCGCGGCCTCGAGCTGCTTCGCGGAGACGCCGATCAGGGCGACCTTCTCCGTCAGCCCCAGGTAGGCGGCCTCGACGCCGGTCATAATGGCCTGCTCGGTCAGCTGGATTTCCAGGCGGGTCTTGCGCTCTTCGGCCCGGGCCTGGGCGACGTCGGCCAGCCGCCGGGTGGAGGCGAAGAGGTCCAGGCTGGCCGATACGCCTATTCTCCAGTAGTCGTCGTCCTCATAGAAAGCGAAGTCGTCACCCTGCACCCAACCGTAGGCCGCCTGGAGGTTGATCTTCGGCCAGAAGGCGCTGGACGCCAGGCCGAATTGGCCCTCGGCCAGGCGTTCGCTCTTGCGCACGGCCTTTAAACCGGGGTTGTTCTCCCCGGCATAGTCGAGGGCCTCATCCAGGGAGATGGCCGGCCCGGTCGGCTCGCCGACGTCTACGGGGGTGAGGCGGACCTCCCGGTCCAGTTCGACACCGATCACGTCGGCCAGGTTGACCCGGCTGAGCCGGACGATGTTCTGGGCGGTGATGACCTCCCCCTCCGCCGCCGCCAGCTCCGACTCCGCCCGCAAGAGGTCCACCCGGGAGGCGAGCCCCACGTCGAGGTTGACCTGTGTGATCTGGACGTGGTGGGTCAGGTTCTCCTGGTTCTTCCGCTGGACGGCGAGGAGCTCGTCGGCGCGCAGGGAATCGAGGTAGGCCTGCTTGACCGCGAGAATGGCGGCCTGACGGGCGGCGACGAGCTGGAGCTCGGCCATTTCCTCCCCGGCCGCGGCCATGACCTTGCCCCAATAAACTGCGCCGCCGTTGAAGATGGGCTGCGTCAACGTGATGGACGTCGAGAAGTTCTCGTAGTCCACGTCCCCCGGCAGACCACCCTGGCCGTCAACGCTCTCGTCAATCCCCCACCAGGGGTCGCCCGGACCGGCGGTGGAATACCCGCTGGAGCCGCTCATCCCGGTGGTCGGGTAGGCCCCCGAATATTTCAGGTAGGTAACGCCGGCGGCTACGTGGGGGAAGAAGTTGCTCATGGCCGACCAGTCGGCGGCCTCGGCGGAATTCTCGGCCTCCGCGGCGATGCGGACGTCGAGGTTGTTCTCCAAAGCCAGCCGGACGGCCTCGTCCATGTCCAGCGTGGTCAGCGGCTCGGCAGTCGCCGCCAGAGGAATTAAAAAAGAAAGGCAGAGAATCGGTACGCGCATCCTATTTTTCTCCCCGGTGGTTTTTGATGATGCCCTGTCGGGTCGCTACCTCGCCCCACCGCTGCCAGGGGTACGCCTCGAGCTCCCGGTAGAGCTTACGCAGCCAGAGGTGCATGTACTCGATGTTCTCGCCCCAGAGCTTCATCAGCGCCCGGCTGGAGGGGAAGGGGTAACGCTCGGCGATGTTCAGGACGTGCTCTTTGTAGTGCTCCTCCATCTCCACCGTCCGCTGCTGCAGCTCACGAAGGGCCTCGAGGGCCGTTTCCTTGGGGAGGACGTGGATGAAGGCGATGCCGATCATGGGTCGCAGCCTGTCGCCCCGGGACCGGAGCATGCTGAAGAGCTGTTCCTCGAGGACGGTCCGACCCGCCGGGGTGATGGAGTAGACCTTGCGCGTGGGGTACTTGCCCTCTTTTTGGTACTCGAAGGTCACGTATCCCGTTTTTTCGAGCTTGTTCAACAGGTAGTAGATGGAGGAGATGCCCAGTTTTCCCCAGTGGTTGATCCCGCGGTTTTTGATCTCGGTGTCTATCTCGTAGCCGTAGCGCGGTGATTCCGCCAGGAGGGCGAGGACGGCTATCTCGGCGTAGGGTGAGCTTTTATCGTTCATGGTCCAGGGCTTTTTAAATGGAATACCAGAAATGTTTAATTGTCAAATAGTTAAATTTAAACTGTTTCATTTTAAAATAACACAGACTAGTATAAACGGTTTATCCCGCTTTTTCAAGGAAATTCTTCCACCTGTGTTGGGTGCCGTAGAACGGCTGATGACGGGCGGTTGCGGATATGAAAATAGGTGGGTCCACCGTCTGCGCCCGGTGGTTCCGTCCCTCGCAACCTTAGACTCCCTGGGTGGGAAGCGGGTTTCGAGGTTGGTGAACCGGGGTAATAGAAAGCGCCGTTTTTTTAGCTGGGTAAAGCAAAGGGCGTGCCGTCGTTAGGGCGGGAGTCAAGAATGGATGTATCTTCTTGATAATAAACCGAATTTCAAGTTGAGCGGAAATTCGTAAGCCCCGCTCGTGACAAAAAGGGTGCAGGTTTTCCATCCCCTGGGAGAAGCACGAACGGGTCCCCCGACGGTATCCTTCAGTTAAGGCGTTTTAAATCAAGGAGTTGTCTCCTGCATGAAAACCTGAACTATTCCTGACTGAAACGGACTAGTTTAAACAAATCTGCACCGCCCCAATTCCAGCCTCCGCTTCGCAACAACGGCCCCCGCGTTTGAGGTGATGACGAGCATACGAATCAACCGCAAAAAGAGGTCCCCCATGGGAAACCTCTTTAAAGGTGGTCGGGGCGAGAGGATTTGAACCTCCGACCCCCTAGTCCCGAACCAGGTGCGCTACCAGACTGCGCTACGCCCCGACCGGAGAAAATTTTTTTAAGGCCGCGGCGGGCGGCCGGGTCGTTGAAGCGGGGGTATTGTACCGCCACACACCGCCTTTTTCAACCCCGGCTCGGGTCATTATCCGCCGAAGAAAAGGTCGGCCGTGCCGATGACGCCGTAGTACGCCAGGCTGACGATGACCCCGGCGAGTAGCACCCCGCCTATGACCGCCGGGAAGGCGTATCGGTTCTGGATGCCGAAGATGAAAGCCGCGGCGGCGCCCGTCCAGGCTCCGGTGACGGGCAGCGGGATGGCCACGAACAAGAGGAGGCCCAGGGCCTCGTACTTCTCAACGATGGTGCCCCGGCGGCGGGTGCGGCTGAAGAGCCACGAGAAGAAGCGGTCGGCCCAGCCCCATTTCCGACGCAACCACCCGCTGACCGGGTCCAGCCACAGGAGCAGGGGGATGATCGGCAGGAGGTTGCCGATGACCGCGGCGGTGTACGCCTCCCACCACGGCAGCCCGTGCGCCAGTCCCCAGGGCAGGCCGCCGCGGAGCTCCACGATGGGCGCCATGGAGATGAAAAGGGTCTGGAGCCAGGGGGACAACGCATCCTCCGCGTCAGTTGATGCTCCACCTCTCGCCGGGCGACGGGCGGTCCGGTTTTTCGTCGGTTACGAAAGTGCCGTAAGGCTCATGTGGGAGCCCCAGCTCTCGGAGGCACCAGTTTCGCATCCGGGCGATCTCGTGCATCACCCGCCCGCTCGCGGCCTCGTACCACGCCTGTTTGTCAGCACCCCTGGGCGGGGGCTCGATGGTCAAGGGCGGCGCGATGTAGGCCCTCACACGGGGCGGTTTCCCCCGAAAAACGTCCGTGAGGGCGTCGTGGCTGCCGTGGATGTACACGGGCAGGACCGGCGCGCCGCTCCAGCCGGCGATTAACCCCACGCCGGGGTGGGGCCGGCCGAGGCCGTCCCGGCGGATCCGCGTCCCCTCGGGAAAAATCAGCACCGCCCGGTTCTCGCGCAAAAGTTTCAGGGAAAGCTTGACCGCCCCCACCTCCGAATCCGTCTCCAGGGGGAAGGCGCCCAGGTTGCGGATCAGCCAGCCGAAGAAGAACGGCTCGAAGAGGAAGGCCTTGGCCATAAAAGTTACGGGTCTGGACACCACAACCGAGGCCACGGCGGGGTCGGCGAAGCTGGAGTGGGTGGCGGCGACGATGAGCGGCCCTTTTTTCGGGATGAACCCGCGCCCCAGCAAACGGAGCCGCAGGAGCGCGTGGCAGGCGATACGGGCGAGAAACAGAATGAAGGCGTATAAGAGCCTCTGCAGCATGACGGACCCCGATGGCGGTCAATGGAGGGAGATGATAGGACGCCGCCCGGCGCGAGGTCAAGGGGTGCCAAAGGGCGCTCTTTTTGTTATGATTCTGTCGCTTAAACCTGCGGGGGATTCCATGAACGCCATAGACGCCCTGAAAAAGTTCCAGTTCTTTGAATCCTTGGAGGAGCAGGAGCTCTGCTTCCTGTCGGAGCACCTCCAGCGCGAGCGGTTCACCGCCGGTCAGCGCATCGTCGAGGAGAACATGGCCGGCAAGGGGCTCTATTTAATCGTCGAGGGCGAGGTCCGGGTCATCAAGGAGCGGCCCGAGACCGACCCCCTCATCCTGGCCGTGCTGCGGCCCGGCGACTTTTTCGGCGAGATGAGCCTCTTCGACGGCGGGCCCCACTCGGCCCCCGTCGTGGCCGGCTCCGACACCGAGCTCCTGACCCTGGGGCGTGACGACTTCCTGAAGCTCATGGAGACCGACCCCATCGCGTCCTTGAAAATCACCGTGCGGGTGGTCAAGGTCATATCCTTCCGCCTGCGCACCGCCAACGAGAAGCTCCTCGCCGCCTCGCCCAAGGACGCCAAGCCGCTCTTCGGCTACTTTTCCGAGTACGACGAGTCCGCCGGTATCTGACGGGCTCGCGTCGTTCCCCTTTTCCACAAGAAACACCAACCCATTGGAGCAGCCCATGAGCATCAAGAAAATCGCCGTCATCGGCGCCGGGACGATGGGCAACGGCATCGCCCACGTCGCCGCCCAGAGCGGCTACGACGTCGTTATGGTGGACACGAGCGACGACATGGTAACCAGAGGCCTGGCCTCCATAACAAAGAACCTGGACCGCATGGTGAAGAAGGAGAAGATAACCGAGGCCGACAAGCAGGCCACCCTCGGGCACATCAAGGGTTCCACGAACCTGGGGGACTGCGCCGGCGCCGACCTGGTCATCGAGGCCATCTTCGAGGACCGGGGCGTCAAGAAGGACCTCTACGCCAAGCTGGAGGGGGTCTGCGGCCCTGATACCCTCTTCGCCAGCAACACCTCCACCATCCCCATCACCGAGCTGGCCGGCTACACCAAGCGCCCGGCAAAGTTCATCGGCATGCACTTCATGAACCCCGTACCCATGATGAAGCTGGTCGAGGTCATCCGCGGCCTGGACACCGACGACGGGACCCTGGGCGCCGTCGTCGAGCTCGCCAAAAAGCTCGGCAAGGAGCCCATCGAGGTCAACGACTTCCCCGGCTTCGTCTCCAACCGCATCCTGTTGCCGATGATCAACGAGGCGGTGTACGCCGTCATGGAGGGCGTGGCCACCCCCGAGGCGATTGACGGCGTGATGCGGCTGGGGATGAACCACCCCATGGGACCGTTGGCCCTGGCCGACCTCATCGGCCTGGACGTCTGCCTGGACATCATGGAGGTTCTCCACGAGGGGCTGGGCGATTCCAAGTACCGCCCCTGCCCGCTGCTGCGCAAGATGGTGGCCGCCGGCCGCCTGGGCCGCAAGTCCGGCAAGGGGTTCTACGATTACAGCCAGTGAGCCGGGTCAGAAGTGATTAAAAAAAGGCGGGGTTGTTCCCCGCCTAATCTTTTCTCAGGATGTGTCAGTAAATTTAGTCTGCCCCCCTAGTACAAATGAATATCCGCATGAACCGGTCCTTGCAGCGGAAAACCAAATCGTGTTTCTCCGGTTTTTAAGTCGTTTGTGCAGTCAACCTTGCCGAACCAACCAGAGGGCCAGCCGTACAACAGGGGGTCGAACTCGTAGTAGCCATACTTGTCGGTGCTTACGTTGTCGATGTCAATCCAGTCGTCCTCTTCCGACTCCCTTTTGCAAACGAACACCGGGGCCCCTTTCACTGGGATCTTTGTACCGCCCTCATAGACTATTCCGTACACCTTGTCCGCGTCGTGGGCCAGCGGTTTTACCTCGTCGCCCGTAGAGACGGCGTCGGAGCAGGCCACCAGGGAGGCTACGCCGGCGGCGATAACGGCGAGAAGCACTATGTACAGCGTTTTCATCACGTTCTCCATTTCTGGCGTGAATTGTACTTTCAGGGAAACCCTGAGTATTTATTAGCCCAAACATTCATGCCTGTCAAGACCCGGTAGCGGATAAATGTGACTTTCTTGCAAGAAATTTTCGTGCAAGCCTTGACGCTTGATTATTTCTGGGTTATATTACTTACGTCTAGGGAGAGTAAAACAGGTGGTTGTATCATGAAAGCCTTTCATCCAACGGTAATCCTCCTGGTCCTGGCGTCTGTCTCCTCGGCCGGCGAGTGGCGCATCGAGGCCGTGGACTCGTCGAGATGCACATTCATGTACACCTCCCTGATTATGGATTCCTTCGACTACCCACATATCTCATATTTTAATGATACTGAGAAGAACTTAAAATACGCACGCTGGGACGGCTCGAGCTGGCGCATCGAGACGGTGGACTCGACGGATAACGTGGGTAAATTCACCTCCCTAGCACTGGACTCCTCCGACCACCCCCGCATCTCCTACTACGACGACACCAACGACGACCTGAAGTACGCCTCCTGGGACGGGGCGCAGTGGAACCTGGAGACGGTGGACTCGACTGATGACGTGGGTAAATACACCTCCCTGGAGTTGGACTCCTCCGATTACCCCCACATTTCGTATTACGATGAATTCAACGGTGAACTGAAATACGCTCGGTGGGACGGCGCCGCTTGGCAGATAGAGACGGTAGACTCGGAGGGTGACGTAGGCAGCTTCTCCTCCTCGACGCTGGACTCCTCCGACTACCCACATATCTCGTATTGCGACACGGATAACGATTACTTGAAGTACGCCCGCTGGGACGGCTCGAGCTGGCAAATTGAGACCGTGGACACAGAGGGTATTAGTTACTACATCTCCCTGGCACTGGACGACTCCGACTACCCCCACATATCTTATTGTGATTACACAAACGGTAATCTCAAATACGCCCACTGGAATGGTGCTGCCTGGCAGATAGAGACCCTGGACTCGGGGGAGTGTTGCTTCTCCTCCCTGGCGCTGGACGACTCCGGTTACCCCCACATCTCTTATAGTGATTTCGATAGCCGGAATCTCAAATACGCACGCTGGGATGGCGCCGAATGGCAGATCGAGACCGTGGACTCGGAGGGGGACGTGGGCCGGTACCCCTCCCTTGCGCTGGACTCTTCCGACTACCCAAGCATCGCGTATTTCGATTTAACAAACCATACTCTTAAATTCGCATGGTACTCCCTTTACAACTTTCACTTGCAGAAACCTGAATTTGCTGAGGACGTCGAGACGGCGACGCCGCTGTTGGACTGGGAGGACTCCCCCGACCCCGACCTCGAGAGTTACACCCTGAGGTGGGGGACCGATTACTACTTCGAAACCTACAACGAGGTGACCGGCATCCCCGAATCCGAGTATACGATACTGGGCGGAATCGAGGACGGGGACCGCATATACTGGCGGGTTAAATCGGTTGACGAGGGGGGCGGCGAGAACTGGGCCGTCGAGATGGACTGGTACTTCTACGCGGAGCTCTTCCACCTCCTGAGCCCCGAAAAAGGCGATGTCGTGTACGCCTTTCCCCTGACCTTCGACTGGCAGGACCAAGAGATACCCGGCCTGGAATCGTACACCCTCTGGTGGGGGACAGACCCGGACTTTTTAACTTACAACGAGGTCACGGATATTGGCGAATCGGAGTATACGATAACGGGGGGCATCGAGGACGGGGCACGCGTCTGGTGGCGGGTGAAATCACTGGACTCGGAGGGCGGGGAGTACTGGGCCGAGGAGTTGGACTGGTACTTCGATGTTGACCTGGGCGGTGGGATTGATCTTGCCGATTTCGGCGCGGGCTCGACCGACGAGGGCGTTTTGGTCAACTGGCGCCTCTCGGGCGGGGAACCGGCCGGGGTGCGCGTCCTGCGGGGCATCGGTGAGCCGGAGATGATTTCCGGCAATCTGCCCGGCGATTCGTCGAGATACCTGGACCGGGACGTGGAGGCCGGCGGGAGTTACACCTACTGGCTGGAGGTCATTGACGCGGAAGGCGTGGTCAGCCGCTTCGGGCCGACAGAGGCGGTCTCGGTCCCCGAGGAAACGTTTACTCTCGTTCTCTACGCCGCCTA
>Ga0307378_10004300_pt1 | contig 20421 bp, 15 predicted proteins | sample UN1MG_FD_202238 | JGI IMG/M metagenome (GOLD analysis project Ga0307378, IMG submission 202238) | Soil microbial communities from Risofladan, Vaasa, Finland - UN-1 | ecosystem: Environmental > Terrestrial > Soil > Coastal area > Acid sulfate soil | place: Finland: Risofladan, Vaasa | collected... | reverse complement strand
AAGCGAAGCTTGTGGATGGTTTCTCCTGCATTGTCTTCGTACGAAATTGTGCAAATCCGAAACTTAAGGTATCGGACTCTTGCCTGATATTTGACAGGCCGGTAGAATTGTGTCTAAATCCCGGCACAGACCGCGGGACACGTAATCCGAGTAACGTAAAAATATAAGCAGGAGTAAAAAAGTGGGAAGTATTAAAGAAGGCGTAAAACAGGCCGTTGAGAATTGTCTGAAAGTCAAGGCGGGCGAGAGCGTAGTCATTATTACCGATGCCGAGACCGTCGAAATCGGCTCGGCTATTAAGACCGCCGTCGAAAAGATTACCGCCGAAGTTAAATTCTTCGTAATGGAGGATTTCGGCGAAAGGCCGATTGATTACCCGCAGGTGATAGACGATGCCCTTAAGGCGGCCGATGTCAGTGTTTATGCCGCCCAGGGCGCTGAAGGAGAGCTCCAGACCTTCAGAATGCGGATGTTAAAAGCGATCGAAGCCAATACAAGGCTCAGGCACGCCCACATGATTGGAATCACGCCGGAGATTATGAAGGACGGAATGTGCAGCGATTACGAAGAAATCCGGCGAATCAGCAGGCTGGTTTATGAGAAGGTTAGAAACGCCGGCAAAATCAGGGTAATAACTGAAATAGGGAACGATTTCGTAGCTGAATTCAAACCGAGACTCAAATGGATAATCAGCGATGGTGATATCGCCCCGGGCCAATGGAAGAACCTTCCCGATGGAGAGGTTTTTACATGCCCGTTCGCTATCGACGGCACAATTATGATCGATGGCTGCCTCGGGGATTTCTTCACCCAGAAATACGGTTCTCTTGAAAATACGCCCGTAATCATCGAGGTTGAAAACGGCAGGGCTATAAAAGAAAGTATCCGCTGCGACAATAAACCACTCCGGAAAGAATTGACCAAATACCTCTTTGAGATCGACGAACACGGCAGCAGAATCGGTGAATTTGCTATCGGCACGAATACCGGCCTGACCAGGCTAATCTACAATCTGCTTCAGGATGAGAAGTTTCCCGGCGTGCATATTGCTTTCGGCAGCCCTCTGCCCGGCAAAACCGGCGCCAAGTGGGACAGCAAAGCGCATGTTGACGGCGTAATTATAAGCCCGACTATCGAGGTAGATGGCGAAATGCTGATGAACAAAGGTGAATTCTGCTTGTAGTTGCGTTTCGCCCGGCAATAATGAGCTTTTCTAAACGTATCGGAAGGCAAGACAGCATGAACTACCGGAGCCGAATGACATGAAAAAATTCATTGCCGTAATTGTGACATTCGATGTCCTGCATTTTGACGCAAGGTCATCTCGGGAATTGGGCGGTCGATATGCCGAACTGATGATTAAACTCGAACGGAGGAAATCAAAATGACAGATACAACCACCCGGCGTAGATTTCTTAAGACCATGCTTGGGGGCGCTGGAGCCGCCTTATTACCCGCCGGAGCACTGCTGCGGGCCGCTGCCGTGAAGAAGAAACCGCTCAATTTCGTATTCTTCCTCGTCGATGACTTCGGATGGATGGACATTGGCGCCAATAATCCTCACTGCTTCTACGATACGCCGAATATCGACCGGCTGGCACGTTCCGGCATGAACTTCACCAGCGGCTACGCCGCAAATCCGGTATGCAGCCCGACGCGGTTCAGCATAATGACGGGTAAGTATCCCTCCCGCGCCGGTGCGACCAACTGGTTCAGCGGCAAGCGGTCGGGCCGGTTCGACCCGGCGCCGCTCAATGACAAGATGCCGCTGGAGGAAGTCACCCTGGCCGAGGCCCTGAAGGAGCATGGCTACAAGACGGCTTTCCTCGGTAAGTGGCACCTCGGCTCCGAGGAGAAATATTGGCCTGAAAACCAGGGATTTGACACTAACGTCGGAGGCTGGGCCGTCGGTTCGCCTCGCGGCGGCTATTTCGCCCCTTTCGATAATCCCCGGCTCGGCGACTATCCCAAGGGCTCACATCTGCCCAGGGTCCTGACAGACGAATCGTTGAAAATCCTCGACCAATACAGAAACAATCCTTTCCTGCTATACCTGGCGTTCTACTCCGTCCACACTCCGCTCCAGGGCCGGGACGACCTGATAGCCAAATACAAAGCCAAACGGCAGAAACTGCTGGACGCTGAAGAGCGGGAGTTTGGGCCGGAAGAGCAGGTCTTGCCGGTCGAGCAGCAGCGGCAGGTCCGACTCCGGCAATGTCACGCCGTGTACGCGGCTATGGTCGAGGCCATGGACGAGCAGATCGGTCGCGTGCTGGACAAGCTGGAGCAGCTTGGCATCGCCGATAACACGGCTGTAATTCTTATGTCCGACAACGGCGGATTATCGACCAGCGAGGGCTCGCCAACGTCCAATCTGCCTCTGCGCGGGGGCAAGGGCTGGTTGTATGAAGGCGGTATCCGCGAGCCTTACCTGATTCGCTGGCCCGGCGTGACAAAGCCCGGCGCCGTATCCGACGTGCCGGTAATCAGTACCGACTTCTATCCGACGATTCTCGATATGGCGGGGCTGCCCATGAAGAAAGACCAGCATTTGGACGGTGCGTCATTAGTGCCCCTGCTGAAAGGTGCAACGAGTATTGATCGTGACGCCATCTATTGGCATTATCCGCACTACTCCAACCAGGGCGGCTTCCCCGGCGGCGCAATTCGAATGGGCGACTGGAAGCTCATCGAACGTTTCGAGGATGGTCGAGTCCACCTTTACGATCTGCAGAACGACATAGGTGAACGGCAGGACCTGGCGAGTCAATACCCGCAGCGCGTCGAGCAGATGCGCAGCAGGCTGCACGAATGGTATAAACAGGTCAACGCGAAATTCCTGCAAGCCAAAGATGATAATCAACACCCCTGGCGTCCGGAATAGGCCGGCATAGTTTTACGATTTAACTTTGCTGCCACGATATAGGCCGAATATCCGCGATTTTGGACTCGTCCAGTTCAATTCCGAAGCCTGGCCGGTCCGAAAGTTCCAGCATTCCGTTTACGGGCCGGAGCTGGTGCTTCTCGAAATCGTAGTAGCTATCCATCTTCTGAATCAGGAACTCGACGAGGGGACAAATCTCTATCGGCTGGCTTGCCACTACGTGCATGGCCGCGTGGAGGCTGTGGCCGTGCGGGATGACGTTGGCCCCGTGAACCGATGCAAGCGTACATATCTTGAGAAGCTCGCTGACACCGCCGCACCATTCAGGGTCGGCCTGAACCACCATGATAGCGTCGGCCTTGAGGAACTTGTGCACATCCCAGCGGCCGTAGAAATGTTCTCCGGTAGCCACCGGGATCGAAGTTTCGCGGCTCAACTCGATGAAGGCATCGAGGTTGGCAGTCTGGAAGGGCTCTTCTATCCATCGTGGATTATATTGCTCCGTCCGCCTGGTCCAGGCCAGGGCGTATTGAAGGTCCCATTGCCAGAACGCGTCGAACATGAGGTCCACATCGTCACCTACCGCCTCGCGGAGCAAGCGCACGACTTTTACATCTTCTTCGACACCATCCGGTCCGAAGTTTGGGCCGCGGTCCCGCACAAACCACTTTTGATGCCGGTATCCCTGCTGCTTCAACTCCTGCGCTTTTGCGCGAAGCGCCGATGGTTCCTGCGAGAATCCCAGGCAACTGGCGTAGGCCCTGACCTTGTTGCGCGAACCGCCGAGAAGGCGATACACCGGCAGTCCGAAAATCCGGCCGCGAAGATCCCAGAGCACATTGTCCACGGCACTGAGGGCCATGATGTAGTGGCTGCCGCGAGAGTGCCTGCTGGCTCGAAATATCTTGTCCCAATACGCCTCGTATGCCAGTGGGTCTTGTCCGATCAGGTTTCGCTTGAAGAATTGATCGACGAACATCGCCGCCTCGTTATCGATCGGGCCGTAGAGACCCGCCGGGCCGACGTTTGTATGGGCTTTCAGATATAGTGCTTTTCTCTTATTTTTGCCGGTTATCTGGAGGATTTCGACTTTTGTGATTTTCAAGTCCCCATGCTTGCCCGAACCTGCTGACTCAGCAGCGGAAACAACCCCGGCACGAGCGCCCAGGCCGGATGTTACACCCATAGCTGCAAGACCCGTTAAAAAACTGCGCCGCTTCATATAATCAATCATCTGTATCTCCTTCTACGAAAAATCGTTTTGATCGCAGGGGCGGTTCGCGAACCGCCCCTACCGACATTTTGATAGTATACGTCTAAGCCGGGGTAGTTGCCAGGGTTCCCATTTTGCGATGCCTCGTCTTCGCTCGGCATGAAGGCTTTTCTTCACCCTGAGCGGAGTCGAAGGGTGCAAAATGGGATCCCCCCCACACTTGATTCACACGAGTAGTAATGTTAATATTGCTCCGACAATCCGGGCACTTAGGGCGCTTGTGCTGTAGTTCTTTTCGGCTTCGTGGCGTAAAGCCCGGCCCGGCAAAGAGAAAGGAGTGCTGAAGTATGCGTTCGATTTTTTGCAGTTTTGCCTTGGTAGTGGTGTTCTTGATTGTACTCTGTCCCGGGTGTGCTCAGCCGCCCGTAAATCAACAGGGCAGCACTACGTCACGCTGTGTCGTTGACGCCTCATGGCCTCAAAAGCCGGAACGTTTCGAGTGGGCCCAGATGCCCGGCGTGACTTTGGACGCCCGGGACCATGTTTACATCTTTACGCGCAGCCGGCCTGCCGTGCAGGTTTACAAGACCGACGGCACATTCGTGCGCGCCTGGAATTCAGGAGATTTCAGCGGCGCTCATTACATCAGGATCGATCCGAAGGGGAACGTCTGGACCGCGAATATCACAGATCATGTCGTGCGCAAACACAGTCCCGAAGGCAAGCTGCTCCTGACGCTCGGTGAGGCGGGCGTTGCCGGCGCCGACCAGGGACATTTCGACAAGCCGACCGACATGGCCATTCTCCCATCCGGCGACATCTTTGTCACGGACGGGTACGGCAACAGGCGAGTCGTCCACTTCGATGCGAAAGGCAGGTACGTAAACGAATGGGGCCAAGAGGGAAACCAGCCGGGCCAGTTCGCCCTGCCCCACTCGATCGTGGCCGATTCCAAAGGACGGCTCTTTGTCGCCGACCGGGAAAACGCCCGCATCCAGGTCTTCGATACCAACGGCAAGCTGCTCGCCGTGTGGGAAAACGTTGTTACACCCTGGGGCCTTTGGCTGACGAAGAATGAGGAACTCTGGGTCTGCGGCGCTTCATGCGTGAAGAAGGATGGGACTGACGAACATATTGTTATTCCACCGCCGGACCAGGTGCTTATGAAGCTGAATCTGAAGGGCGAGATTCTGCTGCGGGTTCCGCTGCCGAATACGAACGTTCCGCCCGGCAAGACGGGCGAGCTCGACTGGGTCCACGGCATCGCCGTAGATTCGCAGGGCAATTTTTACCTCGGCGACATCCAGGGAAAGCGGGCACAGAAGTTTTCACTGAAACCATAATATTTCATTAGTTCGCCCGTGCTTCGTCTTCGCTCAGGGTAGACTTTGTCGAAGGGCTATTTACGGCACAACTTATATTGTTGAGATGAGGATAAAACCATGCGTTACTTTTTTGTAATACTTTTTGCCTGCCTTACTTTGCTTTCTATACAAACAGGGTTTGCCGGCGTTACGGTCAAGCCCGGTCCCCCGGTCGTTCCATGCTTCGATATCTACGAAATCATTGCCGAAGCGGACTCAACACCTGAAGGTAATCCTTTCACCGATGTCCGGGTCAGCGCTACTTTCACACCTGACGGCGGCTCGCCGGTAGAAGTTGACGGATTCTGTGACGACCAAAAGGGGCGATGTTTTCGTATACGATTCTGCCCATCATTTTCTGAAACTGAGTACAAATTCTCGCTGACAACAAACATTGAAACAGATCAGATATACACAGGCTCTTTCCGAACGACCAAAGCCGGAGGGATGCAGCCTGTTATTGTGAATCCTGAACATCCGAAGCACTTCCAGTTCGCTTTATCCCGGCAGCCTTTCTATCATATGGGCCTGACCGCCTATCATCTCCTGGATCCGTCAAATGACGATAAGCAGATCGAAGATCTGCTCGATTATTGTGTTCGATACGGCTTCAATAAGGTTCGCTTTCTTTTAACGGGTTATCCGAGAGACAACGACACTCGTAGGGGCGGTTCGCGAACCGCCCGTACACGAGTATTTGAAGGTGATTCGTGGAAGCTCCCGAATTATGGCGCACCTCCCGGCGAATTGAATCCTCTGCCGGCCTGGCTGGGCGAGCCGCATCGATATGATTTCACAAGGTTCAACGTCGCCTACTGGCAGAAAGCAGACCGTGCCGTGCAGGCCATGAGGGACAGGGGAATCGTCGCCACGTGCATCGTTACTATCGAGAAGCAGAATCTGCCGCGTGAATATGGGGTGTTGACCGAGCATGAGAAGCTGCTCTACCGTTATGCCGTTGCCCGGCTGGCGGCGTTCTCGAATGTCTGGTGGGATTTGGGAAATGAACATAATGAGTATCGCAAGCCGGACTGGGCTCCAAAAATGGGAGACCTTGTCAATAAATGGGATCCTTACGACCGGCCGTGTTCCGCTCATGGATACGCCGACTGGAATTATGGTAATCAATCGTGGGCGGACTATATAATTACACAACAGTACGGCAATTGCACCGAGGTCAACGAGTGGGCCCTGAAGTATCGTGAAATACCCAAGCCTTACGTGAACGAAGAATATGGTTATGAAGGGGTGCTTGATGAGCCCAAACACGGCCAGAACTCCGACTGGGTCAGGAAGTGTCACTGGTCCATCGCTTTAGCCGGTGGATACGCCACCTATGGCGACTGGACTCGCGAAACCCCTTTCTATACGGGCCATATCGGAGAAGGCAAAGCCCCCGCTCAATTGCGTCACTTGCGTGAGACATTCGAGTCAATTCCGTATTCACTGATGGAGCCGCACAACGAGCTTGTCGGAACGGGTGCATTCTGTCTTGCCGCCGAAGGTAATATCTACCTCGTATACTTAGCTGACATTAGAGAAACGGCCTTAAACGTAAAGTTGGCCGGGCAAAGCTGTACGGTTACGTGGATCGATCCCAGGACAGGCAAACGCACGAGTTCCGTCGATACGGCGAAAGACAAAATCTCGCTGCATGCACCGTCGTCGGGTGACTGGGCGGCGATAGTTAAGGTCAAGCAAAAGACAAAGTGAACTTGACGCAGGGGAGATTTTCGGTATCCTTAATGTTGGTCTTATGAGCCAAAAGGGTGCTGAAGTGCGTTTTTTGTTAAGTGAACTTTTATCAGAGGAGAAACCATGAGATTACCGACCATGTCTCGTCGTGTATTTATGAAATCCATCGGCCTTGCCGCCGTTGCGGCCATAATTCCGGCTAAACTCAAAGCAGCCGACACCAAACGTCCGAACATCGTGGTGATTTACGCCGACGATCTCGGTTATGGTGACGTTAGCTGCTATGGCGCGACGAAAGTCAAAACGCCGAACATCGACGCTCTCGCGTCTGAGGGATTGCGTTTCACGAATGCTCATTCGCCCTCGGCGACCTGCACGCCATCACGTTATGCCATGCTGACCGGTGAATATGCCTGGCGTCAAAAAGGCACGGGTATTGCGCCGGGCGATGCCCGCATGATTATCCGGCCGGGCCGAACAACGCTTCCGTTGGTTATGCAAAGAGCAGGCTACAAGACCGGCGCCGTAGGCAAATGGCACCTCGGGCTCGGGGCACAAGGCCGTGAGCTTAACTGGAACGTCGATATTAAGCCCGGGCCGCTTGAGATCGGGTTCGATTACTGTTTCCTGATTCCCGCCACCGGCGACCGGGTACCGTGTGTTTTCATGGAAAACCGCCGGGTGGTCGGCCTTGATCCGGAAGACCCAATCCAGGTAAGCTTCGGCAAACCGATCGGCGACGAACCGACAGGCAAAGACCATCCGGAACTGCTGAAGATGCACCCCAGCCACGGGCACAATCAGACGATTATCAACGGCATCAGCCGGATCGGCTACATGAGCGGCGGAAAAGCGGCACGCTGGGTGGATGAGGATATAGCCGATACGATTACCGGCAAGGCCAAAGACTTTATCGAGAAAAACAGGGATAAGCCGTTCTTCCTCTACTTCTCGACGCACGATATCCACGTGCCGCGCGTCCCTCACCCAAGGTTCGCCGGCAAGAGCGGCATGGGACCCCGCGGCGATGCGATTGTGCAGCTTGACTACTGCACCGGCGAAATCCTCAAGACGCTTGACCGTTTGAACCTTGCTGAGAATACCCTGGTGATTTTTACCAGCGATAACGGACCTGTGGTGGATGACGGTTACAAAGACCAGGCGGTGGAAAAACTCAATGGGCATAAGCCTGCCGGGCCGCTGCGGGGAGGCAAGTACAGCGCATTCGACGGCGGGACGCGTGTGCCGTTTATTGTACGCTGGCCCGGGCATGTGAAACCGGGACAGTCCGATGCGCTGCTTTCTCAGGTTGATTTCATGGCGTCGTTCGCGGCGCTGACCGGACGGAAACTTGCCCCTGATGATGCACCGGACAGCTTTGATATCCTTTCGGCACTGCTCGGAAAATCGCCTGTCGGCCGCGAACATCTGGTGGAGCACGCCGGCATCCTTTCTTTGATCAAAGGAAACTTCAAATATATCGAGCCTCGCAAGGGGGCGAAGATAAACAAGAATACCAATACCGAACTCGGCACCGATCCACAACCACAGCTTTACAACCTCAGAGACGATCTCGGCGAAAAAAACGATGTAGCGTCAGAGCATCCGGAAGTTGTTAAAGAGCTGGCCGGGCTGCTTAAGAAAATCAAAGACGATGGACGTACGAGGCCGTAACGTTAATCATAATAGATCTTATGGTAGATCTTTTTGATTTGGTCAAGAGTCGGAATAACCGGATTGTTGGTTGTGCTGCCCGCGTTGACGGCATCGTTCGCCATCTTTTCGATATGTTCATCGTAGGAAGCTTTGTCGATGCCGAAGGATTTCGGCGATGGAATTTCAAGCTCCTGATAGAGCCGAGACAATCCCTCCATCAGCGACCGGCAACATTTCTCATCCGCCGTAGAAATGTCGGCCAGGCCCATACGTCGAGCTATTTGGGCGTATCTCAAGACGGCTCCGCTCATGGAGAACTCACAAACCGCCGGCAGTAACATCGCATTACTCAGGCCGTGCGGAACGTGAAAGCAGGCGCCGAGCGGCTCGCTCATACTGTGCACCAGGCCGACCGAGGCGTTGGAGAAGGCAATTCCCGCCTGGAACGACCCGATCAGCATATTCTCCCGGGCATCTTCGTCGGAACCATCATGCCAGGCTTGCCTTATCGAATTCCAGATGAGCTTCACTGCGTTCAGAGCGAGCAGGTCGGTAAAGTCATTGGCCTGTTTGGAGACATAGGCTTCTATCGCATGAGTGAGTGCATCGATACCGGTAGCGGCGGTCAAGGGCTTCGGCATGCTCATTGTCAACTTGTAATCGAGGATAGCGAGACTGGGTAAATATGCCGTGCTTCGTCCGGACATCTTGAGTTTGGTGTTTGAATCGGCAATTACCACAACTCTGGTTGCCTCCGAGCCGGTGCCCGAAGTTGTCGGCAGCGCAATCACTCCTGCGCCGGGCCTGGGAACGTTGTCGGTCCCCATGAACTGCTTAACGGTTCCTTCGTTCGTTGCCAGGACTGAAATGGTCTTGGCTGTGTCAATGACGCTGCCCCCGCCTAACGCGACAATACCGTTGCATCCGCCGGCCTGAAACTGCTGCAGGCCGCGTTCAACCATATCGGTGTCGGGCTCACCGGTTACACCTGCATAGACAGAGACTTCCATGCCGGCATTGCTCAGCAGTTGAGTAATTTCACTTGTACGGCCTGTCTTTTCATGAAATGGATCGGAAACCAACAGGATGTGCGAGAAGCAGAGATTTTTGGCTTGCTCTGCCACCCTGGTGCGGGTATCGGCTCCAATTATAACTCGGGGCGTAAAATTCAATTCGCAGTGCAAAAGAGTATCCTTTCAGCGAAAAAATAGTCATTAGGGGCTATAAGCTAACTGCAATCATATGCATTCGGAATCAATCCTGAGAAAAAACCATCCACAAGCTCCGCTTGTGGCTGCCACGAAATTTCCCAACGGTCAAACTCATCATTCAACCTGCGATTCAATTATTGGTCTCGGTCAGCGGCTCTCCGATGAGGAATATGGCCGAGCGTGGTTTAAGGGAGATTTTGACTTTTCCGGCGTCAGTCGCGGCCCTGTCAACGCGTCCCGTGCCGGGGTCCGCTGCCAGCCATGCGGCGGATTTGAGGCACGCAATGTCTCCATTATAAGGTTCGGAAGAGACGTTCACCAGAATCAGAATTTCCCTGCCGTCACGGCGGAAACTGCCGAGGATGATTCGGTCATTTGGGGTAGACAGCGATCCGCCGGCATATAATCCGGACAATTTCTTAAAGTCGATACCGGTCCCTTGTTTTGCGGGCTGGATGACTACTCCTCCATTTGATCGAAATTGTTCGATCTTTTCCATTGCTGTCTCGGGCAGCATCGCGCCGGCCGGCAGGACAAGCGCCCCAAACCGATGTCCCCGTACATTCAGTTGCGAACCTCGGACATCTGCCCGGCTCAGCAACTCGTGGTCCGCCAGCGCGAAAGCGACCTGCCGCCTGACCATCTGCTGGCCTAATTCCATGAACGAGTTTACGAGCATCTGCGCCCGGTCGGACTGTGATTCAACCGTCAGCTTGCCGGGGATGGGCAGATATTCGCTCCACAAATCGTAGATTGGATAATAAAGCAGGACGCGACAGGTCGGCCGGGCATCTCTCAAAACGGCATTGAGACGACCAACGTATTCACAGTAGCTTCTGTAATCTTCCGCCGAACGCTTGCGGTAATCGTAGTATAGCGTGAACTCGGTGACACCCAGGGCGGCCTGCCATGCAGCGGTGGCCTGCATGTGTTCGAGCGAAGCGGCCTTTCCGTTGTCCATGATCTGGGAGAAATCGCTGACTTCGGTCATGACCTTTCGTCCGCCGTTGAAGAGCGCCGCCGAAGCAGGCAGTATGGCGGTCATCCAGCCGGAATAAATCACCGCCTGCGGATCCGATGAGAGCATATCCAGGCCGGGGATATCCATTCGGAGCAGGGCTTTGAGTGCGTTGCCGTACAGCGGGACATGATGCAGCGGCATTTCCTCCCACAGCGCGTGTCCGGAAGAGGCGACGTTATGCTCTGCCGCCCATTCCTGCAGCCTTCCGAAGTAGCGATGTGCGACCATGTCCGAGATAAGGGCCCAGAACTGTCGCCGGACTTTGCGGTCTTCCTGCTTATTGCCCTGGAAAAGACTTCGCCGGGATGCGTTGATATCTTCGCCGTAACGCTGCTCGTACAATTGAGGCAAGTCCGACACCCACGGCACTGAGGCCAGGGGAGCGAGAGTTTCATCCAGCGGGTCGACTACGCGGACGGTCTTTCTGACACTCTCCGGCAAAGCGCCGATATTGACGGCTATCAGTGAAGGTTCGTCCGTGAAGAATGCCTCGATTGTATTGCCGAAATACTCGCTTAATCTTTGCCGGTAAGCTTGATGTGTTATATCGACGAAACTTTTAATCGCTTTGTCGTCAATCAGGTTCGGATACCTTCTGGCGGCACCGTAATTATTACTGGCGTGCGTATGCTCATAGGCCGGTCGCAATGCGAAGGGCTCCGGCCGGGCGGGATCGTAAGTCAGGCAGAGTGCTTCGTGGTCCGGATTTTCCTTCAGTACCAGCCCTCCCGCCGAGCCGCTGGGATAACCATCTTCATCATATATCCATACACGCAATCCGAGCTGAGAACAACTTTTGACGGCCTGGGCCAGCGTGTTCCAGTTCTCTTCCGATTGCAGGTAACGGTCGAAACTGACATTGCAGACGATGCCGCCCAGGCCCAGATCCTTAAAAACCGCCAGGCCCGCCTGCGAGGCTTGATTCGGGGCCAAACCGTGAACTATCTGCATCGGCCGGAGCTTGCTGCCGGGATCGGACCAGGCTCCCATCCACTCAGACGGCATCGCCGACGATGAATTCGCACCTTCGCCGGAATTGATTTCGATGCCGGCGACACAAACCCGTACCGGCAACAGTGTTATAACTACGAGCAAGGTTATTAAAGCAAAGTAAACTTTCTTACATCCGTACTTCATTATAGTCACTCCTCGATTGGTTGAGATTTTCCATGTCTGTTTTATTTCGGAACATCCTCTTTGCTCTGAACGAGCATGATTAAGTCGAACCCGATACGGATTCGTATAATTGAGCGTACGTACAAGGCTTTAGTCCCAGCCGCCGGGCATGAGCGAAAGTCAGCTCGAGCATCTTCATGTCCGGATCGAACTTGTTCAGGGACCATGGATGCCAGATCAAAGAAACGAATGATTTATCCGACTCCGTTGCCCTGTCCAGAAAGACCCTGTTGACTTTGAATTCATCCTCCGGGGTTTTGCAGAAACCGCCCGCTATCGCTTCCGGAAAAGGCGAAGGCCACAATGTGAGCCTTCTTGGTCCCCACCCGTTATGGTCTTTAAGAAGATTTTCATGCCAGCCGTGGCCGGGCAGTTCCCATATTTCAGTAAAGCCCTCATCCTTATAGTTGAAAGGCTCCCGCAACAGTGCCGGAAGCGAGTAGTCCGGTCCCCAGAGAAGGCTGCTGACGTACTGAATACCTGCCTGGCGAAGCAATTCCAATACTGCCGGTTCGCCTTTAAGTGCATTATCGAAGCCGCAGCCCGGCCGCAAACCCATGCAGGGCCGCTCGAATACACGTTCGACGGACTCTTTTCCTTCGAAGATTTCCTTTTGTTTTTCTTCCAGCGAGATGGCCGAGCCGCAGAACTCATTATCACGAAGCATCCGATGTGAGTAGGTATGCGTTGCAATCTCGAAAAGAGGATCATCCAGAAGATCGCGATATTCGGCGGGATTGGCGTCGAGCGTCTTGCCCAGCATAAAAAATGTTGCCGGCATCTCGAATCGCTTGTGGACCTCTACGATCTTACGGCACGCCGCGAGACAGCCCGGCGACTCGGTATCGTAGGCGGCGATGTAACGAGTATTCGTTTGCCTTGTGGTCCGAATATTCGACTGGCAGGACATAACGCTTGCTCCGATCCCGCATAAAACAGTCGACTTGATGAAGTCTCTTCTGGAAATACTATGCATTTTACTCGCCTCACACGTAAATCTTTTCAGTGATTCAATTACATCAGCCCGGCGACAATATACTTGCAGCGTTCAATTATTATATCTTTTCAATGGTTTTTCTTCTGAGTATATCCCTGATTCGTACTCGTGGCAAGAGTAACAAATGACGCGGTTGTACGCTTCCTGCCGGCCGTGAGATGTCTATCCTGAAGACGCCCGTACTTGCCTGTGACATTGGAGTTTGAGCATATTATAGTTGAGCGGGTTTAACTAAAAATATAGAAAACCAGCACATTTTTTCCAGAAATAGTTTTGGAATTGACGTAAGTGGCGAGATCGCGCAGACTTGCAGAATAAAAAAAACTTCGATCCGCCTGTTTATTTTGTTGAAAGATGTATGCCAGGCAGTCAGAATACACACAATAATAGGACTCGCGGAATGAGTCCGCATGAAACTCTTTTTACATGGAGGTACCAGAATGGCGAAGAAGAAGGTAGCGAAAAAGAAAGTAGCGAAGAAGAAAGCAACTAAGAAGGTAACAAAGAAGAAAGCGACGAAGAAAAAGGCAAAGAAGAAAAAATAGGACTGCGAATAGTCCGGAAAGAGATTGAAAGCCGTCGACGAATGACGGCTTTCTTTTTGCTCAAACCTGTGTCAAAATATTTGGACAACTGGCTTCTTGAAAATAACGCAATACTCCTGCTTGATAGGAACAACCTCCATCTTGCCATATCGTCTGCGGTCGCTGGTGCAGTTGTGCTGGACCTTGATGATTATGCTTCGGATTTCGCCGTATGGGAAGTTGAGCACGTCCTTAACGATAGGTGTGTAATTACCGTCTCGTCGGACATCACCGATTAGAACTGCCGGTCTTCTTGTACTTGTTCAGGCCGTCAACAAAATCTCTGCTCGTGCCTGACCCCTGCGTCGGATCGCCAACGCGTTTCGCCCCATATCTGAGGATGAGGTTCTTTATTAACCTCCCGCTACAATTGCCCGACGGCATGGATTTCTCGCTCGTAGTGATAGACCCGCTCAACACCGATCCGAGCGCCTTCTCCGACAAAAGCTCCTGGCGCCCGAGCACCTTCCCCGGCGACGTCGATCTCCAGGGCAGGCGTCAGTGGATCCGCGTCGATCGAGTCAGTTACAGCGACGGCTCGCACCAGGGCGATACACCCGGCGATACCGACCCATGGCCCGTCGAACCGGATGGTATCGGCTACTCATTGAGCCGGATTAAACCCGCCGAATACGGAAACGACCCGGTCAACTGGCAGGCCGCAATACCTTCTCCCGGCAGAGCAAACCTGCCCTGAGCTTATCGAATGGGTCCGTAGCAATCCAATCAAAGTTATTCTTTAGCCCGGTGCTTGCGTAACAGCTCAATAATTTCAGCATAGCCATTCTTCACCACCAGCGATAATGGGGTTTGACCGTTGTTGTCTTTGGCATTAACGTTGGCTCCATTGCTCAAAAGGAGTTTTGTGATAGCAGCCTTCTCGTGTATGACCGCATAGTGCAGACTGGTTTTCCGGGCGAAGGGTCGATCCGCCGCGGCGGATTCGATGAAGGCTGTTTGAGACTGGAATACGACAGAAACAGGGAAATTAAAGGGCAGACGCAGAAAATGCACCGGACACCTTTAATTATCCCGCGAGGTGGTCCAACGGCTACTTGACAAGCGCAGTATGGCCCAAAACCAACATTATCGACTGGCTACAGGGATTGCGTGCCCTTGGTCTACGGCGACGTCTCTTCGGCCAGTTCCTGGCCCGCGGTGTAGTCCGGTATGAAGACCTTCTCCCAGACTATCGGACTGACGTAGACTTGGCCGCTCACCGCCACGTTGAGGACGACCCTCTGGGCCCTGCAGCGAACGAGCGGCACCACGTCCCCGAAGAGTTTCATCTGGGCTGTCTTTCGATCTCGGGTGATCATACACCCTGTCGGACTGCCGGGAGACGGTGTGGGAAGCCTGAACATGGAGAACTCGTATCTGTAACTACAAGGAAGCCTGGGCTCCATGGGGATATGCGGAGCAAAGTACATGACGACCGCTCTGTGATCCGGATGGTCTGGGCACAGGAGCGCTTTCTGAGGTAGATAGCCTGGAACCAAGTCTGAGAGCCAATAGGGCAGTTCACCCTTGTCCTTCTCGTATTGCTTGATCGCCGCATGGATTCTCTGCAAATTGGTGGCGCATGATCGCATTTCGTCAGGTATGAGCAGATTCTCCTCGGGGATGGCAAACCGACTTATCGCTCGCTCAAAGAATGACGGGCCGGACCTGCTCGTCTGTGGTGCAACAGGGGTGCCGCTCTTGGCCCCGGCCTTGCGCAGCATTTCCGCGATCTCCGCCTGACCTCGATCCGTAACATCGTCCAGAGGCGTCCGACCATATCGGTTCTGCGCGTTCACATCGGCGCCGTTGGCAAGAAGAAACTCGATCACGTTGCGGTGGCCGCTGGTGGCCGCAAGGTGCAGCGGCGTGCCGCCCCACCGGTCGCTCTGGGCGTTGACATCGCCTCCTTTGGAGATCAGAGACTTCAGTAGCTTCAGGTCGCCGTCTCTTGCCGCTTGGTGAAGCGATAGCCGGGGCGACTCTTCGATGGCGCCATGCCTGGTCAGTACGTCAGCAATGGCCGTATTGCCGCGAACGTTAGCGTGCCACAGAGGCGTGGACCCCACGTTGTCCTTGGCGTTAACGTCCGCGCCGTGGGCAAGGAGTAACTCGACCATGTCTCTGTTATTGAGCTGTCCCGCCATCACGTGCAAAGGAGTACGGCCTGCAACCTTTCCGTTGGCGTCCGCGCCGTGGGCCAGCATCAGCTTGACCATGTCGCGGGCATCCGAGTTTGTGGCTTGGTGGAGTGCAGAAGGGCTCAGCGCGCTGCAATCGGCCCCTGCGGAGATCAGGACCTTGGCCACTGCCACGCGACTCTCCAGGATACCCCTGAGCGTTGCAAGATCGGAGGAACCCTCCGGCTTATCTGCTAGGGACTGTCCGGCCCCAATCGCGATCGCCCCAAAGAGTGTAGGTCGACGGCAGTTGACATCCGCGCCCTTGGCGATCAACAGCTTGATCATCTCCATGCGACCGGAGATAACCGCCAGGTGCAAGGGTGCATAGTTTCCCCATTTGGATGTGACGTTGACTTCGGCCCCTTCGTCGATAAGTAGCTCTGCCACGTCGACCGACGTGACCATGTGCAGGGCTGTGAAGCCCATGAATTCTGTCTTAGCATTGATATCCGCACCCCGGCTCACAAGTAGTCTGATCACGTCCTTGCGTTCGCCCAGAGTGGCCAGATGCAACGGTGTGGCGTCATCAAATGCATGGCCTTTCGCGTTCACAGCTATGCCTTGGTCGAGGAGTTCACGCACCTTCCTGGCATCCCCCACGAACGCGGCCCAATGAATGGGTGAGACAATTGCTCCCTTGGCAATCAGCATCTCAGCCGTGGCCACGGCGGCCTGTCTGCGACCCGGCCCTGCCAGGACCGTTGCGTTCAGGAGAGGGTTGACGGTCATGATAGCGGCACCCAAGGGTGTCAGGCCGGTCTCATCGCGGGCACTGAGGTCCGCACTCTTGATAACCAGCAGTTCTGCCGTATCCTTGTGACCGGCATTGGCTGCGAAGTGCAGAGGTGTGTGGTCCCACTGGCTATTGGCGTTGACATCAGCTCCGCTAGCCAGGAGGAACTCCACGACTTCGTTCTGGCCGCGTCTGGCTGCCAAGTGCAGGAAAGTACGATCCCACCTATCGCCGCGTGTGTCATTCACGCCAGCACCTGCCGAAATGAGAGCTTTGACCCGCTCGACATCGGCACTCGCGGTCGCGTGGCTCAGTGATTTTGGAGGCTCCCCGTGGTTGATACTGGTAACAGGCTTATTGCCTTCATCCGACTTCTGCGCCTTGGCCATGGGGAGCAGGGTTGACGCTGCAACAATAAGTGCGGCTATGCCAAGAACGCCGAGCTTTGAAGTTTTAGGTATCGGTCGATTTAACATGTGTTTGATCCTCCACTGTAAAGCTTTTTTTGATTCCGCTACGCCAATGAGGCGCAGGCCTAAGTCGGCTCTCCAAAACACTATCTCGCCGATGTCGATGAGGGTATTGCTGTAATGCTTAGCCTGGCCCCCAAGAGCCACAAGGACAGTTTCATCGACAGCTTCCTCACAGACCTTGCGAATGACAGAGTTGGCGAACCACACGAATGGATTGTAAAAGTAAACGACCTGCAGGAACGTCTGCACGGAATTAATCCACAAATCGCCCCTTTTTATATGAGCAAGCTCATGAATTAAAGTCGCTCTCAATCCTTCCGGCGACAGCTTCTCAACGAGAGATGTCGGCATTAAAACAGTAGGTCTGAGAAGCCCGCAGACCGCCGGACTTGGTATAGCTTCTGATAGTCGCAGCTTTATGTCCCGGCGAACAGTCATCTGCCGGCGACACTGTTCCAGCAGGCCGGTTAATTCGTCGCCGGCTGGGCAACTTGCCGCAACAAGCCCTTTGACAAACCTGATTCGCTGAACAAGCACAGCCAGAAAGGCTAACACGCCTGCAAGCCACAATAGAAACACAACCGCCTGCCAAGTAGGGGCGGTTCGCGAACCGCCCGTACGATAATTCGCAGGATCATCTCCGGCAATATTTTCAGTAGGCCGGACCTGACGCATTTCGCCTGATGGCCCAGCGAATTCGAGGGCATCTGCATCGAATGCCATGTTCGAGGCACCAGGGGCGACAGGAAGATGGTCTCCGGCCCAATATCCAATCCCCGTCGGCAGAGAAAGCATGGGAGGCAAAATAAGTTTTACAAGAACGAGCAGCCATACACAATAGCGAAAGATGGCACGTACCCGTTTGCGCAGCAGAAGGTCAATGGCAAACAGCAGAATGACCAAAAGAGCCGACTGGATAAATACACCGGCGGCATAATCGTAAAACACACCGCCGACTCTGTTCAAGCCCATCATAACGTTGTTAATTACAGGATACATTCGTAGACCTCCCGCTCATCTGAATGCAGATTGTTAATCTTTACTTTTCCCGGCCTTGTTCACAAACTCACGAAGCTGTGTGGCTTCTTCTTTTGAAAGGCCCTCGTGCTCGATCAGGAACTTCAGCATCGGCGTTAGTGCTCCGCCAAAACCTCGCTTGAGCATTTTTCGGATCTCTCCGCGTCTGGCCTCAACCTCGCTGATGCAGGAACGGAAAAGCTGGAGGTTCCGAATCTTGCTGATTTCCAGAAAACCCTTCTTGACCATCCGGTCCATTGTGATTTTGACCGTGGCGTAGGCCCAATCCCTGCTTTTGACCAACGCTTCCTGCACGGTTCCGGCCGCACAGGGCTCCTTTTCCCAGACTACTGACATTATCTCCCATTCCGCCTCGGTGAGTTCTGCTACTGCTTTCTTTCGCCTGCCCTTAGTTTTTTTCGTTGATGCCTGCATATCGTTAATCTCCTAATTTGAATAATAGCAAATATATTTGACATTAATAAAAATGTCAAAACAAAAATAAAACAATTTTGAAAATATTTTTCCAATCCGCCTTTTCCCGCCCTAAAACGTAGAAAATAAAGATAAAAAAAACCAACCAATCTGAGCGAAATATTTGCCTTTGACCTGATTTCTAAATTTGTGAACAAAATAAAGGTTGCTTAGCAGGGGCGGTTCGCGAAGAAGCCCCTGCGAGCTTGCAATATAATCGTATTTGTTTATAATCCAGGCACAGTTTGGAAATCGATTTAACGAAGAAATATTGACTTACAATCAGTAAAGGAACAATATGGATAATCAAATCAGCATTATGCCATGTTTGGACATGCAGAACGGCCGGGTTGTTAAGGGCGTTCATTTCGTCGATATTCGCGACGCCGGCGATCCGGTGGAATGCGCGAAGGCCTATTGCCAGGCCGGAGCGGATGAACTTGCCCTGCTGGACATAACAGCCACCGTTGAAAATCGTCCCACTATGCTCGAAGTGGTGAAAAACGTTGCCGAAGCCGCGACGATTCCTTTCACCGTAGGCGGTGGCATCCGCGACGTCACCTCGGCGGCCGAAGTAATCCAGGCCGGTGCCGATAAGATATCCGTGAGCAGTGCCGCTTTTCGAAAGCCCGAGGTCATCAGGGAGATGATTGCCGAATTAGGTGCCGATAAGGTAACAGTCGCCATCGACGTGGACCGGAACGAATCATTGCCCTCGGGCTACGAAGTCTATATCGACGGGGGCAGGACCGCCACCGGCGTCGACGCAATCGAGTGGGCGAAGAAAGTCGACGGTTACGGCGTCCCCGTCATCCTGCCGACCAGCAAGGCCGGGGATGGTGCTAAAACAGGATTTGACCTTCCAGTCATTAAAGCGATGGCCGATGCCTGTTCGGCCACAATCGTAGCTTCGGGAGGAGCGGGCAAGCTGGAACATTTCTACGAGGCCGTCGAGGCCGGAGCAACCGTTCTTCTTGCCGCCTCGGTGTTCCATTTCCACATCATCGATATACAAGAGTTAAAGGACTACTTACGCAGCCGGGGCTTGAATGTGAGGTAAAAAGACATTTTCGATTTTCGATTTTCGATTTCTAAATTGGCATTCGGCAATCGGCAATCTTCAATAAAAAAGCCTTTCTTTTCGTCCGATTTTCTGGTAAAATGGTTAATTCTTGTAAAGTTGTGTGTAGATAGGGTCGTAGGTATGATTCGGCACACATCGTTTTTTTAATCAGAAAAGGAGATTATAGTGAAAACGAGAAGTTACATTGTGATGATGGCGTTGGTCTGTTTGACTGTAATGTCGGTTTATGCAGCCCAGGAAGGCACCAAAAAAGATGTTAACGAACCGAAAATCGTCGTCCAGGCTACTGCTGAGAAAGCCGAGATATTTAAGACGGAAATGGACAAGGTCAGCTACATAATAGGGACGCAAATGGCCGGGAGTCTGAAGAAAGCCGAGATTGATGTTAATCTTGAATTGCTTGTGCAGGGAATGAAAGACACCCTGGCAGACACGAAACTGGCGCTTAGTCAGGATGAGATGACGAAGACTTACTCGGCTTGGCAGCAGAAAATGAGAGCGAAACAGGCCGCCAAGCAGGCAATGGAAGCCGCCAAGAACCTTGCATTTCTTGAGGCGAACAAGGCAAAGGAAGGCGTGAAGGTCCTGCCGAGCGGTCTGCAATACAAAGTCATCAAAGAAGGTACGGGAAACACCCCCACCGCGGACGATAAAGT